>Ga0172367_10009948_pt1 | contig 10332 bp, 8 predicted proteins | sample Lak10m_FD_114542 | JGI IMG/M metagenome (GOLD analysis project Ga0172367, IMG submission 114542) | Freshwater microbial communities from Kabuno Bay, South-Kivu, Congo - kab_022012_10m | ecosystem: Environmental > Aquatic > Freshwater > Lake | place: Democratic Republic of the Congo: South-Kivu...
AGAACCTTACCTGGGCTTGAAATTGCCCGGACAGCTGTGGAAACACAGTCTCCTTCGGGCCGGGTGACAGGTGCTGCATGGCTGTCGTCAGCTCGTGTCGTGAGATGTTGGGTTAAGTCCCGCAACGAGCGCAACCCTTGCCTTTAGTTGCCAGCATTTAGTTGGGCACTCTAAAGGGACTGCCGACGTTAAGTCGGAGGAAGGTGGGGATGACGTCAAGTCCTCATGGCCCTTATGTCTAGGGCTACACACGTGCTACAATGGTTGCTACAAACGGAAGCAAAACTGTAAAGCGAAGCTAATCCTAAAAAAGCAATCTAAGTTCAGATTGAGGTCTGCAACTCGACCTCATGAAGCTGGAATCGCTAGTAATCGCGGATCAGAACGCCGCGGTGAATACGTTCCCGGGCCTTGTACACACCGCCCGTCACACCATGAAAGTCGGCTGTACCAGAAGTCGCTGTGCTAACCGCAAGGAGGTAGGCGCCCAAGGTATGGTCGATGATTGGGGTGAAGTCGTAACAAGGTAGCCGTAGGGGAACCTGCGGCTGGATCACCTCCTTTCTAAGGAATGTCGAATTTTCGAAATTTCTAGGTCAAATCAGAATATTAATCTGATTCCAAAACGTCTAGCTATTCAATTTTGAGAGAGTGAAAGGCAAAGGGCCTGTAGCTCAGTTGGTTAGAGCACACGCTTGATAAGCGTGGGGTCGGATGTTCAAGTCATCCCAGGCCCACCAATATAATGCTCTATTGTTCTTTGAAAATTTAATAGGTAAGTTTAAATGATTTTTAGCGAGGTCAGTACCAATTTTTAAAGCTACAAAGGGCTTTCGGTGGATGCCTTGGCACTAAGAAGCGATGAAGGACGTGATAAGCTGCGATAAGCTACGGGGAGTTGCACATAAACTTTAATCCGTAGATTTCCGAATGAGGAAACTCACTATGTAAATAGTATTGCTAAATAAATTCATAGTTTAGTAAAGCAAACGAAGGGAAGTGAAACATCTCAGTACCTTCAGGAAAATAAATCAAGTAAGAGATTTCCCTAGTAGTGGCGAGCGAAAGGGAAAAAGCCTAAACCAGTGTTATTTAATTAATACTGGGGTCGTGGGACCTCAATGTGAGACTAAATGTTTTAGGAGAGTTGTCTGGAAAGGCAAGCTAAAAAGGGTGATAGCCCCGTAACCAAAAAAACAAATAGCTCTAGAGGAATCCCGAGTACCACAGGACACGTGAAATCCTGTGGGAATCTAGGAGGACCACCTTCTAAGGCTAAATATTCCTTAGTGACCGATAGTGAACAAGTACCGTGAGGGAAAGGTAAAAAGAACCCCGAGAGGGGAGTGAAATAGAACCTGAAACCGATTGCCTACAAGCAGTGGAAGCTCTTTATATGAGTGACCGCGTACCTCTTGCATAATGAGTCAGCGAGTTATTTTTGCAGGCAAGGTTAAGCCGTTAGGTGTAGCCGTAGCGAAAGCGAGTCTGAATAGGGCGTTTAGTCTGCAGGAATAGACCCGAAACCCGGTGATCTAATCATGGTCAGGCTGAAGCGAGGGTAACACCTCGTGGAGGGCCGAACTAGTTGAGGTTGAAAACTCTTTGGATGAACTGTGATTAGGGGTGAAAGGCCAATCAAACTGGGTGATAGCTGGTTCTCCCCGAAATATATTTAGGTATAGCTTCAGATAAATTCTATTACGGAGGTAGAGCACTGAATGGGCTAGGGGTCTTTACCGGATTACCAAACCCAAATAAACTCCGAATGCCGTTAATAGTTACTCTGGAAGGCAGTCACGGGGTGATAAGGTCCCGTGACGAGAGGGAAAGAGCCCAGACCATCAGCTAAGGTCCCCAAATCTACGCTAAGTGGAGAACGTTGTGGAGTTACTTTGACAACTAGGAGGTTGGCTTAGAAGCAGCAATCCTTTAAAGAAAGCGTAATAGCTCACTAGTCTAGTGACTCTGCGCGGAAGATACAACGGGGCTAAGCGTAGTACCGAAGCTATGGCTTGTCGTAAGACAGGGGTAGGGGAGCGTTCTAGTCTAGGATGAAGGTTGACCGGAAGGACAGCTGGACGAACTAGAAGTGATCATGCTGACATAAGTAGCGTTGAACTCGGGTGAAAAACCCGGGCGCCGAAAACTCAAGGATTCCTGGGCAAGGATAATCCTCCCAGGGTTAGTCGAGACCTAAGATGAGGCCAATTGGCGTAGTCGATGGACAAACGGTTAATATTCCGTTACCAAATAGATTGTGATACAGGAATGACGGAGTAGGCTATCTCAGCCTGTTATTGGATTCAGGTGTAAGCCCGTAGGTGGTATTGCAGGTAAATCCGCAGTACATAACACTGAGAGGTGAATGCGAGGAATTTATTCCGGAAGTGAGAAAGGCCATGCTTCCAAGAAAATTTTCGGTATTTTAGGTCTATTTGCTCGTACCGTAAACCGACTCAGGTGAGTGGGGTGAATATCCTAAGGCGATGAGGTGAATCTTGGTTAAGGAACTCGGCAACTTAACACCGTAACTTCGGGAAAAGGTGTGCCCAAAAAAGTGTAAAGATTTACTCTCCAAGCAATTTTGGGTCGCAGAGAAATGGGAGTAGCGACTGTTTATCAAAAACACAGGCATGTGCAAAGTCTCAAGACGACGTATACGTGCTGACGCCTGCCCGGTGCTGGAAGGTTAAGAGGATTTGTTAGCGCAAGCGAAGCTGAGAATCGAAGCCCCAGTAAACGGCGGCCGTAACTATAACGGTCCTAAGGTAGCGAAATTCCTTGTCGGGTAAGTTCCGACCTGCACGAATGGCGTAACGACTTCTCCGGTGTCTCAACCAAGGGCCTCGCGAAATTGAATTCTCGGTGAAAATGCCGAGTACCCGCAGAAAGACGGAAAGACCCCGTGAACCTTTACTGTAGCTTGGCAGTGATTTTAGAGTTAGCATGTGTAGGATAGGTGGGAGCCTTTGAAGTTTGGTCGCTAGATCAGATGGAGGCAACCTTGAAATACCACCCTTGGTGACTTTGAAATCTAACTTGCGCTCATAATCTGGGCGAAGGACACTGTCTGGTGGGCAGTTTGACTGGGGCGGTCGCCTCCCAAAGTGTAACGGAGGCGCGCGATGGTCCCCTCAGCCTGATTGGAAACCAGGCGGCGAGTGCATTGGCATAAGGGGGCTTGACTGCGAGACCTACAAGTCGAGCAGGTGCGAAAGCAGGCCAAAGTGATCCGGTGGTCCCGCGTGGAAGGGCCATCGCTCAACGGATAAAAGGTACTCCGGGGATAACAGGCTTATTCCATCCAAGAGTCCATATCGACGATGGAGTTTGGCACCTCGATGTCGGCTCATCACATCCTGGGGCTGGAGCAGGTCCCAAGGGTTTGGCTGTTCGCCAATTAAAGTGGTACGCGAGCTGGGTTCAGAACGTCGTGAGACAGTTTGGTCCTTATCTTCTGTGGGCGTAAGAGATTTGAGCAGACCTGTCCTTAGTACGAGAGGACCGGGATGGACGAACCTCTGGTGTTCCTGTTGTCGCGCCAGCGGCAGCGCAGGGTAGCTATGTTCGGAATAGATAACCGCTGAAAGCATCTAAGCGGGAAGCTAACTGCAAGATTAGATCTCTCTGGGAGTAATCCCCTAAAGGTTCCTCGGAGACTACGAGGTTGATAGGCGAAAAGTGTAAGTGTTGTAAGGCATTCAGCTTATTCGTACTAATAGACCGTGAGGCTTTTTATAAAAATTTCGTGCTGACCTTATAGCTAAAAATCATTTAAACTTATTTATTGCTGGTGTTTATAGCAGCGAGGACACACCTGATCCCATTCCGAACTCAGAAGTTAAGCTCGCTTGCGGCGATGGTATTGCACAGGCAACTGTGTGGGAGAGTAGCGCGGCGCCAGTATCTTTATTTTTAACCCGCTACATTGTAGCGGGTTTTTTATTTCGAGTAACTCCTACTGAATTCTAATATTTTATTTTTGGTTTTTTTATCAAATATACTAATCTGTAGAATAATTAACGGATCATTTTTATTTGAGTTAATAAAATTGAGTTCAGCTATTAGTGCTCCTGATCGATTAACTTCTAACTCGACAGAGTCAATTCTTATATTTTCTTTTATTTCGACTGGGCTGAAAATTATATTAAATTCAGATATTTGTTCCCAAAATTTGATAAGATTTGGCGAATTAGAGATCTGTTTGAGATCACTTTTTATTATCTCATTTAGACTAGCTGGTGGGTAAAGCAGTTCTTCAATTTGTTTTTCATAAAACGAAAATATGATTGAAATTGAAAGTAGTATTATGAGGTAGAGAGATTTTGAATTGGTATATTTAAATTGCATCATCGGTGCCATGGGTTATTGATTGAATCAGATTTTAAATACATTTGTGCTATTCTTTTAATAGTGATGTAGTGAATGAATTTTGGATAGATATTTTTTGATATTTGAGCGCAATTTGAATTTGATATGACGCGGTTTTTAGGTGAGATATGTTATTGGGGGGAGTTTATCTAGCTTACTGAAATTTATATGACGCGAATTTAATAAAGGTGTGATCTAAGTTTGAAATTTGATCAACCCTAGAATCGCTGACAGCAGGTACCTTGAAGGTGCTAAAGGGGGTCTCGAAGTTATTCCTAGTATCGGACTAGCTGAAAACTTAAGCATAGACATTAGCTCTAGGACTGGGAAGAGGTCCGATGTATAACTACGGACCCTGGCAATGAACCCTATAATTCTTCGACTTTCCAATTGGAATGCCTATATAAGTATGAAAAATTTTGAGTCATACATACAGCTCATTTGATTGGTTGACTCCCATTGGCCATTTGGGAGCCTTGTACGACTGCAGCAGTAATCATTTGCAGATTCTTTCTTGTCGCCCCTTGGTTTACTTATTAACTGGGTTTGATATTACCTATTTAATTGGCTTTGAATGCACTGCATACTGATCAAATTCTCCATATTCATGCAATTTGTTGTACAAAGTTTTTATTGTTATTCCTAAATTGTTTGCAGCTTGGGTTTTATTTCCGCCGAAATGTGCCAATGCTTTTAGAATATATCTCTTTTCTAGTTCGTAGAGCGGAAGCGCTGGATCGTAGGAAACAGAGTTATCTTTAATTTCAGGACTACGAATATTTTCAGGGATATCGTTGACCATTATAGTATGACCTTCCGAGAGAATTTGAAGTCTTTCACAGACATTTTGCAATTCTCGAATATTTCCTGGCCACTCATAGTTGCAGAGAATACTTAATGCATCGTCATTGATCGATCGAGTTTTGGTTGTAAATGAATTCGTAGTTTTTAAAAAGTAGTTTACCAATGCAGGAATATCTTCTTTTCGTCGTCTAAGGGGTGGTGCGCTTACAACTATGGTATTAATTCTATAGAATAAATCTTCGCGGAAATTTCCATTTTGTACTTCTAGATCCAACTCTCGATTTGTTGCGCAAATAAGTCGTATATCTATTTTAATGGCATCTTTTCCACCAACACGATAGATTTCACCTTCTTGGATAAAACGTAAAAGTTTTGCTTGAATCGCAGGAGAAAGCTCTCCAATTTCATCCAAAAATAGAGTTCCTCCATTTGCAACTTCAGCAAGCCCAATTTTTTTCATGTAGGCCCCAGTAAAGGAGCCCTTTTCATGTCCAAATAATTCACTTTCTAGTAGTGTCTCTCTTAAAGCACCACAGTTTATGACAATAAAAGGCTTATTTATTCTATTAGATCGTTCATGAACAGATCGTGCTAATAACTCTTTACCAGTTCCTGACTCACCTAAAATTAAGATATTTGCCGTTGAAGGAGCTACTCGGTCAATCATCTTCATCAGATTTGTCATTACATCAGATTGATAAACAATCACTGTTTTTTCAGAGACCTTTGGCACAGGAACATTCCACATCAGTTGTGATGAATTTTGAGATGGCGGTAAAATCGTTGGGCTATTATTATCTTGCATAAAACACTTCCTCTCCGTACGTTCTCAATAGTCAATGGTTCTTAAAGTTTTAGGAAAAAAGTCGCAGGTACCTATATTTTTACTTTTAACTTAGTCACATCAAAGATAACGCAATGCAATATAATCTAAGTTTTGAAAGTTTTGCAAGTTATATTTTGCGGGGTGTAAAGTATAGGAATGAAAGCTGAGAATGAAATAGATATTGGTTCATTACTACGTAAATATATAAAATTATTGGTTTTTGTTGACAATTTGGCATTGAGCTCGATAAGAGCCTATTTATCTGATTTGGGTCAAATTTTAACGGATAATCCTAAAAGTTTTACATGGTTACAAAATTTGGCAACAGATGAAGATACGTCTTTATTAAAGACGTCCCGAATATTTACCACTTCTGAGTCATGTCTGATTGATTTAGTTAATAAGGGGCTTCGTAATTGGTCGAATTTAGCTCCTGCTTCCAGAAATCGGAAGTTTTCAGTTATTAAAGGGTTTCTTTTTTTTCTATACTCTGAAGGAGTACTTTCTAGAGATTTGAGCTCTCAGATAATTTGTCCGAAAGTACCGAAAAAATTACCTCATTTTTTGAGCTTAGATGAAGTCTTAAGTGTTTTATCCGTTTTAAAAAGGAAGGACTATTTTGAAGGTCCAGAAGCACTGCTTTTTGTCCTTCTGTACGGAGGAGGATTAAGAATTAGTGAGGCCTGCTCTTTGACTTGGAATCAATTCTCTAATGATTTTTTGAATCTTCGAGTCAAAGGAAAGGGGGGAAAGGAACGAATGGTGGTTTTTCCTCCTTTGGTACAAAAATGTCTTCAGTACCAATATCAAAAAATTGAGTCCGGACCCTATATTTTTGGAGAGAAAGCATTGGAGCCTCAAAAGGGTTATTACCTTATTAAGAATCTTGGAAAAGCTGCTGGTTTGTCGAAAAGTTTAAATCCTCATGCTCTGCGACATTCATTTGCAACTCATTTGCTCGTTAATGGGATTGATATTCGCATACTGCAGCAAATATTAGGACATGAAAGTCTAGCTGCAACTGAAAAATATCTGCACCTCAATATTGATCATCTGTCTGTTACTGTAGAAAAGTTACATCCATTATCATCTTTTGACTCCGAAAGTCGAACGTAGTTATTAGCCATATTTTCAGTCTCGATTAATTTTTCAAAAAGAGTGCTATTATCTAAAAAATGACCATCAGAATACATTCTGCTTAATGCTGAATATTCATTTATTTTAAATTTAAGAAAGGGACTCATCCAGGATTTAAAAGGTAAAACTCCTTGGTGATGCAAGGCCTTTAATAGAAATTGGGTCTTGATAAGTGAGAAATTTGGAAATTCCTCGCTTGCTAGATTTTTTAGAGAAAATCCCAACAGGTTAAATAGTCCATCAGAGTTTATATCACCTTCCTGACTAATTCTGCGGATATAATCTAAAAAAAAAAGTCCAAGCTGTAGTTTTTCATAAGAATCACGTAACCCTTTGAAATCTTCAATAAGATTGGCTTCCTGAATTATGCTCAATTGGTTGTCTAATCGGGGAAGTGAAAATAAAAATTCAACTAAGTGAGAGGGCTCAAGTACTCCACCTATAAAACGTTTCCTGCTTTTTAATGCGCCACGCGCAAGAAGGCTCATTTTTTCACCCTGTGCCGACAGGCATTGTAAAATCAAATCTGACTCGCTAAATCGTATTGATTTCATGATCAAAAATTTTTGTCTTTTGGTTTTCAACATTCCCTAATCACTCCAGATCTGACTTTTGCAGATTTCAAAATATGCGTCACAAATTATTTTTTCTAGCTTTGTTGGAATTGATTTTATTAGCTCGAGAGGAATGAAGAGAAGTCCGCTCATCTCTAAAAGGTAAGGTTCTGAATTCCACCATTGAGATAAAAGATGGGGATTGTGAGAGTCTAAAGCGCACAAGTTAAGGGAATAGACCGAATTATTTGAGTGTTGATTCAAATTTGCGTTAATTATTTGAGCCAATGACTCGCTATTAATATTTTGAAAAAAGAGAGAAGCTTGATCAAAAAGTCTTTGTTTTTCACAATTTGAAAATAGGGGGCGAGCGATATTACAAAGGCTATTTTCAAAAGCGATTATATGTTTTGAGCTCGAATCTTTATTATATAAAATCTGTTGAGAAACTCTATTAATATCAATGTGTCCAAATGGTAAAGTGTAACTAAAGATAGGTGATGTCTTAACTCGTTGCCCGTAAAAGGAAACACAGCCTTCTTCTATGCCGAGAGAGCAAATACGAATAGAAAATGGTAGGGGAACTTCCTTTTCAAAATAGTGCAAATTGTGGGAGACTCTTATGGAAAAAATTTTTTTTGCATTAAGTAATTTATCGAAATGTTTCCAATTATAACGTTGTCTTGTAACAGCGTGATCTTCGGCATAGATAACAAAAAGGGTATCGGCGCTGAGTTTGTTGACCCATTCTTCTGGATTATCGAAAATAGTCGGATCTATATTTGTGAACTGAAACATTTCTTTATAGAAGTAAGGTAGATAGGAATGAAAATAAGGAGATTGCCCTTTTACATAGCCAATATGTTTTTTATGTGAAAAAAAATGAGATAAACTTTTTGCTACTTCAAAAAGTGCTGTTCCAACAGATGGGAAAAATTGCAATTGTATGGGTGCCCTCAAGCCTACTGAGTCAGAAATTTTTTGATTTATTAAGTGCCAGGCTTCGTTATCAAATAAATCAATCTTCATAATTTTTGAAAATCCTTATGGTTAAATATGAAATCAAAGAATATCTTTAAAAGAAATTTAATTTCTTGTAGCACAACAATGTATATTGTAGCATTTTGAAATGGAGGTCGCCCATGAAATTTAAATATGATCTTTTATTTTTTTTAGTTTTACCTTTACTGATTGCCAATAAATCATTTGCATTATTTGATATTCGCCTAACTGGTACATTACTAGCTTCAAAGCCAGATTTAACATCAGTTAATGTTGGTTCGAATTTGAGTTATACACCAAGTTTTGGATTTGGAGGAGATGTTTTAGTTTCTCCTCCACTTTTTGACCTGGGATTCGGAGTTCGTGTCGAAAGTTTGGGAACAACCTTATCGAAAGATTCCATCACCGTAAAAACTACCAATTCACGAACCGCATTGTTGGTGGATTATAGATTTATTAACACCCTTCTTCTAATTGGTATTATCGGATCTTATGGGATTTCTCATTCAGGTGGAGTAAAGGTTTCTGATAGTTTGACTGGAATTGAATATGATTGGCAGGCCGAAAAAGTCAGTTCTTATTCTTTAGGAGTCGAGGCGGGAGTAAAATTACTTGGTTTTATTTTGGGCCTTGAAGTTGGTACAGAAAGTATGAAATGGGCTAACCTTACTGATAAAAATAATGTTTCTGGAGCTTCTACAGACCTAGACATGTCTGGTCCTTATACCAAAGTATTTCTGGGATTTGGATTCTAACGCATGCTTAATTCCTTATTGTATTGTTTCATGGTGATTTTGTTAATACCAAATTTCGTCGAAGCTAAACGATATCGCAAAAATCGACAGATTCAGAATGGTCCAACAAGCTATGCTTTTTTTGAAATGATTAAGATTCAAAAAAAGGAGCCCTATTTTCTTTCGATAAGATATCCATTGTTTAAAGGAACGTCTGAATTCAAGACCGAAGAAATTAATGATTTTTTTAAAGCCCAATTGGAAAAATCCTGGAATTGTAAATCAAGTACGGAGCAAAATCGATTTAGTCTTAATAGTAAAATGCTTATTTTTAATCCCAGGCTTGCTTCTTTAAAATTAAATTTTGAAGAGCAGTGCTCATCAGTCGAAAAAAAGATTTTTGAAAAGAGCCTAAATTTTAGTTTGGCAACAGGGAAAATTTTTAAGCAGAATGATTTTATCGATGAAGAAAAAAAAGAGGCATTTGATAAAATCTATTTAGAAAAAATTTCGGAAAGTGCAAGCTTAGAATGTATTAAATTTATTTCTGAAAAAACTGAAAATTCAGATTACGAATTTTTTATTTCTAAAGATCAAATTTTAGTTACAAAAAACCCAACTAAAGGGGATCTCGATTGTGATTACAGTGCCGAATTTAGTTATTCTGAAATAAAGAAGTTTAAATCGAATGACTCCGCAGTGATTTTATAGCTCAGCATATATAATTTAATGTTGAGCGCATTATGGTTTCTCCTAAATACCTGCTTTTTCTCTTTCCTCATCGTCGACATGAGTAAGAATTCCTCCTTTAAGAGAGGGTCGATGTGCCAAATGTCTAATGTCATAAGTAAAATTTGCACCTGCAATTCCGGGAGATTGCCATTCCGGTCCTAGTCGAATC
>Ga0172367_10009949_pt1 | contig 10332 bp, 11 predicted proteins | sample Lak10m_FD_114542 | JGI IMG/M metagenome (GOLD analysis project Ga0172367, IMG submission 114542) | Freshwater microbial communities from Kabuno Bay, South-Kivu, Congo - kab_022012_10m | ecosystem: Environmental > Aquatic > Freshwater > Lake | place: Democratic Republic of the Congo: South-Kivu...
GCAACCAATAAACAAAAACGATACATGTTTGCTGCATGCTTTTCTCTATTATTTCTTGGAATCCTCAGACTTCTGTAGCGTATTCCCTAGTTATTATGGAACAAAAACTAAATTAGGTAGAATGATCGTATTAAAGTCGGAAATAAATTGAGGTGATTCTGTAGAAACTTGAAGCGTTTTGTCGCGCAGCGGCACGATAATCATAGAACCTTGCTTATCTTTGACAATCTCGCCGTCAAGACGTACGCCAGTTACAGATGGCACTTTTTCTGCCTTATAGGGCGTTACTTTAATTTTTCCTGCTTTGACTTGAGAATCAAACGTTCTCACCACATTTGCATAGTTATTGCTTGTAACCGTAAATCGTAGTGCAACTGGCAAAGAAGATTGTATGCCAGGAACAAAACCTGGATTTAATGCTCCTGAAAGTGGAATATTGGTCTTTGCGGTTTCATCAACGTATGCACTCCAGGTCTTAGGATAGCTAATAGAAACGCTTCCGTAGGTAGCTGGACCAGCATACGTACGCAGTGGGTTTTTTTCTTTTTCAGCAAACTCTTTTTCTTTTTTTTCTGTATTTGCTTGTTCAGCTTCTGTAACGGCAACTGAAATTTTTTCATCAACATTATTCTTGTAATCTTGGCGTCCCGTAAATGCCCAAATTCCAAAGCCCAAAGCACCAAAAGCTAATACGACGGCAACAATAAAGGCTATTAGCCATGAATCTATGCTACCCCTTTGATCTAGATGCTTCATATAGCTTATGGTAACATAACGGATCTATTGCTACCAGCACGAGTAAGCTTTTATGTTTCTAACTTTTTGATGGTGTTTTCGGCTTGTTTTAAATACGCTTCAAGATCCTTGGTAAGTTTCAAAGCATGCTCATAATGTGCAATTGCCTCATCGACATCGAGATTATCTCCATCAAACCAAAGTAGCGCTTCATCAAGTTCAGCTTTCAATGTTTTAAAATGTAAATCTACTTTTTTGGTCATAGCTATATTCTACCTTTCAATTTTGTAATTTTTTCTATGCGAGCGACTATTGAGCCGTCATGTAGACGCATCGTAATTTTTTCATCTACCAACGCATCATCCACGGACTTTACTAGGTGCTTATCGCTACTCAGTATCTGCGCATAGCCTCTCTTTAAAATCAATCGAGGGTCATAACCCTTTAAGCGCTCACGAAGCTGTACGATGTTTTGGTGTTCATAAAGTACTCGATCTAGAGTTTTGTTTTGCGCCTGTTCAATATGAATCTTGAGTGACGTACGTACAACATCTATGCTGTGCAAGAGAGAATGCTGACATGCTTTCAACTGTGTTGCATATTGTGCAATGGTAGCATTTTTATCCGGAACCAGTAATTCGGCTGCATTACTTGGAGTGCTTGCTCGTGTATCGGCAGCTCTCTCAGCTAAGCTAACGTCGACTTCGTGACCAATTGCAACAAGAGTTGGGATACGGCTTGCAGCGATTGCTCGCACGACCTGTTCGGTGTTAAAAACCTGTAAATCGTCAGCGCTTCCACCCCCTCTAGTTATAACGATGGCATCAAGTTTTTCAGCATATGTATTTAAGGTATCAAGTGCCTTGATGATCTGTGCTGGAGCAGCAGTACCTTGAACTTGAGACTCTGCATGCACAATTTCAAGTCCACCCCAGCGTGCGGCTAATATTTTCATGAAATCAGCATATGCTGCTGATTCACTTGATGCTATGAGCCCTATTCGTGCTGGTGGATACGGAATTGTACGCTTGCGTTCGTCTAAAAAAAGTCCCTCTTTAGTCAGTTTCGCTTCAAGTAAAGCGGCCGCTTTCTTCAGTGATCCTTCACCAACAGGTTTTAAAGACTGAATAGTAATTGAAAAGCCAAAAGTTGAATGCAAACGTGGTATGCCATGCACCTCCAGTAACATGCCATCCTCTAGCGGTCCAGGTAACATGTACACAGTTCCAAAAAATCGAACGCTTGCCGTATCATCCTTGAGATCAAAATATACCCACTTCCCTTTACTAACTCTAAAATTAGCAAGCTCACCGGTTATTGAAACTGTTGGATAGGCATACTCAATAGTCTGGTTAAAAATAGCGACAAAATCGCTTACCGTAAAGGCCGGACTCATAGCTTATGAGATCTAAGATTTTTATTATAAAAATAGTACCCTGGAGGTAATTGAATCGCGACTGACAGAACACGGTACATAACAGTTACGGGAATACTGATACCGGGACTGACTCCTGTCGCTGCTAGTACAGCAGTCATCAGTGCTTCGTAAATACCTATGCCTCCTGGCAGTATTGAGAAGAAACCTGCAAATGTAGCAACAGCATACGCGAGTATGACAGCTCCAGGATTAATCCACTGGCCAAATGCAATATACACAACATAAATTGTCCCGACTTCTGCAGCGCAGGCGAGTAGCGACCAGCCGAGGGGCTTCAATAATGCCCGATAATCTTTTTTAATTACTAAGAAATCACTGTGAAGCTCTTCAAACAAATCTCGTACTTTGTTGGTATTAATTATCTCAGGATTTTTTGGACGAAAAACATGAACAATACGATTCAATATTTTCGAAATGCTAACAAAAAAACTATTTATTCTCTGCTTACTTCCAATAATAAACGCAGATCCAATGGTAGCAACTAAAACTAAGGTTGCGAGAGAGCCACCGACAAGTAGCACAAAATTATTTGCCATACCGTCCAAGGCAAGAAGTATCAATCCTGTGGCAAGCAACACTTGGAATGAAATAAATACTAAAATATAACGCATGAGATAAACCAACGATGATTTTGATGCGCTAACATCTGCGTCTTTCATACGAATGTTAAAATATGAAAGTCCTGTTACACCGCCGCTTGGAAATATTTGATTGACAAAGTTCATCTCGAACATAAGTCTAAAAATTGAGGTATAGCGAAGCCTCTCACCTAGAATCCTGAATAAAGAGCGTGCCTGGTTCGTATAACCATGGTAGTTTAAAAATTGCATGGGGAACATCAGAAACAACGCATACGCATTCACTCGTCCTAAGTTTTCGATTGTATCTGTAATTTGCTGACGCAATGCATAAATAGCAATACCCATGGCAATAATTGTGCCTGCGTTTAAAATTACTTTCCAACGTGCGCGTGCTTTATGACTCATAGTTGTTACGTCTAGTATATACCATTTTTATTCCCTGAATCGACTTGGCTAGTATTGTCTAGTCTCTACAGAGTAACTTTAGTATAATGAGTCGTAATGCAATCCTCTCTTTTTATTCTTGGAAGACAGCCTGCTCTTGGACTAGCGGAACTTGAGTCTCTGTTTGGAGCAGAAAAAATCACTCCAATAGGATCATCTGCTGCAATTGTTGGTGTAGACCCGGACATGGTTCCCTTTGACAGAATTGGCGGTAGCATAAAGCTTGCGGGCATATTGACAGAACGTAGTACAACTATATGGGATGAGATTGTGGAGTACGTCGCGGCGACACTACCAACTAAAATATCTTCCCTACCTGAAGGAAAGCTCAAATTAGGTCTCAGCACATATGGTATGAAAGTGAGCGTTAAGGAAATCAATAAAGGTGCACTGCACATAAAAAAATCTGTTAAACAAACTGGCCGGTCTCTAAGGGTCGTGCCCAATAACCAGCCGGCACTCAATAGTGCGCAAGTCATCCATAATCAACTGCTAAGTCCGCTTGGCCTGGAGCTGTTATTTATTGGAACAGGCAAAACAACCATAGTTGCACAAACTCTGCGAGAACAGGATATTGAAGCCTATGCTGCACGTGACCAGCAAAGACCTAAACGAGATGCTCGTGTAGGCATGTTACCTCCTAAGCTTGCCCAAATAATACTAAACCTTGCTACAAGCGCACTAAAGCCCAAAGACATTGTACTGGACCCCTTTTGCGGAACTGGGGTTGTCCTACAAGAAGCAGGCCTGATGGGGTTCTCCCCTTACGGTTCAGATATTGAACCCCGCATGATTGAGTATTCAGCAACCAACATTGCATGGATTGAGAAACTAACGGGAGGTTCCTTTTTTGCGCACCTAGAAATCGGTGACGCAACGGAACTAAATTGGATACCTAAACCACACGCAATAGCTGGCGAAACATACCTTGGAAGACCCTTCTCTAGTCTTCCCGACCGCGAAACGCTGACGCATGTGATGCAGGATGTTAATCTAATTCATAAAAGGTTTTTACAAAACGTTTCACGACAAACAAGTAATGGATTTAGGCTCTGTATTGCAATTCCAGCCTGGAAAACACCAGAAGGATTTAAACACTTAAAACTTCTTGATTCTCTCGAGGATTTAGGGTATACTAGACAAAGTTTTGTTCACGCTGACAATGAAGATTTACTCTATTATAGAGAAGGACAAATTGTTGCTCGTGAACTGGTAGTACTAACAAGGAAGTAATATGTCACACGTTAAAGCTGGTGGAACTAGTAAAAACAACCGAGATAGCCAAGGTCAACGACTTGGTGTTAAGTTATTCGGTGGTCAAAAAGTAACTAATGGGCAAGTCATTGTACGACAAGTTGGTCTTACAAAGCGTGCTGGTGAAGGCACAATGCTTGGACGCGACTACACGATTCATGCCGCTAAAGACGGTATTGTGACATTTAAGTCTCGAAAAGTACGTCTCTTTAGTGGTAAGTCAGTTCGACGAACTGAAGTTACTGTTCAGTAAACTTACTTTTGTAGCATCATATCTGCGGCAGCCCTGTGCTGACCCAATGTCACATTCCCCGATACATCATGCTGAATTGCATCCTCTAGATACCCTCCATAACTAAACGTACCGTCTAATTTTGCAAGTGCCAACAGTGCAACATATTCATGCGAGGACATGTTTGGGATATTTTCATAGCCTGGCATATTTGCATTTTTTTGCGCATTGCGTGCAACCCTTTCCGGCAGTATTGCTGTAGAAGTTTTTAGCTTATCTAAAAGATATACCCCAATTTCTTTTCTTAAGCTACTGTCTTCACGTAGTAATTGCATTGCGTCTTCTGGCGAGAGCGGCATGTTATGAGCTGCTCGTTTTATCATTTCAGCAATAGCGACATCTTTTGCGCCATCTAGGAGTGGTTTCATATACTCATCGTGAGCAATCTTGAGCGACTCTTCTGTGGCACGTCCTCGCTGTTTGCTCGGTGTGCGGACTGCTGCGGATTCGATTGAATTATTCTCTATTGAAATATTTGGATCGAGCAGATCATCATATGGTTTTACGCTTACTGCAGGCTTATCTATTTTTACTGGAGCAAACAGCATTTCCAGCCTTTTAGCATACGGGGAATCGACCTCATGCTCTACTGCACGTTCACCGAGATCTTCCTGCAACTGCACCTGTCTTCTTCTTTCTTTATTTTCATGACTATTAAAGTTGATGATACCCTCTCGGTCTACGTCCTTTTCTAAGACTCCGATATAGTGACCCAGGTTATCATATTGAGGTTTGAATGCCGTGACACGACCGGTACTAGGATCATACGTCGAGTGATTGAGACTCCAGCCTGATTCAACATCCCCACCAGTACGAAGAATATCGTACTGCCCATTTTCGGGAATGTCCGGTTGCACCTGTTGTTCTTGAGGCAATAATGTAGTGAACGGTTGATCTTCGCTCATACATTTACCTCAAAATAAGGACTGCCTTATCGTCTTTTTTTCGAAATATACTTAGTAATGCGTGGGTGAGCTCAGTACTCATAAGACAGCTCCTAACAAAGATATATTATTAAACAGTAAGATGATGCTTAATTTTTTCAATAACATCAGAGATAACGACTTGAGATTTCACAAGATAATCATCTGCCCCTAGGCTCATTGCACGCTCTTTATCACTATCCTGACTTAAGGCAGACAATACTACGATTTTAACCTTTGCAGTCTCAGGAGTATTTCGCATAATATCTAGAACTTCAAAGCCACTCACTTTTGGCATCATAATATCGAGAACTACTAGATGCGGTTTATACTCTATTGCTGCTGCGAGTGCATCTTCGCCATTTGGCACGCGCTTGACATCAAATCCTTCTGCCTGTAGACGCTTTAGATATACACTTGCTAGAGCGTCATCGTCTTCGACTAATAAAATTTTGTGAGCATTTGTTTCTGCGGGTTTTGAGTTTTGTTCATCCATACAGCTAATGCTAATAGATTACCGTACAGAATGCAAGTAAGTTACTGTATGAGGAACTTATTTCAGACTCGCGATGAATCCCTTGAACATTGGATGAGGCACATTTGGACGTGATAGAAATTCTGGGTGGAATTGACTGGCAACAAAAAAAGGATGGTCTGTAGCTTCAATCATTTCAACAAGCTTGCCATCAGGTGACTTCCCTACAGCTTTAATGCCCCATGATTCATAGCTAGATAAATATGCATTATTGGCTTCATAGCGATGACGATGTCTTTCCGTAATTGAGATCCTTCCGTATAGCTTTGCAGATAGGCTTTTTTTATCAATGACACAGGGATAATCACCAAGTCGCATGGTACCACCAGTATTTTCTTTTCCAGATTGTCCAATCATTGTGTGAATGACAGGGTCGGTAGCATTTTGATCAAATTCGGTAGAATTCGCACCTGATACACCCGCGCTTCTGGCGGCTGCAATAACTCCAACCTGCATACCTAAACATAAGCCGAGATATGGTACTTTATGCGTGAGTGCATATTGAGCCGCTGCAATTTTGCCTTCAATGCCTCGACTACCAAATCCACCCGGCACCACAATTCCGTCAAGTCCACGAAGCGATTTAGCTATAGCAGCCTCTGAGCGCAAAGACTCCGCATCAACCCAAGATATTTCAAGCCCAACTCCTTCGGACCATGAGCCAGCTCTTAAAGCCTCAAAAACCGACATATATGTATCTTGGTTATCAAGATATTTTGCAACAACTCCAACGTGAAATGTTTTTTTGGGCTGTGCAACAATTGAGTTTACAAGTTTCTTCCATGGTGCATGCTTAGGCTTCTTAGCCGCCAATTTAAGGCGATCTACAATGTATTCACCAATACCTTGCTCTTCGAGAGTAAGCGGAACCTCATACACAGTTCTCGCGTTTGGCAAAATTGCAATCCCTGCTTCAGGTACACCACAAAAGTTACTAAGTTTTGTGCGAGTCTGACCATTTGTAGGAATCTCACTTCGTGCCACGAGTATATTTGGAAGAATTCCCATGCTTCGAAGATCTCGAACTGCATTCTGAGCAGGCTTTGTTTTTATTTCTTTACTTGTTGAGAGATATGGCAGATATACTACTTGCACATAGGCGCAGTTATCAAGCCCAACTACGGAACCAAGCTCACGTATAGCTTCGAAAAATGCTGGGCTCTCATAGTCACCTACAGTACCTCCAATTTCAACAATATGTACGTCAAAGCCTTTACCTGCTGTAATGACAGCATCCATGATCGCGTTTGTAAAATGAGGGACTACCTGTACAGTTTGACCCAAGAATTTTCCCGCTCTTTCATCGTCAATTAATTGTCGCAGGATTCGACCACTCATGACTGAACTGTTTCGTGTAAGTTGCGTATTTAAGAATCGCTCGTAATGCCCAAGATCAAGGTCAGTTTCGGCCCCATCATGTGTAACAAAACATTCACCATGTTCAGCCGGGTTTAGGGTACCTGCATCCACATTGAGATAGGGATCGAGTTTTTGAATATTGACGGATAATCCACGGGCCTTCAGTATGTTGCCTATTGAAGCGGCAGTGATACCCTTTCCTAATCCGGAAAGCACGCCACCCGTTACAAATACATACTTAACTGGCTTGGCCAATGTCTCATCCCTCTCTTTATACATATGATACTACCAGAACTTTTAGTATCTTTAAAGTTCTATATGGAAACTACAACAGGTCTATGATGCCCTATTGAGCCTTCGCAGCATCCAATTGAGGATCGCGTCCGGCCTTAATGTCGTCGACACTAATATCAACCGTCTTATCGGGCTGAATACCCTGCTTATCAATATTCTTACCGCCCGGCGTATACCAACGTGCTACAGTTACTTTGAGAATTCCCCCATTTTCTAATGTCTGTGGTTGTTGTACACTTCCTTTTCCAAAACTCTTTACTCCAACAAGACTTGCGGCATTGTTGTCCTTCAGAGCGCCCGCAACAATTTCACTTGCGCTCGCGCTACCTTCATCAATAAGAACTACGGTTGGTACTCCTAGAAGTGGTGCGGATCCACGTGATTTATAGGTCTTTATTGTCACACCGTCTCTTCGTTCTGTAAGCACGACGTTATTCTTTAACCAAAGACTAGAAACATCAACAGCTGCATCAAGATAGCCTCCCGGATTGCCTCTAAGATCTAAGATAACTTTAGTTACCCCATCAGCTTTAAACTTTTCGGCAGCTTGTCGTGAGAGCTCAGCCGTATCATCACCGAATCTACTAATCTTAATATATCCGATTTTGTTATCTATAACCTTTGACTCAACACTTGGAATATTAATTTCTTCACGTTTTATATCAAACGAGAGGTCTTCTTTTTCATTACGTATAATACGCAATTTTACATTTGTTCCCTTGGGGCCACGAATCTTATCGACCGCCTGATCAACTGAATAAGCGGTTGCGTCTTCACCGTTTATTTCAACAATTACATCCCTTGGTTGTAGACCAGCTTTTTTTGCTGGAAATCCGTCAACCGGAGAAATTACTATCACGTTGCCTTGATCATTTTTTCCTAGATATGCTCCAATACCTTCAAATGTTCCATTTAACTGTCCGCTAAATTCAGTTGCTTGTTCAGGAGATAAATATTCAGAGTAAGGATCTCCACTGGCAGACACAAGCCCTTGCTTTAAGCCATCCATGAGTTTATTTATATCTAATTCGCCATCATAGTTTGCGCGTAGTTCATCGTATACTCGCTCAACATCCGCATAGTTAAGATTGCTCGGTAAATTCTTTTGCGTGCTTGTTCTATTTGCTTTCAGGTTAACTTGACCGGCTCCGAATAACCAACCTCCAAAAAATACAGCTACAAGAATAATTATTTTTTTCGAGTTAGATAGTTCTGATTTTGGCTTTATAGTTTTAAATTCGCTCACAAGTACTCCTTATACGTCACTCTCAATTATACTCTGTAACTCTACATCTATGGAACATACCTAAAGAAGTCTAATATCGCCTAGTCTGGTATGACAGTCGGCCGTCTAGAAACGAGTTATATTCAGATGTATTAAATGTACCATTTCCAACAGATTCGACATACATTGCGTGACCCCAATATCCGCTTGTACTAATCGCAACATCACCGGGTTGAGGCGTACGAGAAACTGTAACCCCTCTTGCATATGCTGCAGCAACCCAATCCCGAGCGTTACCATAATACATTGGTGCGGATCGTCCTGAGGCTAGTACCGCCCACGCAGTATATGAAACACACTGGCGCGTACAATATCCCCACGGATCAGGACCGTCATTATCAACACATCCAGGACCAGGGCTCATGCCAAATCCACCGTTTTGATATGGATAATTATTTGGGTTTACGCTACCGACTGGTCCAGGGAATCTAAGGAAGTAATATCCACCATCTGGATTAAAGTTCGCTCGACGCTGAGATGCAATTAATGCGTCAATCTTTGATTGGTTATCTTTTGTCCGAGAATTAAACTCATTTTGCTGGCTTTGATTATACGAAAGCAGGTTTGCTTGCTCGGCACGACTGTTATCAAGTGAGGCTTGTTGATCTTGTTGTTGCTTAAGGAGGGCTTCAACGCTTTCTTTTTTAGCTACAAGCTCTTGTTTTAATTTTGTTATTTTGTCGACTGATTCTCGAATTTTATCTTTCACTGAATTTCTATATTGAGCCTTATCAACAAATTCACTTAAATCCTTACTCGATGCAAGCATTTCAATTGTCGAAATATCACCCTCTAAGTACATTGCCTTTATATTTTTACCGAGTAGCGCTTTTTGCTTTGTTAGCTCTTTCTCTGCTTCTGTAATTTCGTTCTGAAGACGCTCTTGCTCTTTGGTACTACTATTGATTTGCCCTTGTAGTGTGTCGATTTGAGCTTTTAAAATATTTATAGCATCAGTGTAGCTTGTTGCCTCGTTTGCAAGGCGTGCTATGGCACTTTGATATTGTGCGTTCTCTCTTTGTAGAGCATTGATTTTATCTTGCACAGACTCTGCTCTTGCTTCTTGTACTCGTGGGATAAGTGCAAATACGAGTATAAACACTGCGACAAGAGAACTTGCAATGCCGACTATCTTTTTTACACTAGTTTTTGCTATCTTTATTTTTTGCATATACACTCATATCATACCATA
>Ga0172367_10009950_pt1 | contig 10331 bp, 22 predicted proteins | sample Lak10m_FD_114542 | JGI IMG/M metagenome (GOLD analysis project Ga0172367, IMG submission 114542) | Freshwater microbial communities from Kabuno Bay, South-Kivu, Congo - kab_022012_10m | ecosystem: Environmental > Aquatic > Freshwater > Lake | place: Democratic Republic of the Congo: South-Kivu...
AAAACAAAGATGCGCCGGCCGACACACTTCCGCTAAATAAATCCAATTATTGCCCAATATGCAAAAAGATTTAGAAGCCGACATTATCAGACACCTTCGGTCATGGCATCCAGTTATTCGTGACTATTGGTGGATTAAGTTTTCTAATTACAAAGGAAACATACTCATATTTGTTGGTTCCACACTTACGGGACAAGTAATGACCCGTTACTATGCAGATGAGGATTTAGCCTGTGAATTCATCAATTGGGTGCTCAACCAAGACCCAACTAAATTGATAAAACATCAGGATTGAGTGTTTTAAATATATAAATACAGTATAAATGTAAATTCATCAACCTTTGTTTAGAGATAAACTATGCCAATTCAAAGAATTACTTCCAGAGTTATTGAAGACGGAATCATTTCTGCAGCTGATATTGCAGACAATTCAATCACCACCGCAAAAATAGCTGATGCAAATATTACTTCAGCTAAGATTGTTTCAGTAGCGAATACTCAAATTACTGGTAATATTACAGCTTCACAAATTACGAGTGTATCTAATACACAGATTACTGGTAATATTACAGCTTCACAAATTACAAGTGTATCTAATACACAGATTACTGGTTTAATTACCGATACTCAATTAGCTAATACGGCTGTCACCGCTGGTACCTACGGTGGTTCTTCTAATGTAGCTGCTATTACGATTGATTCTAAAGGTCGTATCACATCAGCATCTAATGTGGCAGCCGCAGCTGGCGGATTCACAGCTGTCCAAACATTTAATTCTCCAGGAACATTCACTCTTCCTCCAGGTATCACAACAGTTAAGGTTAATATTCTAGGTTCGCATGGTGGTGGTGGTGGATCACTCACTGTTGGTGGTGAAAATCCTACATTTCATGGTGGCGGAGGAGGTTCGCAAGTTACTGCTGGAAGATATGTTACAGGATTAACTGGTCCTGTTGCAGTAACAGTTGGAAATCCTGGAAATCCTGGACATCATTTTAACCACAACGGAACAGCACCCGCTGGAAATGCTGGCGGAACAACATCCTTTGGACCCTATCTTTCTATTACAGGAGGTAATGGAGGCGCTGGAGGTCATACTCACAATGGCCATCAAGGTAATCACGGAAGTCCAGGTAATCCTGGTTCGGTAACCGGCGGTCAATTCCACGGAACCCAAATAGATAATGGTTCATACAGAGTGGTTGTTGAATATTAATCCATAAATAAAATAATTATTTGCCTCATATTTGATTTCTATCAACTATAATGGATAAATTAAAAAAATAAATTAAATATTATTAACTCTTTGGATTTATTATGCCTGAATTGACAATAGAATTAAGACAAGAACCGTTTCCCCATGCTATTATACAAAACTTCTATGACCAAGAAGAGCTTTCATTAATTTGGCGTGAACTAGACTTCCTCACTTCTCCACATAAATTAGAACATCCATCCTTACACGGTTCAAATGCTATAGACGAACTCACAGGACTCTCAAAAACTCAATCGTTAGGTTTAAGCTTGGACGAAAACTATTCTGGTAATAGAAACATTTCTGATATTCTTCGCTTAAATCGTAAAATATTCCATCCAGAAATTATTCAAACTTTTGAATCTTTGAGCCCACTCCTTGGCCATTTAAAGATTATTAACGAAAACTTTACTAAAATTAAATACTATGAGAATGGTGATTATTATCGAAAACACGAAGACACCTCTCGATTCACAGTTGTAACATATTTCTACAAAGAACCTAAAGCTTTTACTGGTGGTGATTTATATTTTAATGATTATGATTATACTATACCTATCGAAAATAATATGTTAGTATTTTTTGTTGGTTGTATAACACATTCTTCATTAGATGTAAAAATGAATGGTGATTATCCAAAATGTTCTGGCTATGGTAAATATGTAATGAATCAATTCCTTGGTTATAATGAAAAATTAAAAGAAAACACATAATGAATGAAATTAAAGTATATCATAACTTTTTAACTCCAAAAGAACATGGTGTTATTGATAAAATTATGACCGGGTCCAATTGGAGATTTGGACATTCATCAAACGGAACACCGAATGGCAATTCTTTTTGGCAGATACATGGATTAGAAAAAAATGAATTTTTCTCTGTTGACCTCTTAAATAAGATTAAAGAAAAAACTGGTGATGACTTTGATGTTGAACGAATATATATGAATGGTCATACAGCTGGCGGCCATGGTAATATACACATCGATTCACCGGTTGACCACGGAAGAACATTTTTGATTTATTGTAATCAAACATGGAATCCAGAATTTGGTGGAAGTACCATATTTTTAGATGGCGATAGAATTATTTCAACATACCCGTATCCATATTCATCGGTTTATTTTCAAAACAATATAGAACATTTTGCTGGACCATTAAGCGGAAAATTCAATGGATTAAGAGTAACATTAGCATTTAAATTATTTTTGAAATAGGAATAAAGTAATCATGGCGAATTATCATATTTTTCACACTTCTCATTGTGGTTCAACTCTATTATCTGTTTTGTTGAGTAAATCGTTACCAACACTCACGGAACCAGATTGGTCGCATCAAATTAGAAACTATGATAGTAAAGATGAAGCCGCCTTTTTTATTAAGAATAGATTGCGTGATAATCAATTAGTTAAATATTCAAGTGTATATTGTTACATGGCGCCATTATTAGATGGTAAAAAAGTATTTCTATACAGAACACTTACCGACCATCTTAGGAAAATGGCATCAAAGCCAGAATATATAAAAGTAAATTTAGAATTTGGTATACCAAATATAGCTAGATTCAATCATCCTTTAGCTCCGTTTAATAATTTAGAAGGTAGTTTTTTATTGTTTCACGCATATCTTTGGATTAACCGTATTTTATGGATATTTGAAACAGAAGATATAGCTTTAATTGAATCTAATGAGTTTTTAAATAATCAACAAGATGTTGCCAAAAATGTATGTAAATATTTTGGCGTTGATTATATTCCTGTTGAATTTAATGCTGATGCAAAAAAACTTGGGTTTAATCATAGAAGCGCATCTATTGTTTTAGACCAATTGGTTGAAAAAGAAATGATTGATTCAGCAAAAGATGTAGATGGTATGGAGGATGAAGTTTTTTCTAATATATCGGTACCTACATCTACCGAAGAAGACATCATTAGTGTTGTCAATCTGATAAAATCTCGTTTTCCAAAAATACCTTTACAATTTATATAAGCGACATTCTATTTACTAGATAAGTCACTCATATAACCCCATTTTGTTGGGTTTTTTGTTTTCTAAAATTTGATCCATATCAAATACCATAGAAATACTTTCATTTATGCCTACTATTTGCTTGACATCTATACTAAATTGGTATATAATGTATAATATGAAAATACTCATCATGGGTTTATCCGGTTCAGGCAAAACTACACTGGCTAAAACTATTAAAAAGAAATTAAAATTACAAAATTTTACTGTCACTCATTTTAATGCTGATGAGATAAGAAAGCTATATGATGATTGGGATTTTAGTAAAGAAGGAAGAATTCGTCAGGCTAAAAGAATGGAAGTTTTATCCAATGAAAGTGTGAGTGATTTTATTATTTGTGATTTTATAGCTCCAACCAATGAAATTAGAAAATTGTTTAACACTAATCTCACAATTTGGATGGACACAATTGAAAAAAGTATATACGAAGACACGGATAAGATGTTTCAAAAGCCAACTAAATATGATATTCGAGTGACTGAAAAGAACGCTCAAAAATGGTCAGATATTATTATAAATTACATAATGGAAAATAATCATGGATACAGTATTAGAATTTAAAGAAAAAGGTTATGTTCATCTTAAAGATTTTTTAGTTAAACAAAACTGCCAAGAATTAACCACAGAACTCAAAAAATTAGTAGAACTAGGTAAAACGACAAAGGATCCACAATGTCCTTTATCTGAAGCGGTTCATGGTGCCTATGTTTTTGACAAATTATTAGAAGCCTTGACACCACATTTTGAGCAAGCTTCTGGTCTCAAATTATTTCCCACCTATTCATATGCTCGTCTTTATAATACACAGGGTGAAGAATTAAAACTACATCGTGATAGGCCGGCCTGTGAAATATCAGCTACACTCACATTAGACTTTGAAGGTGATGTTTGGCCAATATTCATGGGTGCTAATGAAGATAAATCTAACGCTACTGAAATTAAAATGAATGTTGGTGACGCTGTGTTGTATCGTGGTATGGACATATATCATTGGCGTGAACCTTTCAAAGAAGGCAAATGGCAGGCTCAAGTATTTCTCCATTATGTGGATCAAAATGGTCCTCATGCAGAATGGAAATACGACAAGCGTGAATCCCTAGGTTTAAGTAAAACAAATATCCAAATGGGATGGGACGATTGTTACCTTGTAAAGGACGCTCTTTCAGCTGGATTCTGTGATAGGATTATTGCTGAATATGGAAAGCCAGAAACTGAAAAAATGCCACCAGTAATTGGAAGTGGTGAAAATGCTACTGTCGACCTTGATATTCGTAATGCTCAAAGAGTTCCTATGCCTTTAATTGGAGGAATAGGTGCAACACTCACCTCAATTGGATTAAATACAAACCAACAAGTATGGCAGTATAATATCACCCATTCAAACCAATCTGAATTTCTAATGTATGATGTGACTGGTAAATATGAAACTCATGTGGACACATTTCATATGAGGTCAGATGAAACTCGAAAATTAACAGTATTGGTATTCTTGAATGAAGATTTTGAAGGCGGTAAGTTTTATATTCAAAACGGGCCAAAAAGGTTATATCCACAACAAACCAAAGGCACAGTTTTAGTATTCCCATCGTTTATGCCTCATGGTGTCGAACCCGTCACAAAGGGCATAAGATATTCTGTGGTCACATGGATGGTAGGACCATATTTTAAATAATATTACCTGCAATTAGCTTGACAAATACACCAAATTAGTGTAGAATACACTTACTTTCATTATCGGAATTAATTATGTTGTTAGCTAAATTTGTGAGGCCGTGTGAGGTGTTTGATGCCTCCAATAAAAAACACCGAGAATACTATTCGCAGTATATGGCAACCAATTCTTGGGGTAATTGCCCTATACAAATGAAATCAGCTAATTCATCATTAAGCCTAGCAACTTATGCTCGTGAGCAATTAATTCAATATTATATCAATAAAGAATTTAATAATGACTGAATCTGACGCTGAATTATATTATGAAAAAATGTTAAATTATTTTGGTTCACTACCACATTTTGAGAGAGAACCAAGACGATTTGCTTATTATGTTAGGTTATACAAATATCTAAATAGAGAATCAACCACAAGTTGATAGTTCAAATAACCCAAAAGGTGAATAAAATGACAGAAAAAGAATCAAAAGAAATTAAAGATTTAGCCACAGAAGCCGCTGTGTTGAGTTTGGTACCTGAAGAAACTTTACCATGTAAAGACCAAGATAAGGCTTGCACAAAGAGATGGCTTGAATCATTATCAGATTGCGCTTAAAATAAATTTTTATGATGAACTTGTGATGAATATATTACCCGAAGTCAAACAAACCATAGACAATATCAAAAACTCAAATTATTTTTGGGTTGATTTGCCTATGACCATCTCCATCAAATACCTCAAAAGAATACCTTTTCCTGTAGCCATTGGTTCCAATGTGTTACTTGCATATGTGTTGGCACTAAATGAAAACCAAGCATATGAAAAGGCATATGATTACCTCAATTCAGTAGATGATTCTAATACAATATTATAAGAAAGTTTTAAAATGAAAATAACCCATCAAGATTTTATTGGAGTTTATGAAAACACTCTATCAAAAGATAATTGTGATAAGATAATTTTAGAAATAGAAAAACAAATTCAGAATAATAATGCTGGATTAAATTCTGGTGAAGAAGTGTCTGAAGGTAAAAATCAATTTGGAGAAATGGCAAAATTAGGTCGTCAAGATTATTCTGTTTTTCCACATATTACTGGACCAAATTGGTTAGTTAGATTGATAAACACAGAGCTTAATCGATGTATAGGAATTTACAGCGAAGAATTTTTTGTTATCAAACAACTTAAAATTAGGTCTGATGAAATAAAATTACAAAAAACACCACCTCGTGGCGGTTATCATGTATGGCATTGTGAACACGCTGGAAGAAGCATGGGACATAGAATATTAGCATGGACACTCTATTTGAATGATATTCCTGAAGGTGAAGGTGAAACTGAATTCTTATGGCAAGGTATTAAAGTAAAACCTAAGGCAGGAACATTATCTATATTTCCAGCGGGTTTTACACACACACACCGTGGTAATCCAGTGTATGCACATAACAAATATATTGCGACTGGTTGGTTTAGTTTCGTTCAATAAATTATTAAGGAGATATTATGCAATTACTTGAAGAAGATAGAAAGAAAGTCCATAACGCTTTAGTTGAGGCTAGCAATTCACTCACACGCATTGATGCTGAAAGAGATTTAATTAAAAACATTATTGCTGATACAAGTAAAAACTTTCAAATTCCAAAGAAAACAGTTAAGAAACTTATCAATGTTTATCATAAGCAAAACTTTTCTGAAGAAGTAGCTTCACATGAAGAATTTGAAAATCTTTATGAAACAGTAACCAAAACAAGTTAATGACTATTACATGGGTATTGATTGTGGTGTTGAATCACCAAACACTATACACCGAAGAATTTTATAGTTTTGAGGGTTGTCAAAAACAATCCCACTCAAAACTCATAGACATGAATAACCAAAAAGCTTATGCTGAATGTAGAAAGATAGTGAAGTGAAAGATTTTGATATTAAGTGGATATCCACCATTTTGTTTATTATATCGGGCACCTTTATATCATTAAAACTGCCAGGCATGCAATACGCATTTCCTGTATTGGTTATAGCTCATTCTATATTGGTCTATGAGTTTTATTTCAAACAATTTAATAAGCCGTTGATTATACATAATGCTTATTTTGCTATTGTCAATGCTTTTGCAACTTATATTTGGATAGCTAAATGACACCATCACAGAGAGCATTATACAAGGCGATTTCATATCGTATTGTTGTTTTAGCTGCAACAATACCTTGGGTTGGGTTTCATACAGCTATATGGTTATCAATAATGATGACTGTTTTATATTACATACACGAGAAGATTTGGCATAAAATTAAATAGGAGATTGGTTATGAAGATAGTGAAAGTATTATTAGCAACAGTATTATTCTTTGGATTGGTTGCAGTTATTCCCTTTGGTATTATTTGGTCATTAAACACCTTATTCTATACTGAAATTCCATATACATGGGAAACATGGGCAGCCGCAACAATTCTATCAACCATTGTTTATGGTTCATCAGCAGCAAGTAATTATTCAAAGAAGAAAAAACAAAGAACGAGCTGGGGGTATTATGTCTAAAAACGAAATGCTAGGTCATTTGGTCCATTCAAAACCAAATTCAAACCAATTTGATGGGTTAAATAACCGTAAAGAATTTATACGCATGATTAATGACTTCAAAGCTGATATGAATGGTGCAATCAATACTATATCCGATAGTAGTATTCGTAGCACTATATCAGGTATATTCAATAATCATATCGTTAAATTAGAAAATAAAATCTATTCATTAGAAGAAGAAATTAAATGATAATTGAAGCTGCAACAGTTGGTATGATGTATTTGGCTGATGCTACACCAACTAAATCACCTGCCGATTATCTAAATCCAATATCTGTTGTTGTTACTGTTGCTGAAAAAGTAACCAATCATATTGAAGAAAAAAACAAACCAAAAGCTAAAAAAGATTTACCACAAGAAAAGATAGATAAGTTTGAGGCTATGGCCAAAGAAGATTTTATTAAAGATGACCCATATAAAGATATGTGGAATAAAGATTGGATAAGGAAATAATATGTCATATGCGGATATGCTCAAAGATTTATTAGCAAAGAAAAATGAACAACAAAACATCGGCAAGAAAAAGAAAGACCTTGATACCGGCAAAGGTGCTGTAAAAGACCAAGTCACTTCACACAAACCTGCCAAGAAATCAGCCGGTCGAGGACGATAATGTTAATTGAAAATATATTCGTATCAACAGTCGCAGTTGATATGCTCGATATTGACAACGAAGCTGTCAAGAAATTTTGCTATGATTTGAAAGAACGCCAAGGTGAAACATCTCAATATTCAAATTATGGCGGATGGCACAGCAAACAATTATCAGGATACATTCCAGAATTAAATGAATTGTTTGTGCATGTTCAGGCAAGACTTAAAGCTCTCCATGGTGTATTTAATTTTAGAGATAATTTAGAATTAAACATTGATAATTGCTGGGTTAATATTAACGGTAAAGGTCATGCAAATACACCACACACACATCGTGGATGGACTTTTTCAGGAGTTTATTTTGTAAGTGGCCAAGAAAATTGTGGTGATTTGGTTCTCGTTCACCCATCACAACAATTTCCATATCATTACGCAGAAGAACCATTTAAACAAGCTTCAATTGAAAAATCTTTACAGGCCGTTTCTTATAAATGTGAACCAAATAAACTTATAATCTTTCCGTCTTGGGTTCAACATTATGTTCCACCTAATTTATCGGATGAAGATAGAATTTCAATTGCTTTTGATGTGAACTTGAGAGAGATTTAATTATGCCAATGATGCACACGATTCCAGTAACCATATTAGATAATTTTCTTGATGATCCTGATAAAATAAGAGCATGGGCTCTACAACAAGAATATCATCCAGCGGAAGATGGCAGATGGCCAGGATTAAGGTCTAAACCTATTCACGAATTAGACACCCCGTTTTTTCATTTAGTTTGTCGAAAGTTTTTTTCTCAATTTTATGATGTGCCTAATATGGAAGAATTATCTTGGGAAACCAAAATGTTTTTTCAAATGGTACCTAAAGGATATGATTCTGGATGGATTCATTCGGACGAACAAGATTCTCAAATAACAGGAATCGTATATCTTTCACCAAACGCCAACTTAAATGGAGGCACATCAATCTATCGTAATAAATCTAATCTGGTTCAACCGATACATGTCAATACTGATATTAAAAAAGATAGTTATTTGAATAAGATAAGCATACAAGAAGCTAAAAAAAATAAACAAGACCACAACTCACAATTCGAAGAAACAATTCGTGTATCTAATGTATATAATCGTTTAATTGGTTTTGATTCTCATTTAATTCATGCAGCTCAAGATTTTTTTGGAGAAGGTGAAGATTCTAGGTTAACTTTAATTTTCTTTGTTAATAAATTATTCGTAAATAATTCTCCTGTTAGTCGAGTTCGTAGAATGATTACATATGATTAAGTTGATTATTACTCCTGATGACCATGGTTATAAAGAAGAAGTTTTTACATTTTTATCCTATGATGTTGAAAAGAAAACACTTCTACATAAGCATCCTAAAATAAACGAACTTGATTGTTTAGATTTAGAAAATAAAGGTCGCTCTACTTTTAGGCCTTTTGGAATCACCTATGATGATAACATTCAAATCGTTTCACATGACCGTCTAGCTAAGTTTGATTCATTAGATTATTCATTCCTAGGAAAAATTGATGTTCCATTGTTTATTAACACTCATCAAATATTAAAAAGTGGTAATATGTTATATGCAACAAACACAGGAAATGATACGATTGGTATCTATAATTTACATAGTGGTAAAAACCAATTTCTATCTGTCGTTGATTTTCAGGTGCTGAATGAAGTTCCAACACCTGTGGACGCATATTCGCATGACACTCGCCATGTAAATTCTATCTATGAATATGAAAATAAAATATATTTCTGCCTTCATAACCTTGGAAAAACAATGTCGCAGTTTGGATATTTTGATAAAGATACTCTCAAAGGTGAATTAATAGCCAAAGCTGGTTACTCTGCTCATAATATTGTAATTATCAACAATCACTTATATTCACTTTCATCAGGCACAGGTGAAATCATTGAAATCAACCTAGCAAACAAAAATATACAAAAGGTCAGAGTAGTGAACGAAGAAATCACCTTTTTAAGAGGCCTCGATGTTTATCAAAATAAATTGTTTATTGGGTGCTCAAACAATCATGGTTCATATGATAAAGAAACAAATCAAAAAATAATATATGAGGATAATTGTTATATATTGTTATTAGACACCATGTCCGGCAATATAGAACGATATATGGATATACCCGAAGTTTATGTTATTACCGATTTAAGAATTATTCCATAATTACCTCAAATCATTATA
>Ga0172367_10009952_pt1 | contig 10329 bp, 10 predicted proteins | sample Lak10m_FD_114542 | JGI IMG/M metagenome (GOLD analysis project Ga0172367, IMG submission 114542) | Freshwater microbial communities from Kabuno Bay, South-Kivu, Congo - kab_022012_10m | ecosystem: Environmental > Aquatic > Freshwater > Lake | place: Democratic Republic of the Congo: South-Kivu...
ACCGATTGGGCCGTCAGGTCGCTATCTGAAAAACACTCCGCGCGCGGCTGAACTTAAGGCGTAAATAAAATCAAAAATTTTGAATGTTTTAAAGTGAGCGACTACAGGTCGGCTCTGAGACGCCCATGTCGCGGCACAGCTCCTTGACGGTCATGCCTTGATTGACCTTGCGCAGAGACTCCACGATCTGCTCCTCGGTGTATCTTTTCTTCATTTTCTGTCTTCCTTCCTTGGTGGGACGCCCACCATTTTGCTGCAGGAAGACTTAAATTCCAAGTGCTTCAGTTTTTGGGTCCAACGTTAACGGATCAAGCGGGTCTTTTGTTGAAGTAGTCACTTCATTAAGTTCAAACGCTTATTTGATTCAGATTTTAGATACTACAGGCGCATTTATTGGAATCTATACAGGGGCAGCAGGAGCTGAGGTTTTAAAAATCATTGCTGGTCCAGGATCGGATCAATCAATTCATTGCAACTTTGTGGCTGGAACTCGCGTGTCTATAAGAAGGCTTGATTCTGCTACAAACATAACGAGTGGAATTTTTGCACTTAATATTATGGGTTGAGGACCCAGACGGTGTCCCAGGGCTAGTTGAAATTTAAAGTTGAGTGGTTCACTCTTTCAGCTTGAGAAACCGAAAGAGTGAACCACTCATGTCCGAATTACAAGTTGTGAAGTCGCGCGGCAAGCGCAAGATTCTAAAACTGGTCTCCCGCAAACAGATCCAGGAAAATCTCATCGAAGGCACCGATGGCGGTGTCATTGATTCTCAACACCTGCTGATCTCAATGCTCCTGCCTCGAGCCGTTAAGGCCTTTTTTGCTGAAATTGAGAGCGAGGTATCGCAGCTCTGCGGGGACCGTTATCGCCACACTAGAGAGGTAATGACGCGCTGGGGGCATCAGCCAGGATCAATTATTTTAGGAAACCAAAGGGTCTCATTACAACGGCCACGAGTTCGTAACATCACGACAGGTAAAGAAGTTATTCCTGCGACTTATGCGCGTTTTCAAGACCCGAGTGTTTTTGATGCCCAGGTCTTTCAAGAAGGGCTCAAACACGTGAGCCAGCGAGATTACGAAAAGGGGCTGCCAAAAATTGCGGCATCCTTCGGCACGAGCAAAAGCTCTGTCTCGCGCAGTTGGGTAAAAAGTACTAAAAAACAGGTAGAAAAGCTATTGAATCGAAGCCTTGTCGAACTCGATATCGTCGCCGTCTTTGTCGATGGCAAACGGTTCTCGAAGTTGGGCGTAATCGTCGCACTGGGAGTCGGCTCTGACGGTAGAAAGCACGTGCTTGGGATCTATCAATCCTCGACCGAGCACTCCGAGTCTTGCAAATCACTACTCGAAGATCTGGAGCGTAGAGGCTTGCCGGAGAGGGATCTCTTGTTTATCGTTCATGGCGGCAGCGGCTTGAACAAGGCGCTGAACGAAAAATATCAAATCGAGGACACGGTCAACCGTCGTGCATTTCGAGTCCGCTGCTACATCCATAAATGGAGAAATATCGAGGGAGCCCTCGACGAGAAGGGCGCAAAAGAGGCAGGACCACTCTTCTGGGCGGTTCGCGACGCCCGTGATCTCACAATGGCAAAACACTGCTCGGATGCACTGGAAGCCTGTCTGAAGCGCCATAACGCCTCCGCAATGAAGAGCTATCTGGAGGCAAAAGATGACCTTTTGGCAATCCACCGGCTCCAAATCGGAGCGCAGCTCAAGAAGTTCTTCTCGACCACAAATCCAATCGAGTCACTGAACTCATTGCTTGAAGAGGACACGCGACGGGTCAAATCCTGGAAAAATTCAGAGCATCTCCAACGTTGGCTCGCAACTGCATGCCTGCACAACGAAAAGAGAATGCGACGGATTCGAGGATTTCGAACACTTCCGGCACTCAAAGTTCGATTGCAGGAACTCTGCAACCGGCAAGAGGCAGTTGACAACATCGGTACAGCTGCGTGAAGAAACACGAGCCACTCAGCTGCGAATTTCAACTAAGCTAGAGACGTCGTCCCCGCGCCGCGGCGCCTTTTCAATCACCGTTCAGAAGCATCAACCGAGACGTATATTCACAGAACACATGAACGATTAGAACGAATTTCGCAGACCGTTCAGTTGAGCAAAAAGACTGGGCATTTGAGGCTAATTAACTAACGAATTGTTCACAGTTAAACGAAGAAAAGAGCGCTCAGAGATGGGCGCTTTTTTTTTGCCCATTCGACACGTACGTATAATTTGTTACCTAAAAATTGGTAACATCGTTGGTAACAAAAAAGATAAAAACCAATCAAAAACAATCAAAGCAGTTAACAGATGAAAAATTTTAGTTAGCACTCAGTTGTGATCAAACTCAGTGTAAAGCCTTTGATTTAATTATGTTTTTTTGGATTTGAATAGTTGACTGAATTGGTGCGGTCGGAGGGACTCGAACCCTCACACCTCTCGGCATACGCCCCTCAAACGTACGTGTCTACCAATTCCACCACGACCGCAATGGGAAGCTGAATGCTCATGTGAGCTGCTTCGAGGGTACCCCGTTTGGGGTGAGAGGAAATTAACCTCATTAATACTCAATTCGCAAGCCGAAAAAATAAGATTTTTGAGAGAAAACGATTTGGCGATCATTTCCATGAGTCATTCGCAGTTCGGCGAGCAGATAAGTCCTTAAAGCTCCCCAACTCTTAAAAAAATCGAGAGAAATTTCAGGGTCGATCGAGTTCAAAAGAAATAAAGCGCCTAAGGAATGACCTCGAACCATGGTTTTGCCTGAGGTCCCATCCGAGAGCTGGTACGCTAAATACTGAGAGTGGTAGGCCGCTGTGGGCACTAGCCATTGTTTTCGGAATAATCGCAGCTGATACCGTGCTTCTGCTCCTGCAGCCCAAGTATGGGGAGTCTTTAGAACTCGTTGATTGACCGTAGAAAAAGGATAGAAATAAAATGAAGGTCCTACACTGAAGGTTCCCAGCGCCTGCAAGAAAGTAGGCTGATAATTTAAGTGAAGACCTATGCTCGATGGGATTTTCTCGCTTCGAGGATCTGCCGATGAATCGGTTTGTTCGAATGTCCCATGGGTCGAATCGAGCTGAAATGACCATGCAGGTCGAATGGACTGAAGGCGCTGAGTGGGGTCATACTCAGTCGCCCTAACGGCAGAAGAGATTCCTAATAGACCCACACATACGGCTGCCGACAAAAACTTTGTCACAACTTACTCTCCTAAATACGCTTTACGAACTTCATCGGAAGATAAGAGCTCTTGAGCAGGCCCTTGGGTAACAACCTTGCCCGTTTCAAGGACGACACCTTGGTGGGCAATCTGGAGGGCTTGAAGGGCATTTTGTTCGACGAGTAGAACTGTTTTTCCTTCGCGATTTATTTTTTGAATGATTTCAAAAATTCGCTCAATAATCTGAGGAGCTAATCCTAGGCTGGGTTCGTCGAGAAGTACTAGATCCGGATGGGCCATGAGGGCTCGAGCAATTGCGAGCATTTGCTGCTCTCCTCCAGAGAGAGTGCCGGCGTTTTGTTTTCGTCTTTCTTTAAGACGAGGGAACATCTCAAAAGACATCTCAAGATCTTTTTCATAGGATTGAGGATTAGGTGCAGCCCATGCTCCTAGATCCAGGTTTTCTTCGACAGAAAGATTTAAAAAAATACCTCTTCCTTCGGGAGCTTGAGAAATCCTTTTTCTGACGATGAGATGAGGCGCGAGATTCGAGATGGTCTCTCCGCGATACAAAATTCTTCCACTCGAAATTTTGACTAAACCAGAAACAGCTCGAAGCGTGGTGGTTTTTCCTGCTCCATTGGCGCCGATGAGGCTGACGATTTCGCCTTTACGGACTTCAAAGGAGATGTTCTTGACTGCATGAATAGCACCGTAGTGAACGGAGACATTTTCGAATTTAAGAAGGACTTCTTTTGAAGACTCAAGAGTGGACATGTTCTGCAGCAGCCTTTCCAAGGTATGCTTCGATCACCTTGGGATCTTTCTGGATTTCTGATGGGGTGCCTTCGGCAATCTTGACTCCATAGTCGAGTACCGCGATTCGTTCGCAAATTCCCATCACGAGTTTCATATCGTGTTCAATAAGAACAACTGTCATGTGGAACTCATCACGGATTTTTCGGATAGTCGCCATAAGACTCGCGGTCTCTTGACCATTCATTCCGGCAGCAGGCTCATCAAGAAGTACCACACGAGCTCCTGTGGCCATTGCGCGTGCAATCTCAAGCCTTCTTTGATCGCCATAAGGGAGATTTTTTGCTTTCCAGTCCTTGCGTTCAGTCAGGCCAAAAATTTTAAGAAGATGAAGAGCATCTTTCTCTTTGCGTGCATCGTTTTCGATCACAGATTGAGAGCGAAACACAGATGCAAAAAGACCAAACTTGGGTCGCTTTGGGTCATGGTCAAGAGAGATCATGAGATTGTCGAGCACTGACAGTTCTTTAAAAAGACGGATGTTTTGAAAGGTACGAGCAATTCCACATCGAGTGATTTCGGATGGTTTTTTACCGACGACGTTTTTGCCGAATACAAGAATTTGTCCGTCGGTAGGCCGATAAACTCCCGTTAGCATATTAAAAGCGGTGGTTTTTCCTGCTCCATTAGGACCGATCAAACCAAAAATACTTCCCTGAGAAATAGCTAAGTTTAATGCTGAAACAGCCTTTAGGCCGCCAAACTGCATGGTCAGGGATTGTGCTTCGAGTACATAATTTGAGGAGCTCATACTTTGACTTCCTCCGTGTAAGAGGTTCCTGTGAGTCGACTTCGAAGCTTCTTAGGTAAGAAATCAGGCAATTCGCGAGTGCCAAAAAGACCATTCGGTCGTGTGAGCATGAGAGTGATTAACATCAGGGAATAGATCACCATTCGGAGATCTAAGCCTGTGATCTGCTGTAAGGGTCTCAGGGCTTCGCGGATGATGGTCAGAAAGAGGGCGGCAACAATCGAGCCGGTGATGCTTCCCATTCCGCCTAAAACGACCATGATGATGATTTCAAAGCTTCGGTTAAAATCAAAAGTTTGTGGATTGAGGTAGCGCAAGTTGTGAGCAAAAAGTCCACCCGCAACACCAGCAAAAAAAGCTCCAATGACAAAGGCGCGTACTTTAGCGCGAGTCGGATTGACACCCATGGCTTCGGCAGCGATTTCATCCTCTCGAACTGAAAGAAACGCGCGTCCGTGTGCAGAGCGGATTAAACGCCAAATGACAAACGTGACTAAGAGTACGAGGCTATAAACTAGGCCAAAATCTGTAAGTAATGGGATATTAGGCATCCCTCGTGCGCCTCCGACAGCATCGATATTCAAAAGAATCACGCGAATGATTTCTCCAAAACCTAAAGTGACAATCGCTAGATAATCTCCTTTAAGTCGAAGAGAAGGAAGACCTACAAGGTAACCCGCTAAGCTAGCGACTAATCCACCCATCCAGAGTGCCCCGAAAAAAATCAGACGTCCTAGAATGGGGTCTTGCAATAGAGCAGGTGAGTGGATTTGTAACGTGGTCGTTAAAAAAGCTGCAGTGTACCCGCCAATCGACATAAATCCTGCATGGCCCATCGAAAACTGGCCTGTAAACCCATTGACGAGATTGAGGCTCACCGCCAAGACGATATTGATTCCCGCATAGATTAGAATACTAAAATAGTAAGGATCGAGAGCAGGGCTCAAAAAATGAGCAATCCAAATCAAACTCAATACGACTGCCCAGGGTCCAAGAGTTTGAATTCCACTCTTTTTTTGGGTTTTTTGGATGACCGACTGATCCTGAATGTCTGTTGTTTCTGCGTACATGGTTTTCCTCGGGCTAAACTTTTTCAGATCGGCGGACTCCAAAAAGCCCAGTCGGTTTAAAAAGCAGGATCAATATCAAAATAGCGAATGCGAGAGCATCTCGGTATGTAGGAGTCCAATAACCTACCAAAAACTCCTCAGCCAATCCTAATGTCAGGGCGCCAATGACTGCTCCTGTGACATTTCCTACTCCTCCTAAAACTGCAGCGACAAAGGCCTTGAGTCCCGGAAGTGTGCCCATCAGTGGATCGATTTTGGGGTAGATGATTCCCACTAGGACCCCTGCTGCTCCAGCCATCGCTGAGCCCAGCATAAAGGTGTAAGAAATGACTCGATCAGTTGGGATTCCCATCAAACTGGCTAGGTCATGATTAAAGCTGACTGCTCTCATCGCTCGGCCTAGACGAGTTCTAAAAATAATAAATTGCAAAACTCCCATTAGAATCAGTGAAATCGCAAAAACAATGACTTGAAGTGGATTGAGTCTGAGTTCGCCCGCCGAAAAATTGAGCTGAGGCGTATAGATTTGCGGGAAAAACTTAGGATCTGAGCCAAAGATGAGTTGGCCAGAAAACTCTAAAAACAATGAAACTCCTACCGCTGTGATCAAAACATTAATTCGGGGGGATTTACGCAGTCTCCGGTAAGCCAGGCGTTCAATGGCATAACCTACTGTCGCACAGCCAATCATTGCGGCTAATAAAGTGATCATTAACGAGGAAAAAGAGGGGTGATCATTTAGATGGAAAACACGGATCGTGTACATGCCGGTAAATGCTCCTAGCATGTACACGTCACCGTGCGCGAAATTGATCAGTTGAAGTATGCCAAACACCATCGTGTAACCCAGGGCAATAAGGGCGTAGATACTTCCAAGTGAAAGCCCATTGATAAGATGCTGCATAAATTCAATCATGATGTCCCCTGGGTAGCTGAACTGACCCGCTTGCTTATTATGGGTGAATGGTCGTTTGATATTTGTAAGCGCCATTTTCTACTTTAAGAACGACTGCCGATTTGACTGCGTTTCTTAAGGTATCAATGGTGATTTTTCCAGTCACTCCCTCAAAATTCTGAGTTGCAGCAATGGCGTCACGGAGATCTTTGCTGGTGGTGCCTGTGGTGCGTTTCATTGCATCTGCGATCACGCGTGCTGCATCGTAGCCCATGGCAGCCAAGCTGTCGGGTGTAGAATGGTAAGTTTCCTTAAATTTAGAAATAAAGTTTTGAACTACGGGCGACTGATCTTCGGTTGAGTAGTGATTTGAAAAGTACGATTGGTTCATAGCATCGCCACCGATTTCTTTGAGTTTAGGAGAATCCCAGCCGTCCCCACCGAGTAACGGGACTTGTATACCGAGTTCTTTAGCTTGGCGAGCAATCAAACCCACTTCAGTGTAATAGCCAGGAACGAAAATCGCCTCTGGGTTTTTAGAACGAATCGCGGTGAGCTGAGATTTGAAATCAATATCTCCAGCGCTGTAGCTTTGCTCAATGACGATTTCACCGCCACCTTTTTTAAAGGTCTCAGCAAAAAAGCTGGCTAGGCCAATACTGTAGTCATTTCTCACATCACGGAGAATCGCGACCTTTTTAGCCTTGAGTTGCTCTTGAGCGAACTTGGCCATCACGGTTCCTTGAAAAGGGTCAATAAAACAGACTCGAAAAATGTAATCGCCCTGTTCAGTGACTTTGGGATTGGTCGACGAAGGCGAAATCATTGGTACCTTGAAATTCTGAGCAATCGGAGCCATCGCGAGGCTTCGAGAACTCGAGACTTCACCGAGGATAGCCGTGACTTGATCTTGACTGATGAGTTTGGTTACAGCAGTGGCAGCTTCTTCTGGTTTGCCTTGGTCATCAATGGAGATGAGTTCAAGCTTTTTACCTTTAACACCTCCAGATGCATTGATTTCCTGAATGGCAAGAGCAATGCCTTGATGCGTGGAGTTACCAAAAGTGGCTTCAGAGCCGGTCATAGAGCCGACTTCACCGATTTTGATGACTTCAGTGGCTGCTTGTGGAGCTTGCGCTGAAGAAGCTTCAGAAGAAGAGAGAGAGGCTGAATCTTTTTTTGTGCAACCAGTGAGTGTGGAAATGGCACAGGTGGTAGCTATTAAAAATGTAACGCAGTGCTTATAAATAAAGAGTCCTACACCCTGCGATTGCTTATGCAATGGATTGAGACCTACGGTGTTCATTTTATTTTTCCTCCCCTCACTGAGAAATCTAACTTCATTGACATTCTAAAACGTTCGACACTAATATCTCATCGTGACCAAGAAATCTCGGGTACACACCACTTCTGATTTTCCGTACGCTATCCGAAGTTTTCTCGGATATCTCGAAGGGACTTCGAAAGCTTTACATACGATCAAAAGCTACCGTCTTGATCTTTTATCCTTTCAACGATTCCTTAAGCTCGAGCAAAGCGAGTTGGGAGACCGTTCAATTTCTTTAGAAGCGATCACTCCGGATAACATTGAGCGTTATCATTCCTGGCTGAAATCGCAAGGATTAAAAAACAATACTCGTCGGCGAAAGCTTCTCACTGTTCAAAAATTTGCGAACTATTTGGCGCAAAGAAAAAAAACTTCTCAGGAAATTCCTGTAAAATATCCTACGCCACACAAGGTCGAACGAATTCCAGCTATTGTTTCTTTGAGCGAGCTGCTGAATGCAATTCAAAAACTTCCTGCAGAATCCATTTTAGATCTTCGCAATCGAGCATTGCTTTGGACGATGGCGGAGACAGGGTGTCTTGTGAGTGAGGTGACGCGACTTCGTTATGAAAATTGGATTCTAGGTTCTCATGAAGTCGAATTTGTGGGGAAATCCCAGAGAAAACTTCATATTTCTGAAAGACTAGGTTTAGCGATTGAGGAGTTAAGAGAAAAAACTCACGAATCACAGTCCAAGCCATGTCCCTGGGTTTTTTCTGGATTCAATAAGTTTGGCTCTCTAGGATCGCCGATTACTCCACGTGGAGTGGAGTTACTTGTCAAGCACTACGCATCTCAACTTGGTTTTCCTGAGTTAACTCCGCGCACATTTCGACACTCAGCGGTGATTCATTGGATGGAACAAGGTATTCAACAAAAACAAATTCAAGAAATTCTGGGTCTTAAGAGTAACTACGCTTTTCGCGTTTATGATCTTATCGTGAACGCACGTAGTTCTCGAGGAGCTTCTTAAAATCCCATCGTGTGCTGATCATAAAATGATCAGATGGGTTTTGGTCTCTTTCTCGGATATTTTGAGGGAGAGCTTTTTTTCGGCCATAAGTATCGCGGTAACTCACGATTCTAGCTTTTTTGATGAGATCAGGAATTTGCCCTGCGCGAGAGACTAATACGCCATCAAGCTGGCTTTTAACTAAGGCGTTTTCTCCAGGGTGGTAGGTGTGAGTGACACGATGTTTTTTACGGACAGATTTTGTTGCAAGGTCAAAGCTATCCTTCAGTTGAGCTCGTTTCCATAAGGGCTCAAAAGTTGAATCTGAAATGAGATCACCATTAAAATCTCCTGCCGACAAAATTGGAATACCTGGGTATTGAGCTTCGAGTTTTTCTTGGATTTCGATCGATTTTTTAATCTGCATTTGTCGTCTTAATTCTGAGAGTGAGTCGCCGGGAGTGTTTCTCTTTGATTTAAGATGTTGTGCCATCAGAATTAAAAAAGGACGGTCTGTTTTTTGGGCACCTTTAGGTCGGAAAAGAATCACTGGCAGATCTTGATTGAAAATGGGTAAATTACGGCCCAGATATTCTGCTTGAAGTTGTCGATGACTTTGGACTTCAACATCAAAAGGAAGATCTTTTTTGAGAAAAAGAGCGATGTGCGTTTCAAGGCGGTTGTTTCCTCGAATTAAAATAGGGCGATAAGAATCCTCGAGGTGATCTCGATTGAGAAGTTGTGCTGCATGGAGAGATTCAACTTCTTGTCCCAATTGAATATCGTTTTTTTCATCGAGCAAAATTTTGCCCTGTTCGGAAAGTTTTCCTTCAGTCGGCGGGGGTATTTTTCCTCCTGGTTCAAGGAGGTTCAAAACATTATAGGTGCCGATGCCTAATTCTTTGATTTTGGAAATGTCTCGAGTTTTATCTTCAGCACGAAGATAAATCCAAGGACCTTCGTTTCGTTGTTCGATTTCAATTCGATCACCGTAAAGGGTTTTAAGTGCAATCAGACTCGGATCATTTGGAAGAGATTGAGGAATTTTGCGTAGAATCTGGCTATAGAGATTCAGACAGTGATCCGAGGATCCATCAAATGACAGAGCTGAGAGTGTAGGTGTCAAAACACCGATACTGGCTGTGACTAATAAATAGAGTGCGGTTAATTTGTTTCTGATAACCATGCCTCTATTCTTCGGTTTGAAAGTAGCTGTACTTGAGATGTTAATTATGACTTGTTTTTTCCCAGCGATTTTGTCCCCTAGTTATTTCCTGGCGATAATGTCCCCTAAATGTGTCTTCTAGAACTCTGATTTCACTTATGAATTCGGAGAGATGGGGGCT
>Ga0172367_10009954_pt1 | contig 10328 bp, 5 predicted proteins | sample Lak10m_FD_114542 | JGI IMG/M metagenome (GOLD analysis project Ga0172367, IMG submission 114542) | Freshwater microbial communities from Kabuno Bay, South-Kivu, Congo - kab_022012_10m | ecosystem: Environmental > Aquatic > Freshwater > Lake | place: Democratic Republic of the Congo: South-Kivu...
ATCTTAACCACGCCGTCTGTGCCCGGTAGGATGGACATGATGATCCCAATATTGGGCAGTTCTTCCAGGGCAGTCATAATTTTACGCGCAGCAGTGACGATATTGAAGAGCTGGTCAGTGCCACCAACCTGCACATCTGTCTTTAAGGCAAATGCGTCGTATCCTTGCATAATTGCATAAAAGAATTCATGCAGGTAAACAGGGTCATCGCTGTCCCAACGTTTACGAAATGCTTCGCGAGTAAGGAATTGCTGGATCGTGAAATTCGAACCTAACTTTATCAAGTCCGCGAACTTCAGATCGCGCAGCCATTCATGATTGTAACGGATTGTGGTTTTTGATTCATCCAGTACGCGGAAAGCCTGGTGAGCATAACTGCGCGCGTTCTCCATTACCTGTTCATGGCTAAGCAGCGGGCGAAGCTTATCCTTGTCAGAGGGATCACCGATTAAGGAGGTGTAGGTTCCGATCAGGAAGACGACATCATGCCCCAGGTCCTGGAATTGGCGCAATTTGCGCATGGTCACGGTATGCCCAATGTGCAGATCAGCGGTGCGTGGATCGTAGCCGCAGTAAATGCGAAGCTTGCGACCAGCTTTTTCAGCCTCTATGAGCCGCTGGCGCAGTTCAGATTCCATCGTCTTGCGCAATCCTTCATCGCCATATTCCGTACCTTGCATTAACAATTCGACCTGTTCATTTAAGTTCATCATGTCCTCTTTCCAAACCAGACTGGCTTGTTTTTTTGGGTAGTAACCTTATCAAAACTTTCAGTTTGAAATCATTCGCAACAAAAACGCGCCTGCTGTGGAGCAGGCGCGTCAATTTCTCCACAATGCAGGGCTAGAAAACTACAGGATAATAAGCATAACCTTTGGATATCATGCAATTATTATACAACAAAATATCCATGCTGAAGAAAAAATAACCAACTGTATATTAATAATAATTCCGGCACAGGCAAATTGGCTGCTTTCGATGTAGGCTTATCAGTGTCACTCAAGACCTGGTGAATGAGGTAAAAGCCCCATCCCGCCTGGTGGTTGACAATCCCGCCATCCGTATAATTTCATCCATAATTTCCTGGCCGAAGTCGAACCCCGTTTTACTTCGCACCTGACCCTGGAACCTCATCTCTCCCAAGGTTGTGAAGGCAAAACGGTTCTGCTCGCCAATTACCTGCACCGAAGTACCCCAACGGGCTGGCATCGTGCGCACCTGGCTTATCTGAGCCCAGGTCATACTTGCTTTTCTCAAGCCGTTTTCGTAAGCCACACCGTTTTCAGAAAGCCGGATGTAAGTTTTTCGATCCATCCAATTTCCCAGGGAAATACTCAAGGCGGAAACCAAAAATAATCCTAACAGGAACCAAGCCCAATAGGGCACAGGTGAACGTAAAGAAAGGAAATAAAGACCGAGACTTGCGGCAGCAGCCAGCATCCAGGCATTCAATTCGCCCTGGCGGGGTAAAAGTTCTGGTGTGTAGGTTTTATCTTCAGACATAAGAAAATTATATTATTCCCCGGCAAACTTGAGCAAGGCCTGACGACGTGTAAAAACCATGACAGAACTTGCCCGCGCAATTGGCTGTACGATAGATGGATCGATGATATGCAAGAATTCCTCAGGTGAGAGCTGCCCTGAAAAGAATTCCAAGGCGCGTTTCATATAAGCCTGAATTTTTTCTGGCGGGACCGATTTGTAAACAAATAGTGAAAGGGGAGAATTCTTCATATCGAAACTTGTTTCGCTGGCACGCCCCGATTCAAGCAATTGATAAATCGTTGAATTATGATCCACCCACTCTGGATCTTCGAGTTCAGGTAAAAAATATTCAATTCGTTTGATTGTGACGCCTTCCCGCGGAATATCACCCATGAACAAGGAAAGTGGCGCATCTCCACCTGTCGCCTTTGCCAGGGCTTCCAAAATCGAATTCCCAAGAATTTTGAATCCCAGGTAGAGCCTGGCGATTTGGATATTATTACGCGCCAGGCGCATCATATAATTGTAATCATCATCGCTGGGCACTCCACGATATTGGCTAAAAACTGTCCTGGGATCCAGGTTCTTGAAAAAAACATCCATATTTAATAAAGCGTGGCGGTATGCTCCAATTGAATACACCTCTGGAAGGCGAAGAGCTGCGTTCGTTTCTGGCAATAATTTCCAGGTGCTATCGAGAAATCTACCGGGATCGGTCTCGGCAAAATTCTCAATATCTTTATTGGCAAAGACTACCGAGGTTTTGATCCCTTCCAGCAAACCTTCGTGGCTAAGATCCAAACCATAACGTTCAATAATTTTTGGAAGCCTTAGTTCCATTAAGTCAAAATGGTTTTTACCGTCAGGTGTAAAACCACGGAATGGGATGGTGGCTTCAATGCAAATTGTCATGAGAACAAGATCTTTCTCAGAGACTATCCCACTCAGTTGTTTATTCATGACCATTGCGCTAAGAAATTCGTTCAATGCCGCCACGGAAGAAAGTTGTTGGCCAGGACGCAAATCGAAAATTTCCAGGGTCAGATAATAAGCCCTGTCTGAAGTGGGGATATTTTCCATCAGATAGAAAATATCATTTTCACGCCTGACGTATGGTGAAATTAATTGCCAAATTTGTGGCGAAAAACCCATATCGACCTGGTAATAAACAATATCATGATATAAGGCTGCCAGGCTTACGATGGCATTATCTGGATCGACGAAATTGAAAACATGTTCAAGGGTATGAAAGTGACGCGCTTGCACTGTCATGGCGCGGTGAATAGTCACAGACAGCGCTTCCAGTTTTCCGAGCGACACTTTTACGCCCAAATCGCGAAAACTCTGGTTAAAAATTGATATTAATTTTTGAACCGCGCCAACATGCATTACATGACTCCCAGAAGTAAATTATTGAAGCGATTTTACGCTTATTACGGATTAATTACTATAGTAGCTCAGTACCAATCAAAGCCCATAAATGGCTTTAAAAGCTTGGCCAGCTTGTTCAAATTTGAATCTAAAGCCCAATTTTTGAAGCTTACAAGGTAATGCGAATTGACCATCTAGTAATAAAGTACTCATCTCGCCAAGTGCTAATTTTAATACAAATGCAGGGGCGGGTATCCAATATGGCCGGTTGATGGCTTTTGCCAGCGTGCGTATAAACTCTGAGTTGGGAAGGGGCTGTGGCGCTGAAAGGTTGAACGCGCCGCGCGCTTGTTCATGATCAATCAGGAATCGAATCGCGCGCACCTCATCCTCTATGTGTATCCAGGATACTCCCTGCTGACCGCTTCCAAGGGGACCACCCACGAAAAACTGCACGGGTATTGCCATCAAAGGCAAGACACCCTCACGTTTGTCCAACACCAGCGAGGTGCGTATGACTACGCGGCGAACTCCAGCCATCGACTCGACTTTTGCAGTAGACGATTCCCAATCCCTGGCAACCAAAGCCATAAAATCGCTTCCCGCCGGAAAATCTTCGGTGATTCCCTGCGCAGCCAGCGGGCCGTAGAATCCTATGCCCGAGGACTGTATGAGGACCGGGGGTTTTTGTTCTGCGTGTTGATAAGCTTCCACCAGCGCAGCTCCAGCTTGAACACGGCTATCATAAATGCGTTTTTTACGAGAAGCATCCCACGGCCAGCGACCTACTGTTTCACCGGCGAGATTAACCACCACATCCTGGTGAGAAAATACATCCAACCACCCTTCACTGCTACGACCATCCCATTGCAACGCTTGAACACCAGGTTGGGCAGTTACGGGCGCCACACTACGCGTCAGCACACTTACAGAATGCCCATCCGCCAGTAAAGAGCGGGTGAGGGCTGAGCCGATAAAACCTGAACCACCTGAAATTAGAACTTTCAATTCAACTCTCCAATCTGACATGATTAAAACCAGTTGTGTATTTCATAACTCAACTGGCTGGCACATATTTTGAAACACCCTCTCCTGCAAATTCAGTCTCAACGCAGTCAAATTTTCTGAAAATAATTATAACCAGTATTATAGGCTGTGAGACTCTAAGGGTAAGATATGTGCGTTTTCTTCATCCACCAGATCAACCAAAAACAAATGAAGATCCCGCACAGGAAACCAGCTCTTCTTGATCATAGGCTCTGTATAACTCTTAAACCAACCTGGCGCAACACTTCGGAAGCGCCAGGCAATGAGATAATTCGACAAACTGAAATCCATAAAGCTATTTAGCAAATTCGTTCTCTACCTGGATCAGTACCGCCTGTACGGCAGTTCTCATTTTATACGTCTTGGTGAGCGGTTGATATTCTTTGCAAGTCAACAGGGTAACCCAGGGCTTTTCCGTGTGCGCCAGGACAGATTGTTCATCCGGCCAAACAGTTCGGACACTGCGCACAGAGTAGGTAAATTTTTGCCCATAGGCATGAATGATCACCTGGCTACCCCATTTTAAGCGGCCGATATCCACGAACAACCCTGGTAAACCGTTGAAACCATAGACATGTCCGGTGATTACACTGTTACCCTCCCAACTCGGGAACGCTGTACCATCCAGGTATCCTGCTTTGCCCCCGAGCCAGGTAGTATCCCAACTACCATTACTGAGAGGCACACCGACGATCTCTGATTTTATATTAAGAGATGGGATCTCCAGGACAAGATCGGAATAGCTTCTATACCCAGAACCAACCGGCTGAGCAGGAATAATACTTGGGATGCCTGGCGCAAATCCGGTGGAAGGGAGAAGTCTCTTTTTCTTGTTCGGATTTTTCGCACTGTCCTCTGGCCATTTCGATTGGACGGAAGAGCTAGTAGCAGCGGAAATTTCGCCATTGAACACGGCAGTTGCCATAGCTCTGTTGGTAACCTGGCTGGTTCCTGGCTTGATGGTGACATTAAAACTAATGTTCACTTCATTTTTCGCTTCTTCCGCACTAGTCGCGCCCAGGTCCGGCCCCAGCGTTCCCTCCCACACAACCCGCCCGCGTGGGTAATTTATGTCAGCTTGCTCAAAGGCACATTTTGTAGTTGTGGTCAAATAACTGGCAGGTTTGCACTCAAGTCCTCCAGCAAATGCAGTTCCAGCAGCGATCGGATCGCTAACAATGGTGTTCAATGCAGGAATGTTGGTTTCATTGATCCAAATCATGGTCCAGCGCAAAACCGGCAAACCAGAATCATCAAAATATTTTATGCCGAAGGGTGGGTCAAAAATCTTGGCGCTGAAGCTCAATGGGGTGGTTTCGTTATTATTGGTCGGGTTACCCTCACCGTTGTTTTCCTCCGGGCCACCCTCCGTAAAGTCAGGGTCAGTACCGTCTTGAGAGATATCAGTGACCTGATTTCCCGAAGGGTCCTCGCCGCTGGCGGTAGCAGTGTTGTAAAACGGTTCCGCGGAGGATGGAGTGATCTGCAGCTTGAGATAAATCTTATAAGTCTGCCCGGTTGGGAGATCATTCAGATTAGGTTCAGCATCACTTAAGAGATTGATATCTGACGACCCATTGAAATCCTTGTTTACACTGAAATCATCACTTTTTACAGAAATCACCTTGTAGGTCGCATTGCTGCCAAACATTGCGTCCAGATCGTCCGTAACCTGTATCTTGCTCAGTACCACCGTGCTGTAATTCTTCACCCGGAACTCAAAATTCACCTCATACACACCCGGAGTTACCCTACTTGGCGAGCCATATACCCGTTTCGAGAGTCCTATGAGGGCAGTGGTAATATCATCACTATCAACAGCACAGCCATGCGGATCTCCATCGGCAGAACAATTCCCCGGATCGAGGGATTCAACTGTCTCAGGATCATTTCCACCGCCAACCTGTGCCTTATTGACCAGAGGGCCATCTTCACTGGTCAGACCCGAATCCACTTGAGCAATAAAGGAGAAGAAGCTTTTTCCGGTTGTAGCGGGGATGCTAGAATCGCTGCTGCAGTCGATCACGTTGGACAAAGCTGAGCAAGTCCAATCCGCGCTGTTGGCTCCCGCGACCAGTGTCAAAGCACCATCATCAACTGTCATACCAACCGGCAGTATATCCTCAATGTAGATTGTCCCGCTGGTGGCTGTTCCACCAGTGTTACTGACCGTCAGGGTATAGGTTGTCGAACCACCAGTCATGACCGATTCCGACCCGTTGGACTTGCCAAGGCCCAGGCTGGGTGCCGCGCCGGTGTAATAAGCAGAATCTGTATCTGTGTATTCCTGGCCATTAAAGGTGCCGGTCACCGTAGCGGTGTCCTTATTCAAGCCACCTGTCCAACTTCCGGTTCCATAACATTTATGGTTATCATCAGGGGCAAGATCAGGAATCGCACAAGGGGTTGTCCCATCTAATTCGAAAAGCGTTACCCCTGAAGCGGGAGGATCCTGGGGCTCCCCGGAGATAATGTCAGCGTTATCGGTCAGTGATATACCAGTCAGAACACCTGACCCTGTATTCGTGACTTCAAACTCATACATAGGCGAAGTTCCTAAAGGCAAGGTTGCGCCGGGTGAAGCTGTTTCGGAAGTAAATTCTATTCCGCCGTCAACTGAGATTCGCTTGATCACCTCGATCGAAGGTACCACACCTGTGTAACTGGCGGATGAAGTGACATTTGTAAGGGATGACCCATTAAATTTTGCGGCAAGAGTCGCAGTATCGCTTTTAATACCCTCTCCCCATGTACCTGTTGCGTAACAGGTGAAGGTGTTATCTGGCTCAGTAGCTGATAAGGTGTCAATCGGGAATGAGCACACGCCTGTCGAAGGAAGGGGATCCAAGGTCTCATAGAATGATAAAGCCGGAAGATCACTCAGGCTAACATTTTCCAGATCCACATTTCCAGTATTCGTTACCACAAATTTAAAAATTGGGTTTGTACCCTGCTGTAGCTCAGGCCATGGACTGCTTGTTACAAAATTACCACCGCCATCGACCGAGACTGATTTTTCAAGGGTCATCGCAGGTTCTGCGCCGACATAATTTACATCGTCCGTATCAGTATATTTCGAACCTGCGGTTCCTTCAACGCTGGCGGTGTCGGTCTGTAAGCCGCTTGCCCATTTTGCTTTCGCATAACAGGTAAAGCTTGCTCCTTTCACCAGGCTGGTTTTTGGGAAGGTACAGGCGGTGGAAGATTCAAAGGCAGTCGAGTCATAAAACGTCAGCGACGGTGAATCGCTCAACGATACAGAAGAAAGATCAGAATCCCCGCTGTTTGTGACAACAAACTTATAATAAATATCAGTCGCCGTTGTACCCAGGAACGCAGGGTAAGGGTCCACGGTCGCATCATGCCAGGTTGTCTTATCAATCGAAACGGATTTAACCACGCTGATACCTGCACCCGCACCGGTATAATAGGCATCATCCGTCCCCGTATACTTATGGTCGCTGCCCTTATAGCCGTAAGTTCCTTCCGCAGTTACGGTATCTTTATTTTCACCAGTAGACCAGGAACTGGTTTCCCCATAGCAGGTAAACGAATCATCGGGAGCCAGGATAGCAACCGGCAAGGTACAAGCGGTGGTCAACCCTTCATAAATGAAGAATCATACACATTAGTGACATATTACACCAATTTTAAGTGGCAATCGAGAAAGATAACATGAACGCGGGAGTGCTTATCTCAAGTCTTTTCTCCTCCCATACCAGCCTCCTCATCGATGAAACATAATCCCCAACCAACTCTTCTTTGTCATGATTCTTTTCATATTTTTCCTTGACGGAAATCATTGTCCAAGGTTATAGTCGCAGGCACATGAACTTACAAAACGTAGATCAAGGTAAAAATTCTCCATGCGTCTGAAAGCAGATCTAACCTTATTTGGTGTGGCTGCAATTTGGGGCACCGCCTTCATCGCCCAGGGTATTGCCGCGAAAAATGGTCTGGCTTATTTGTACAATGGAGTCAGCTTTATTCTGGCTACCCTGATTCTGCTGCCATTTATCCCGAAGCGTAAAAATATACATCTCGCCCAATGGCTGTGGATGTTAATCGCAGGGGTGATCCTTTTTTTAGGCAGCACGCTTCAGCAGGTGGGTATTTTCTATACCAAGGTGGCAAATGCTGGTTTTATAACCAGCCTGTATGTGGTCATCATTCCTTTTTTACTCTGGATTGGATTCAGAGAAAAACCGCAATGGCTCGATCTCGTGGCAGTGGCAATTGCCGCTCTGGGGGCTTACCTGCTATCCACCACAGGCAGTTTTCAGTTCCAGCCCGGAGACGGTCTTGAACTGGCAGGCGCTTTTTTTTGGAGTCTGCACATGGTGGTGTTGGGAAAATTCGCTTCTCGCTTTGAACCAGTCTCCTTCGCCGCCGGACAGTTCTTAACCGGTGGTGTTCTCAGTGTTATGATAGGATTTTTTGTCGAAAGCCCGGCGTTGCTAATCCAACCTCCGGTAATTGGCGCAATCGTCTACAGGGCAATCTTTTCCATCGGCATTGGCTACACGCTCCAGGTTTGGGGGCAGCGCCACACACCTCCAACGGACGCTGCTTTGATACTAGCGCTTGAATCGGTTTTTGCCGCTTTATCAGGCTGGTTTTTCCTGAAACAAAACCTGTTGTTTGTCCAGATCATCGGCTGCGGGATCATCTTCCTGGCTGTGCTTTTATCGCAACTAAAAGGTCTGAAATCTGCGGTCAATGACATTCCTACTCCCAATTAAATGCGTTAACCAGTAGTGTTACAATCCATGCGGTTTTGATTTCTTAATGGAGGCTGCATGAAGGCATCTAACCTGCGAGTACGATACTGGCAGATTGTTTTTTTCTTTGCTAAGGTAACACTGGGATTTATATTTTGGGAAATTATCCTTCCACGTATCGGTTTACGCGGCTGGTCACACAACACCCGAGCCAAGCGCTACCAGCGCATCGCAGCAAACTTTCGCGCATTAGCCATCCGCATGGGTGGGTTGATGATCAAAGTTGGACAATTCCTCTCAGCCCGTCTGGATGTTCTCCCCCCAGAGATAACAGATGAGCTGTCCGGTTTGCAGGATGAAGTTCCCCCTGAAAAATTCGAAGATATTAAAAACCAGGCTGAGGCTGACCTGGGAGCGCCGCTTGCGCAGAAATTCGCCTGGTTTGACCCAACCCCCATGGCTGCCGCATCGCTTGGACAGGTTCACCGCGCCCAGTTACTGCCAAAAGACGCGGAAGCCCAGGGTTTTTCCAATGTGGTGGTCAAAGTACAACGTCCCTTCATCGATCAAATCGTCGAAGTCGATCTTTCTGCTTTACGGCGGGTGGGAGGATGGCTTCAAAGATACAAGCCGATCAGCGACCGGGCAAATGTGAAAGAATTGGTGGAAGAATTTGCCAACACCACCAGGGCTGAAATTGACTATTTATCCGAAGGGCGTAACGCAGAAACTTTTGACACCAATTTCAAAGAAAATCCTCATGTGCATGTTCCCCGCGTGATCTGGAGCCTGAGCACACGCCGGGTATTGACCCTGGAAAATGTCTTTGCAATCAAGTTAGGTGATTATGAGGCAATCACAGCCGCAGACATTGACCGGGCTGAAGTTGCCATACTTCTTTTAAATACATATATGCAGCAGATTTTTGAAGATGGTTTTTTTCACGCAGACCCACACCCCGGAAATCTCTTTGTTACGCCTCTTGAAGGCTTAAACAGCGAAGGGAAACGCAACTGGAAATTGACCTTTATCGATTTTGGTATGGTTGGCACCATGCCGGATGGCTTGCGCGCCGGATTGCGTGAAGCAGTCATCGCGGTAGGTACCAAGGACGCCGCTCGATTGGTACAAAGTTATTCGACTCTGGGGGTGTTGTTACCCAGCGCTGACCTGAAATTAATTGAATTAGCTGGCGCACAGCTCTTTGATCGATTTTGGGGCAAAAGCATGAGTGAGCTGAGAAAGATTGACCATGCAGAGATGATGAAATTTGGGTTGCAGTTTCGTGAGCTGATGTTTAGCATGCCTTTTCAACTGCCACAAAACCTGCTAATGTTAGGAAGGACGGTCGCACTGCTCTCAGGGATGTGCACTGGTCTTGATCCTGAATTTAATTTATGGGGAGCAATTTCTCCTTACGCCAGCAAACTGGTGGCGGATGAAGGCAAATCAAACTGGCAAACATGGCTGGATGAAGCGTTCAAGGTCTTTCAGGTGATCATCGGTCTGCCAGGGCGCACTGACCGCATGATGACGATCATCGAACGCGGTGATTTGTCCGTACAGACACCTGCGCTAAACCGCCAGGTAATGTTCCTTGAAGGCTCCCTCAATCGTTTAACCGGTGGATTGGTCTTTGCGGCTTTATTGATTGGTGGGGCGATCCTCTCCATCACGGATAACTTCACAGGGCGCATCTTGATG
>Ga0172367_10009955_pt1 | contig 10327 bp, 17 predicted proteins | sample Lak10m_FD_114542 | JGI IMG/M metagenome (GOLD analysis project Ga0172367, IMG submission 114542) | Freshwater microbial communities from Kabuno Bay, South-Kivu, Congo - kab_022012_10m | ecosystem: Environmental > Aquatic > Freshwater > Lake | place: Democratic Republic of the Congo: South-Kivu...
CGACGTGGGTGGCGTCGAACCCTCGCATGTCCAGGTTGACGTTGCCTTTGGTCGTGGCGACGGTGACCACCGTGATGACGAAGGTGTTGGGCGTGACGTTCGAGATGGTGAACGTGCCGTCGATGGCCGCACCGGAGGTGAAGTCCAGGGTGATCGTGGCCCCGTTGGACAGCCCGTGCGCCGTGATGGTGATGGTGACGGTCGTCGTGCCCGCTTGGTTGTAGGTGCCAGTCAGGAACGTGAACCCTGAGATGGTGACGATGTTGCCGCTGCGCAGGCCATGCGCCGTGGAGTTGATCGTGGCGATGCCACCCGCATCCCGGAAGAAGCTGGCCGAGGTCTTCTGCGTGAACACTGTGGCTGTGGCCACCGGCACCTGCGTCGGCAGGGGCAGCCCCAGGTCGTAGTACCCGGTGGGGTAGGGCGGTGCGCCAGCGGTAGCCAGCGCGTAGTTGCTGACCTTGGGTACCCCGTCACCGGTGTAGTAGAACCGCTGCTCATCGGCTTCCGTGGAGGCCAGCGTGGCGATGTCGACGTCGGTCGTCCAGGACAGCCACTTCAGGTCATTGACATTGCTCGGGTTGCGCAGGGCGTAGAGCGTCTTGATCGTGCCGGTGCGGTCCGTGTTGGCCACGATGACCGGCTGCGGGTAGGGAATCAGATCACCCGAGTACAGCTTGCAGTTGCGGGCGATCTGCGCCGCGTTGTTCGGCAGCAGCTCAGGAGCGATCTTGGGGGCCAGCCCCATGAACGGTGAGAGCTTGAAGCCAGCCATCAGGGGTAGCTCCAGACCATGGGCCTGTTCGGGCCGGTCAGTGTATCGAGATGGATGAAACGACCATCACCACGCTGCTGCACACCGATACCGGTGAATCCAAAGTGGAAAGCCAGTCGGAGTAGCTCATGCGTCGGACTGCCGTGAACAGCGACATCCGCTGCGCACCCCGAGGCGTGGGCTCCCGGCATTGCTTTCGCTGCTTCGATCGGGTGTTTCGGACAGCGATAGCCGGACGTGATCGGCATGGGACGGGCATAGGCATCCCTCAGCATCTGCAACGCCGACATGAACCCAGGCTGCATGTCAGCCCGCCCGCAACCGCACCGGCAGACGAACTCGCTGCGCGTGAAGTTGGGGTACGACGACCAGTTCAGGTTCATTTCGAGGCTACCCCTTTCGTCTTCTCGTACGTCCTGAGGCCACCGATGCCTAGCATCCCACTGAGGACGACCCACAGCAGGTCGGTGTCGAGCGTTGGCGGCGCAGGCCACCCCTGGATGAGACCCACCCAGGTCAGCGCCGGCTGCCCGATCGTGGCGTACAGGAGTCCAAGACCCCCGACCCAACCGACGAACGGGCGCCAGCCAGCCACCCAGGGACTGGGGTGCATGGCCTCGCGGGCGTTGATCTCCAGTTGAGCGATGACCTGCTTCAACTCGCCGTCCATGGCCTGCTTGAGAAATTCAGCCTCCGCTTCGCGCTTCTTCTCCGGATCGGGGATGAAACGGTCGAGCAGGGTCTTGCCGATCTCCAAGACCGGCCCGAGAAACAGCGGATTCACGGCTTCTCCTCAGCGAATAAACCCCGGAGGGAACAGGTGCTCGTTCGCCACCAGGGCGTAGGCGAGCACCACGAACAGTAGCACATGCAGCACTACTTCTTGCCCTTCATCATGCACTGGCCGGCAGCCTTGCACTTGGCAGGGCTCGGGCACTTGGCACACGGCTTGAACACGGGGCCACCCTTCTTGTAGGGCATCGGCTTCTTCATCATTCCAGGCATGGCTTACTCCTTGTCTTCCTTACGGTCCAGCTTCTTGAAGATCAACCCCAGCGTCTCGTTGATGCCACGGAGACCTTCCTTCATGTCGGACTTCACCTCGCGGATGTCGTCCTGCATGTCCTTGACGGCGACCCTGAAGTCGTCCTTGCGGACGTAGATCTCAGGCAGGTTGCGCTCGATCTGCTTCATGTCGGCCTTGAGTTCCTTGACGGCGTCCCAGACGACCTTCAGCACCCAGCCAACGGCTGCGCCGAACCCGCCGAAGAGCCAGTTGACGAGCGTCTGATCCATGGGTACCTCAGATCCCTTCGCCCGGGGTGACGTAGACCAGCGAGGTGCTGGTGGAAGTGACGCCGCTGAAGAACGACCCAGCCGGGAAGCCGAGGACCTCGACCGCACCGGGCAGGATGGGCACAGCCCCCGCGCCGATGGAGGCCGCAGCGGTCTTGGCTGCCGCGTCGGTAGCCCCCACGCCCAACAGAACGGTCACGGCGCCCGTGTTGATCACCCGGTACTGCCGCGCAGGCCGCGTGGTGGGGGCCGAAGACACAGCCTGCGCCGACGTGGGCGCAGTCGTCGCTGCGGTGAAAGACACCGTGAGACCGGTGGGACTGAATGCGTTGATGTCCATGATCAGGTTCCTTCAGAAGCGGCGTGGTCGTTCATGGCCTGCTGCACCTTGACGGCCAGCGGCAGCGCGAGTTGCGCGGCGTTGAGCCCTTGGGCACGCACAGCCATGTCGAGCAGGTTGAGGAGGTTCTGCGCTTCCTCGGCGGTCAGTTCGATCTGCATAGTGCTCACGCCCAGGGCAGCGGTGGGATGATGGTCGGCGGGTTCTTCTGGGCCTCGATCTGAGCGGCGATGCCTGCCTCGATTTCGCCCTTATTGACGTCGGCGCTCCAGCACCAGCCGAGCACCAGATCCTGCGTCAGCGCCTCATAGGGGATGAATGAGTCGCTACCCTCGACGGACTCGAACCGGCAGGAGTCATAGATCGACGCCGAGAACTTGCCGTCCACCCCCGTGCAACGCCAGCCGCACTCCAGGACACGCGCAGGCGGCGTGCTGGCGCTGGGAGTCGTGCGCATCCATTCGATCTGCCAAGTCAGTTCCATGATGTGTTCCTTTCGTGAGTCGTCAGGCTACCGCCTCGTGTACGGCGTCAAGGCCGAAGTGCTGGTCAACGAAGCGCAGCACCCTCTCTACGTCGATACGCAACCGCTTGCCTGTGGGCGTGTGCGTGGACCGGAAGATCCACTCGTTGGTCTCGCTGTCGTGCGGAGAGATCAGGGTCGAGTTGCCAGCCGCGTCCATGACGTAAGCCTCGCCCGCGTCCGAGTACAGGCTGATGCCATTGGTCAACGTACCGGCCGGTGCCGTGCCGTTGAAGATGTCCAAGGACCGCGTGCCCACAGTCGTGGCTCGGTTGGCTGTGCCGCCGATCTTGATGTTGCCGACCTCTGTGATACGCATCGCTTCGGAGGTTGTACCGCCAGTTCTGGCGCGAAACAACAGTTCTACGCGATTGTTGTCGATAAAATTCGGCGCAATAGCATGGAACGCAGTGGATGACCCGAGCGTGAGAAAGCCAAGCGAAGCGTTCTGTGAAGCGTAAACATTGATTCCGTTAGTCCTGGGGCTTATACCGTCATTATCAAATCGCCATTTTGCAGTAGCATAGGTCTGGTCGAACTCAAATTCTGCGGAATTACCCCATTGAATCCTGCCAGTAATCCATTTTATTCGTCCGTCCCAGCCGGCAAAACCACTTGGGGCTAATTCTAGGTCGACGGAATATGTGCCATCGGTTAGTCGAAACAACTTACCGTGTGAAATAACGCTGCCGACTTTATTTACTTGAAATCTGCTGGTTCCGCCCACCTGCAAATCCATCAGCAGCGAAGCGGCATTCGATGCGGTATCGGTGACGTTGAGCTTCAGCGCCGTCGGCGTGCCGGTGGTGTTCCACGTCGTGGACATCTCCAGAACTGAGCTTGCACTTGATCCAGACAACGACTGACCGGAAAGCGTCAACGCACCAGTTGACGGCGTGATACCGAACGAGCCCAACACCTGCGTGACCGAAAAACCTTTGATCATCTCAAAACTCCTTGGTGCGCCGTTCTTACACGATCGACGTGATCAGCCCTTTGGTAACCGTGACTGTCTTGCCGTCGGCGGTTGTGAATGTGCCAGTAGACCCAATCGTCCCATTGATGCGTAGGATGGTGCATACGATGTCTATATCACCGCTGCCATTGTTTATGTCAATGCGGACACCACTGTTTTCGATACGCGTCCTTGGGGAGGACGCGGAAAGCGTCATGGTGGCTGCGGTCAAGTTCATGCTTACTGACGCATGCAAAACCAAAGACCCATAAGCGCGTACACCAACAGCGGGTCCGCCCGCGCTGTTTCCACCCGTGACTAAAACTATTGGGTCTAGGGGGTCTCCAGAGCCGTCGAATAGACTTGATCTGACAGCATTACTGTCTGAAAATACTTCTACGTCCCCACTAATGATCCACTGTGCGGGATAACGGGTCTTGAACAAGTACCCCGAAGGATTAGCGGGTGTGCGCCATGGAGTGTCCACTAAATGAACCTGCATTGGCGATCCATAATAATCCGAATTATCTACTAAGTAGGCACCTGCACCAGCGGCTACTTGTGCAAATAACCCTCGAATTACAGCTAAACCCCCAGTTCCTTTGAAATAGAACGCAGCAGCAGTCGGCGCTGGAACGCACTCAAGATGGCAGTTATCAATAAGAACATTTTTGACGGGATTTGCAAATAGCGAGTCAAAGTACACACCATAGACAGGGCTTCCTCCTTCGATAACAGAATCACGGATAGAAACATCGCTTGAGGCAAGAATGGCAATCGAGGATGTTGCGCCTGTTTGATTGTATACACGACATGACAGGATTGAGCACGCGTTGGATGGGCTATCGATAATTGAGGCACCAGTCCAATCGCCATGCCGCAGCACAATAGATTCTGTGAGATTATGTGTGAAAAAACAGTTCCGGATCACTGCTTTCAGACCAAACCTAAAGATCAAACCCTTATCAAGCTGCTCAAAATGACAATCATCTACCAATGCCCCATAAGTAGAGCCAATAGACAATCCGGTTTGCCCGGAAAGCTGGCTTCCTCTAAACGTCAGGTTTCTGACACTTAGCGTATTGGCCTGGATCGTGTTGAGCGCACTCGTCTGATCAACCGGGTTGCGCGAGATCAGTGTGATCGCATTGTTTGTCCTGATGGTGGTCCCAAGCGGTGCGTCAAACACCCACTTTGCTGTTATGTTGACAGGTAGCGTCACACCCGAGTCGAACCTGTAGGTCCCCTTCGGGAACCAGAGGTACGCGCCGTTCGTCGCGTTGGCGTCGATTGCCGCCTGCACCGCTCCAGACACATCGACCGAGTACCCGTTCGACTGCACATCCGCGATCTGCGCGGATGTCATGAAGTCGAACACGCTCACCACATCGCGCAGCTTGGACTGCACGGTGCGAGCTTGCGCCCCGGAGCCGGCCTGGAGGAACCCGACGAGCGCAGATCCGCCGCTGGCCGCGAGCGCGGCTACCTTCGCAGCCTCCGAGTCCAGCTCGGCGATAGCAGCCTGCACATCCGTGGCCGCGATACCGCCCGTGGGGGTAAACCCTACCTGCGACGCTGTGACCTGATCAACCACATCCAACACAGCCTGCGCGTTGATCCGCATCTCCAGGCGAGAACCAGCGGCGAAGCTGGCAGCCGAGGAGCCGTCCTGAGCCCGCACAACGGTCATGGAGTCGCCCGACCGGGCGGTGACCTTCACCACCTCCAGCGTGTTGCCGGTGCTCACCAACGTGGCGTAGAAGTACTCCCCCGCGCCCAGGCTCGGGAAGCTGGCCCCGTTGCCCGACTGAAGGACGACGCCCGTGTCGGACGCCGTGATGGCGGTGTTGAGGAAGCCGGTGACGTTGTTGGCGAGTTTGATGGTCATAGCAGCAGCACGTCCTGATTGAGGATGCTGATGTTCTCAGCGGTGACCCGCAGTTCGATGCGGCTGTTGGCGGGGAACGGGATGGCCAGCGTGCCTTCCTGCCCGCGCACGAGCGTCATCACGTCATCCGTGCGTGCGGTGACCTTGACGATCTCGTAGTTGCCCGTGACGTCGACCAGCGTAGCGTGGAAGTAGTCCGACCCGCCCAGCGTGGGGAACCGCGCTCCCTGACCCCCGGTGACGGTCAGCGATGTGGCGATGCTGGTGACTGCGCTCGGGATCGTCGCAAAGGCGTTGTTGGTGATCTTGAGGGCCATCTCATACTCCGAAGGGCTGCATCCGTGCCATCATCGGGCCACGGCCATTGCCCAGGTTCGCACGAGCACGGCGCTCTGCAAGCTGGAAGGTGAACTGCTTGGCGTGGTACGACGACAGCTCCCGGTCGGACCAGTTGACCTGCGGCAGCGCCAGGAGATGTTGCAGCGCACCATGGACGATGACGTCCTCCAGGTCACTCATGACCACCTCATCCATGGCCGTGGCCGTGCGCTTGGGCTTCAGCGCCACGAACATCCGCATCCGGTAGGTCTTCTCGGCGTCCGGCAACGGCAGCACGAGGTATTTGTCCGGTGTGAGCTGGCACACCACCTGGGGCTGGCTGCCATCGGCGACGATGGACTCCGGCAAGACGTAGCCCGACCCGCCGTTGAAGAGCTGCTCGTTGTACTGCTGACCGTTGAACACCCCCGGCGGCGTGAGGCTCCAGACGACGGACGGGTCCTGGCCGCTGTAGATGTCGGCCCACTTGGGGTACAGCCGGATGGCCTGCTCCAGGGTCATGCGTTGGAGCGGCGTGTCGTTCATCACCGCCTCGAACAGGATGTGGACGTCCGTGTTCGTCGGCTTGTTGTACTCGTACTCGAACACCCCGGGCAGCAGGTTGAACAACGGGATTTGGTACCGCCACGCGGACGACCGCTCGCACGCCCGGATGGCCGACTCGCGGATGTACTGGATCATCGTCTGCTGCGGGCACCCAGGGACGCTGGGGTTCACCCGAGGGACGAGCGAGGCGAAGGTGCGGTCAGCCATCAGATCACCTGCTTCCTGTCCATGCCAGCCGGCTTAGTGTCGGTGACGACGCGGCTGCGGGCCGACACATCAAGGGAGTCGACGTAGTTCTTCTGGAACAGGGCAGCACGCTGGCTGTTGACGTGCTCGTCGTCCACCGACTCGGCGAGGAACACCACGCCGTCGATCAGCACCGGGAAAAACGCATCCGGGATCAGGGCAATGGTGTCGTTGAGGTCGTAGTTGGGTGGCACCTGGGCGTACTCGCCCACGAGGATGACGCCGGCCGTCGGCCGGGGGTAGACGAAGAACTTGTTGGGGTTGCGCACGTGGCGCATGAAGTTGACAGGCGTGCCGGCTGCTTCGTTCACCCAGCCCGGGTAGGTCTGGTCGAAGGTCTCACGGTCGACCTCGGTGACAGCGTCCCCGTTCTTGACCTGGAAGATCTGGATCAGGCGCAGGGAGTCCGACGGCGTGGACTGCAACACCACGTTTGGTGTGGTGACGATGTCGCCAATGACCCCGAAGAGATCAGGCCGAAGCACCGCCGTGCGCTTGAGGGTCTGGTTGACCCACCCGAGCATGATGGCGTCAGAGTACCGATACGTGACCTTGGTGTCCTGTATCAGCCTGCGGACCTCGGTGATGATCTCGTTGGGGGTCACGTCGGCAGACCTTTCGCGGCGTCAGCCGCTAACTCTGGCGGATTGTAGACCGGGGTCTCCGGCACCGGGGTGCTCAGATCCAGCGGTGCCTTGCGCGGCCGGCCACGCGTGGGCTTCTCGGTGTGCTTGGCGATGGCTTCCTTCACCTCGGGGGTGATGAACTTGTGGGGGAAAGCCACCTGCTCGGTCACCACCTCGCAGCTCGGGTTCTTGGCCAGGATGTCGTCATACGGGAAGATGAAGCCGTCGCGCTTCACCCGGATCCACATGGTCTGGTTCATTTGCTGGACTTCCTCAAGACTGCGACCAAGACCGCAAGACAGAGAGCAATGATGATGCCCTCACCGATGCTGAATGCGAGACCCTGAATCACGGCTACCCCTTCCGTTTGCCTGACGGGGACACGGGCCACGATTGCCGCGCAGGACCCGTCTTCCTGCGTGCGATGGCTTGCTTGTCAGAGGCCGACATCTTCTGGGCTGCGGCGGCAGGGCGGCAGGCTGGGTACGACCGACTGGACTTCTCGGAGCCGGACCGGCCGCACTCCTTCCCTGTCTTCACGTCGACCCACTTTTCGCCAAACCACTTGCCGAGCCCGCCCTTAGCCACGCTTCTTCACCCGGTTGTCCGCGCCCGACCACGAGCCGCCACGGGCCTTGTAGGTCTTCGCCGCCCAGGCGTTGGCGTACGCACTGGGGTAGACGTCGAACTTACGCTTGGCCTCCGCCTTGACGCGGCTCCACAGCGCGGCGTTGTTGGGCTTGGACTCAGCCATCACTTGCCCCCGCCCTTGCGGAACTTGCCGCCCGGTGCGCGAGCGGTGTACTCCATGGGCTCGTACTTCCCCTTCGGAAGCGATCGGCCCACCTTGCCCGTCCCCAACGGGGGCTCGACACGCTCGGCGATAGCCGCCCCACGGGCTGCGTTACGGGCCGCTGCCGACGCTTGCATGGCCTTGCCTGCCATCCCCACAGCCCGGGCAGCCGGAAGCGCGCTGACGATGTTGGCGATGTTGCGTCGGGTTTCCGACATGCCGCCACCGGTGGCAGCCGGGGCTCTGGCAGACCCCGCGCCGGGGATCTGGGAGCTGTCAGCTCGGGTGTCCGCACGACCCCCGTAGCTGCGCCCACGTTCAGGCGACTGCGCCCGCTCCTTCTGGCGAGCGGCCTCCTCGCGGGTGGCGACAGAGTACTTCTTGTCCCCGTAGGAGAACGTGGGACCGCCCCGGCCCTGTTCCCAGTCACGACGAGCAGCGGCGTAGGCTTTCTCGAAGGGTGTCATGTCAAGGCTCCTCAGCAGTTCCAAGCCCGCAGGCTCTTGTTGATCCGGGAGTTGGGGTCGTTGGCCGTCTTCTTCGACGTCAGCTTCGCCTTCATCCCCTTCATCCTGGCGCAGAACGAGTCCCGGCGTGGGCCACCTTCGGGCTGCGGGGCTTTCAGCCCGGGCTTGCCCGGGTTGGCGGCGTTGTAGGAGGCTCGCCCCTTGGCGTTCAGCCCGCCCTTGGGGTCTTTCCCCTCAGCACGTTGCCATGCGGGTGTCTTGGCCATGTGGACTCCTCAAGCGACGACGCTCTTGATGACGGCGAACTGGAGAACCGGAGTGTCAGTACCGATCGAAGGGATCGCCCCATTGTCGAGGTTCCCAACCGCGATGACACACGAACCAGCGGCGACCGCGACGACCTGGGTCTGGTAGTACTTGCGCGTGCCGGCGGCACAGCCGCTCTTGATGCTGACCACGACCACATCGTTGGCCGCGATCTCGCTGTTGGTCAGTGTGAACTCATCCGCCTCATGGCCCGAGATGGTGTCGGCGACGAGGACGATCTCACCCGTGATCTGGTTGAGCGTGACCCCCGTGGTGCGGCTCGTGAGCTGCGTGACGGTGCCGCCTGCCCCCGTGGTGTACCCCAACTGTTGGGTGGCCAGGATGGTGGTCCCTCGGATCGTGGACACGGCGTTCGCGCCGATGGTAGTGCCGTCGATAGCCCCTGCGTCGATGTCGACCTTGGGAAGGTTCACCCCGCCCGTACCCTTGGGGATGATGTCGATGTCGATGTTGGTGTCGGTGCCGTCGGCCAACAGATCGTTGTTGGTTAGGGTCAGGCCGGCCGTGGCGTTGGAGGTGAAGAACGAGTCCGAGGTGATGGACGTGATGCCGGTGAACACCCCCGAGAACGACACCCCCGAGATCGCCCCACCCGTGATGGCGACGTTGTTCGCCGCCTGAGTAGCCATCGTGCCCAGGCCCAGGTTCGTCCGCGCATCCGAGGCTGTAGAGGCCCCGGTGCCGCCATCAGCGATGGCGAGGTCGGTGATGCCGGTGATGACCCCGCCCGTGCAGGAGATCTTGCCGATGACGACCGAGCCGGTGCCGTTGGGCGTGAGGTTCAGATTGCCGTTGGTGTCGAGGCTGGAGATCGTGTTGCCATCGAGCCGGATGTTGTCGACCGACGCGGACACCGTGCCGAGCTTCAGCGCCGTGGCCACGCCCGTACCGCTGTACACCGTCTTCTCGGTGGCCTCCGGGCCGTCATCGACGTGCAGGAGCTGGTCGTACGTGCTGGCGATGCTGTTGCCAGTCAGGTTGGTTGGCATTCAGATCTCCTCAGCCTTCCTGGCTTCGATCTCCATGGGGTTGTTGCGGTACCCGTGGCGGATTGTGTACCAGACGTACGTCAGGTAGAACCCGATTGTGCCCATGCGCTGCCACTGCCTCCAGTGCGCCTGTTCGTGCCGGATCAGCCGGTCGGAGTACATGTGCTCGGCCAGGATGTAGATGCCCACCGGAGGCAACGCGATGCCTGCGTAGCCG
>Ga0172367_10009956_pt1 | contig 10327 bp, 5 predicted proteins | sample Lak10m_FD_114542 | JGI IMG/M metagenome (GOLD analysis project Ga0172367, IMG submission 114542) | Freshwater microbial communities from Kabuno Bay, South-Kivu, Congo - kab_022012_10m | ecosystem: Environmental > Aquatic > Freshwater > Lake | place: Democratic Republic of the Congo: South-Kivu...
GTCCTCGCGGGAGCGGGTGACGGCGAGGTCGTGCTCGACGACGCGGCGCTCGTCGCGAGCGAGCGACCGATCGGACCTGGCCCGCTCGGCGAGTTCGTCGCGTCGACGTCCTCGGCGAGCGGTGGGGCCCTCGTCCTCACGCGTCTCGACGCGCTCGTGGTGCTCGCGACGGCACGCGGCGACGACGGACCGCGGGCCAGCGACGCGACGCTCGCCGCGTCGGTCGTCGAAGGCGCGCCGCGCCTCTCCGTGACGGTCGGCGGCGCCGCACCGCGCGGCGTGGAGCTGTTCACACCGAACACCGACAGCGGGCCGCGGCCGTTCGCCTTCGTGGCGGACGGCCAGTACCGCTCGAACCCGGGCGATGTCGAGGCGAGCGGGGTGACCCAGCTCCTCGTCGGTCGCGGGCTCGAACTCGTGCGCTTCGAATTCGGCGCCCCGATCGAACTCCGCCGTCGAGTCGGCGCGACCGGCGCGCGCGTCGAGATCGACCTCGGATCGACGGGCGCGTTCGACGTCCAACTCGCCTTCGGAGCCGAGCGCGACTCGGCGGTCACGCTCGCCGCCGCGAGTCGGCGCGCCGAGCGCGAGGGACGCCTTGGCGACGCCCTCGACGGGTGGTCCCGCCTGCTGGCCACGTACGGTTTCGAAGCGGAACTCGTGGCCGAGGCCGAAGCCGCTCTCGGACGACTGACCACACTCGGAGCGACCCAACTCGACGAGATCGCCCGCGACGTCGAACGGGCCGACTTCTTCGGTCTCGCCGGCATCTACGACGAGTGCAGTCGGCGGCTCGCCGAGCTGCGCGCGCGGTTCGCGGACACCGGTGGGCGCGGCAACTCCGTGGTCGCTGCCGCCGATGCCCTGGCGGAGGCGATCGCCGCCAGTCGGGATGCGCTCGACAGCGACCGCGGCGTGGACGACGGCGAGGCGCGGCGCGCGATCCGCGGCTATCTCGAGCGCAACGGCCTCGGCACCCTGGCCGAGCGCGTCGGACCCGCGACACCACCGAACCAGGACGCCGACGCGCGCGACTGATCCGCGACCCGCTCGCCCACGCCGCGGCGCCGACCGGCGCTCGACGGCTCGTGTGAGCACGAGGACGACCCTTCCATGCCCCGCACCGTCACCGGAGTCGATGTCAGCACGTCCGCGGCCGTGTTCCTGCGCGGACACGTCAAGGGCAACACCTTCGCGGTGACCGGCTACGGCCACCAGGCCCTCGACGCGAACGACGCGAACGAGGCCTGGGACGCCGTCGAGGCCCCGTTCCCGCCCAAGCTCGCGCGCGTCGGTGTGTCGGGCCGCGAGGTCAACGTCAAGTACGTGCGCGTGCCGCGACTGCCCGACTGGCAGCTTCGCAAGTTGATGCGCTTCGAGGTCGAGGAGGTCGGTGGAGCGAGCGACAGCGCCGTGGCCGCCGACTTCAACGTGCTGCCGGCGCTGCCCGAGATCGAGGACGAGGACGTGGTGCTCCTCGCGATGGCGCGCGAGTCGCTGCTCGAACCGCTCGCCCAGAACGTCAAGGGCCTCGGCGGCGCGCTCGACGCGTTCACGCCCAACTCGGTCGCGCTCTACAACGCCTGGTTGCGCTTCGGTGTCGTGCTCGACGACACGGTCCTGATCGCCAACATCGGTGCGGACGACGTCGACGTGGTCATCGTGCGCGGCAGCGACCTCGTCTTCGCGCGCAACCTGACTGGCGGCGCGCGGCTCTTCGACCGCGCCATCGCGGATCGGTTGGGTGTCGACGTCGCGCGCGCCGCGAAGGCGCGCCGCCAACTCGTCGACCTCACGCCGGGCGCGAGCCACTCCGACCAGAACGCCGAACGCGCCTCGCGCGCCTGTGCCGCGCCCGCCGGCCAGATCGCGAGCCTCCTGCAGTCGAGCGTCACGTTCGCGAAGAGCCAGGTGCGCGTCTCGAGCCTGCGCCTCGACCGCGTCTTCGTGTGTGGCGACCTGGCCGGGACGCGCGGGCTCGAGGCCTACCTCGCCTCCGTACTGGGTGCGCCGACCGAGATCTTCGACCCGTTCACGGTCGTCGACACCGGCAAGCTCGACCAGGACGCGGCCGAGCTGCTGCAGCGCCACCGCGCGCAGTCGGTCGTGGCCCTCGGACTGGCCACGGCGGCATCCGACCCCGAGGGCTACGGGATCGAGATCCTGCCGAAGGACGTGCTGAAGAAGCGCGAGTTCGCGCAGGGCACGCTCTTCCTCGTCCTCGCGGCCGTGCTCGCGCTGGGGTTCCTCGGCTGGCGCTTCACGCAGGAGCGCGGTCGCGCCGACGCGGCGCGCACGCGCGCGAGCAGCCTGTCCGCCCAACTCGCCAGCCTGAAGCGCGCGGACGCAGCGACCGAGACCCTGCTCGTCGAGAACGCCGAACTGGCGGAACTCGCGCGTGAGCTGCGCGCGATCGCCGGCAACGGCCGGCAACTCGCGACCGTGCTCGAGGCCCTCGACGGCCTCCAACCGCGCGGCTTCTCGATCAAGAAGCTCGACGTCGAAGTGCGCGCGGAGCCGCTCTTCGGCATCGCGAAGGGCGCCGAGGCGCCGATCATCCGCATCGAGGGCACGGCCGAGGAGGGCGTCGAGCCGAACGACGTCGTCTTCCTGCGCTTCGTGGGGAATCTCCGCAACGCGCTGCCCGGCTACCGCGTCATCGAGGGTCTGGGCTCGACGAACACGACCTTCAACCTCGACATCACGGCCTTCGCTGCCCCTTCGGAAGAAGCGCGCGACGCAGGCGACGACGAGGACAACGGCTGACGTCCGCCGCGCACCCGCCACCGAGTCACGACCACCATGGATCTCGAAGAGTACTGGCAGGAGAACAAGCGCTTCCTCGCGCGCGTCGGCATCGGGCTGGCCGTGTTCCTCGTTGGCCTGGGCGTCGTGAACGCCACGGTCGGTGGCGAGCGCAAGCGCCTCGAGACGGCCGTGGCGGCGACCCAGCGCAACCTGGCCGCGCCCTTCTTCACCGCGGCCGACCGCGACCTGGCCGAGGCGGACAACACCGCGCTCGCCGCCACGGTCGAGGCCCTGCGCGCCCAGGTCGAGTTCCAGCCGCGCGAGCAGTTCCGCGGCGCGGCCGGAGCCCTCGACACGGCGCGCTACATCAGCACGGCGAGCCGTGTGCGGTCCGAGCTGTTGCCGCTGGCGAGCCGGCGCAACGTCTCGGTCGATCCGACGCTCGGCATCCCCGACACGTCGCCGACGCGCACCGACGAGATCGAGCGCCACCTCGACGCCCTCGACGTGGTCGAGCGCGTCGTGCGCGGCGCGATCGACGAGCGCGTGAAGCGCGTCACGAAGGTGACCGTCAAGCTCGACCCCGGTCTCAACTCGCGCAAGGGCGTCGGCCGCATCGAACGGACGCGCGTCGTCTTCGAACTCGAGGGCGACGACCTGGCGCTGCAGCGCCTCGTCGCGCGGACGCAACTCGCCGAACCCGCGCCGCTCGTGATCGAGTCCGCGAACTTCAACCGCTCGCAGCGCGACCCCCAGGTGGTCGTGCTCGAACTGACCGTGCTCGTCGTGCGCGTCCAGGCGCCCGCGGCCGAGTCGGAGGAGTCGACATGAAACTCAGGCAGGAACAGGTCGTCTTCCTCCTCGTCCTGGTCGTCCTCGCCCTGCTCGTCGCGACGGGACGGGAGGACGCGCCGGCCGCGCGCCGCGCTGCGGGCGGAGCGTCGAAGGACGTCGTGCGCCACGCGGCGCTCGACCCGCTGCCGGATTCAGGTGCCGTGGCACTCGAGCAGGAGCTGTTCTCGCCGCCGCGCGACAGCCGGCCGCTGCCGCCCCTGTCCTTCGAGGAACCGCCGCTGCCGCGCCAGCTCGCCCTCGCGCCGCCGCCGGCCTCGGGCGTCGAGCCCGCGCTGTTCGGGCGCCTGCTGCGGACCGCGCCGATCCGCATGGACGTGCCCGGTGTGTTCGATGCGCTCGACGAGCCCGCCGGCTACGACGACGACGAGGCCGACTTCGGCGCGCTCGAGATCGGGCAGGGCATCGACCCCGATGCGCTCGAGCCGCAGGAGCGGCGCGAGCTCGACGCGCTGTACCGCCGCCTCTACGACCAACTCACGCTCACCGATCTCGGTCTCCTCTACGGACGCATCACCAACGACGATCCGTACGGACTGCGGGACGACGCCCGCGCGCAGGAGCCGATCCGCTTCGTCGAGGTCGACCCGGCCACGGGCAAGGACCGCTTCTCGGGCCAGCCGCCGATCGCGTTCGAGCGCCTGCGCGTATCGGGCTTCGCGCTGGCGGAGACGCTCGAGAACGAACTGCGGCAGGCCTTCCACGATGCGCCCGCCGTCGCCGCGCCGACCTCGTGGCGCGACATGGTCGAACTCGCGGAGCGCTGCATCGCGGAGCGCCACGCCTTCTCGGACACGCTGGTCTTCGCAGCCGAGCTCTACCGGCGCGTCGCGGCCTTCCGACCTGATGATCCCGCGCCGATCCTCGGCCTCGCGCGCGTCCACGAGGCGGCCTTCGAGTTCGAGCAGGCCTTCGTCGAGGCGGAACTCGCCGTCGAACGCTTCGGCTTCCGTCCCGAGCCGCACGTCGTGCTCGCGCGTCTCGAGCGCACCTTCCTGATGTTCGACCGCGCCGAGGCGCGCCTGCGCGAGGCGGTGCGTGTCGAGAGCGGCACGTACGTGGCCAGTGCGGCCCTGGGCGAGTTCCTGGTCTCGCGGGGACGCTACGTGGAGGCCGTCGAGCACCTCGCGCGCGCCTTCGAACGCTTGCCGGCCGAGGCCGGCGTCGGTCGCGAACGCACGCGCATCCGCCGCGACTTCGCGGCAGCACTCCTCGGTGCGGGGCGCCTCGACGAGGCCGTCGCCATGCTCGGCGCGATGCTGCGCACGGACCCCGACGACCAGTTCGTCCTCGCGGGCCTCGTGGCCTGCGAACTCGTCGGCGCCGATCTCGGCGAGTTCACCGTGCCCGAATGGGCCGCCGATTCGACAGCGGCGTCCGATGGACCGTCGGCGGTGCTGTTCGACCTGCTCGTCAACCGCGCCCTGACCGCCATCCGCACCGGTGATCTCGAAGCCGCGCTGGCCGACCTCGCGGCCGCCCAGGCGGCCGATCCGCTGCGTTCGATCGCGGCGCTGCGGGGGCTGGCCTGGCTCGCGGAGCGCGCCGGTGACACGGACCGCTCGCTCGACCTCGTCCAACAGAGCCTCGACGTCGAACCCGGGGACCTGTGGTGCCTGTTGCATCGAGGCCGCTTGCTGCTCGAGGCCGACGACCTGCCCTCGGCGCACGCGGACTTGCGCCAGGCGCTCGAGGTCAACGCGGAGCTCGTCGACGCGCTCTCGCTGCTCGGCTGGCTCGAGTACCGGCGGCGCCGCCACGACGACGCCGAGCGCTACTTCGAGCGCGCCATCGCGCTCGAGTCGCGGGCGGGCGCCGAGCGCGCCGACCTGTGGCTGCGTCGCGGCATCAACCTCGTGGCCGCCGGCAGCGTGCTCGAGGCGCGCGACGCTCTGCAGCGCGCCCTCGAACTCGAACCCTCGGACGCGATCGCGGTCGGCGCGCGCGCCTGGTGTGACTACCTGCTCGGCGAGTCCGAGGAGGCGCTGATCCAGTTGCGCCAGATGGACGACCAACTGCGCGACCAGCCGGAGTCCGACCCGCGTCGGGTCTGGGCGCGGCGCCAGATCGATCGCGTCACCGAGCACCTCGCGAAGGACGTCTGGATCGACGCCTTCGAGTACTCGAAGGTCGGCGTCAACAACTGGTTCGCGCGCGAGAGCGCCGGACCGCGCGCCCAACTCGCCGAGGGCGTGTTGCGGCTCGAGGGCACCTTCGCCTCCAGCGGCGAGGTGCGCTACTACCGCGAGATCCCCGCGGCCGAGTTCGTGGCCTTCGAGGCCGACGTGTGGGTCTCCGCCGACACCAACGGGCGCGCCGGTCTCTTCGTCGCTCGCGAGAACCCCCAAGGACGCGACACGTCGCGCGTCCTCGGACGCGTGGCGCTCGCGCGCAACCGCGAGGGTGTCGCACAGGTGCTCGTCGAGCAGTCGGGGCGCAACGAGTCGGGCTGGGTCGACTTGCCGGCCGACTCGGCGCCGTTCGCGCCCGACCGTTGGCACCGCATCCGCATCGAACGGGCCGGCGAGGGCAACGACGCCACCGTGAGCGTCTTCCTCGACGGTCTCCCGGTGCTCTCCGGTGAGCGCTTCACCGGTCTCGGGACCGGCAACAACGTGATCGTGCTAGGCCTGTTCGTCGAGGGCGACACCGGCCGGCGCGCCGACGCGCGTCTCGACGACGTGGAGGTCACGCGCCGCAAGCGCTGACCTCGTCCTCGCGACGTCCACACGACTCCCATGGCCCGAGCCGCGCGTCGGCTCGCGGTCGCCTCCGACGCAGCCCAAGGTGGCTGCCACAGCGACGCAGGACTCCCATGCACCACGGACAACCCACCTCGGCGCGCGCGGCGCGCGCCGGCTTCACGCTGGTCGAGCTGATGGCCGTCATGGTCATCGTCGGGATCCTCATGGCGTTCCTGCTCCCGATCCTCCTGACGACGGAGGAGACGGCGCGCATCAAGACCACGCGCGCGAAGCTCGCCAACATCGCGTCCGTGTGCGACGAGTACGAGCGCGAGCGCGGCGCCTACCCGCCGTCGCGCTTCACGGCCGAGTGGGGGGCGCCGCCCAACGAGGTCAACGTCGGCGTCGAGAGCCTGGTGCTCGCACTCTGGTCGCGCAACTTCGAGGCCGGCGGTCGGCTCGTCGCGGACGAGCTGGCGAACACGGACGGCGATCGCAGCGCCGGCGCGGCCTCCGACCTGCCCACGTCCGAGCTGCTCGAGTTCGTGGACGACTGGGGCAACCCGATCGCCTACATCGCGAGCGCCGACTACGCGGCCGACCAGCGCTACTTCACGATCGACGAGGAGGGCGTCGCGGGCGAGTCGCTCGTGCGTGCCGTCAAGAACGCCACGACGGGGCGGTTCGTCGCGCACGCGAAGTTCCAGCTCGTGTCCGCCGGCCCCGACGGCAGCTTCGGGACCGAGGACGACATCGTGCACCCCGACAAGTGACCCCATGGCGAGTGCGCTCACGACCAGCGCGGCGTGCACGAGCACGCGCCGCGGCCTGACCCTGCTCGAGCTCCTGATGGTCATGACCATCATCGGGCTCGTGTTCGGTCTCGGCGTGCGCGCTTTCAGCGGCCTCGACCTCGGGCGCGGCGCGGACGCGGATCTGCTGCGCGGTGCCCTGCGAGCCGCGCGCGCCTCGGCCATCTCGGAACGTCACGGCGCCGCGGTCGAGATCGCGAGCGACCCCGCCTCAGGACGCGAATCCCTGCGCCTGCGGCGCATGCGCACACTCGGCACCTGGCACTTCGAACGCCCGGACGGCCGCGGTACGGACGACCTGACGGCGGCGCCGCTCGCGGGTGTCCGACAGATCGACGACGGGCACCTGGGCCGCGCGCTCGGGTTCCTCGGCGCCGGTCGCGAGGGGCGCGTCGAGATCGCGCTCGAGTCGGTGCCGACCTACGACCTGCGCGAGGGCTTCGCGATCGAGGTCATGGTCCGGCTCGAGGAGCCGACCGGCGGCACGATCTGCCGGCTCGGCACCCGACCCAACGTGGCGGGGCTCGAGTGCACCGACGGCGGAGGCCTGCGCGGCTGGGTCGCGCCGAGTTACACGGACTCGATCGGACGCGAGGTCGTCGGTGGGCGGGTCGACATCGACCTGCCACGCGGCACCCTGCTCGAGGACCGTTGGACACGCCTCGCGCTCGCCTACGACCGCACGAGCCTGCGCCTCCTCGTCGACGACTTCCTGGCCGGTGTCGCGCCGGCCGAGGGGCCGCTCGCGCCACTCGTCGACGGACTCGTGCTCGGTGGCGCACCGCTGCCGTTCAAGGGCTCGCTCGACACGCTCGTCGTGCGCGGCGTCGAGCTGGGCGAACCGCTCCCGTTCTCCACCACGCTCGTGTGGTCCGACGACGCGCCGCGGCGCTTCGCTTTCGACGCCGACGGTGGGCTCGACGCGTTCGTGCACGGCGGGCGTCCGCTCGAGGTCGTGCTCGCCACCGAGCCCGAGGAACCGGTCCGCATCAGCCGCCTGGGGGTGATCGAGTGACGAGCCGCACCACACACGGCACCGCGCGGCGCGGTGCGGCCCTGATCGTCGTCCTGCTCACATTGCTGGCTCTGTTCGCGCTGTGTGTGCCGTTCCTGTGGCTCTCGTCCGCCGTCGACGACGCCTCCGCGCGCCTCGTCGAACGTTCGCGCGCCCGCCTGGCGCTCGACGACGCGGCGCAGTTCGCCCGCCACCGGCTGTCGGCCACCCACCCCGCGATCGACCTCGATCGCGACAGCGACTCGCTCGCCGAGCTCGAAGTGCCCTTCGACGTCGACCCGGCCCTGTACGACCCGCTCGACGAGCAGGGCGTGATGTGGGACGTCGAGGTCGAGGACCTGGCCGGCCGGGTCGACCTGGCGAGTTGCTCGCCCGCGCTGCTCGCGAACCTGCTCGGCGTCGCGACCTACCTGACGCAGCCGGTCGAGCCCGAGTCGGAGAGCCTGCAGGTCGCGAGCGGCGCCGGCTTCCCCGAGGCCGGCTACCTGTACGTCGGCGGCGAGTTCATCGCCTACGACCGGCGCGAGGGTGGCGCGTTCACCGAACTCGACCGCGGCTTGTTCTCGAGCCAGGAGGACGCCTGCGGCCCGCGGCGGCCGTCGACCCACGGGGCGGGCGAGCCCGTGCTCGGGATGGAGGCGTTCGTCTTCGCGCAGTGGCGCATGGCGCGTGGCATGCGCGAGGCCCGCGCGCAGTCGTTCGCCGAGCTGGGGGAGGAGCTGCGCGCGTTCCTGCCCGCGCCGCGCACGCCGTCCACCGACGACGCCGCCACGCCCGGACTCGAACGCGACGTCGTCCGCGAATTGGCCGTCGTCCTCGATCGCACCGCGACGCTGCACGGCGACGTCGCGGCGACGCGCCGGTGGCAGCAACCCGTGCGGCTCCTGAACGACGTCGAACCCGATCTCGGCTGCGTGATCTTCGTCGACTCCGCGCGCTGGCTCGCGCCTGGTTCGACGGTGCGGCTGCGCGCTCCCGGCGGCGCGGAGGAATTCGCGCTCGTGCGCGGCCTCGGTCGCAACGGCGCGGTCGTGCTCGAGGAGCCGCTGCGCAACGCGTTCCCCGGCCAACGCTCGACGGTCGAGGTGCTCTCGCGCCGTCCGGTCAACGTGAACACGGCCTCGCCCGAGGTGCTGCGCGCCCTGGTCGAGAACCTGTCGCTCGCGGGCCGCAACGAACGCATCACGGCCAGCGAGGCCCGCGACCTGGTCGAGCTGGTGCTCGAGCAGCGCCCCTTCACGGGCTTCCAGGACTTCCTCGAGCGCGTCGTGCTGCCGGCCGGCGGCATCGCCCTGGCGCGCGAGGGTCAGACCGACGCCGAGGCACGCGCAGGCCGCCGCGGCGCGACCGCGCCCTTCCTCGAGACGGAGGACGTCGTCGCGCTCTACAAGAACGCGCGCAACGCGAACGACGCGGACCTGTCGTTCTCGACGGCGCCGTTCTCGTTCGCGTCGCGCAACGTCTTTGCGTTCGACCTGCGCGCGAGCATCAACAGCGAGGGCCGCCGCGAGCGCACCTCCCTGTTCCGCGAGCAGATCGAATGGGTCGCGCCGACCGGCGAGCTGCTGCACGTGTGGGGACGCCAGGAGGACTTCGACGAGGAGCTGCGCCTCGACCGCATGGCGCCGGGCTGGACCACGGGCCCGAGCCCGGTGGCCGTCTTCGACGAGCGCTTCGGCGCCTCCCCGCCGCCGCGCTCGGCGGCCCACCTCGCGATCTCGGTCGACGCGTCGGGCGCCGATGCGCCGGTCTCGCGCTCCATCTTCGCGAGCCCGGAGCCGGACGGTTTCGCGCGGCCCTGGGTCGCGCGCACCGACGAGGCCGGGCCGCGGCAGAACCGCGTGCGCCACTTCGATCGCTCGCGCAGCGATCTCGAGGGCTTCGACCTCGCGCAGGAGGACCTCACGTTCGACCCGGCCGCAGCGCCGGTGCAGTGGACGGATCAGAACGGTGTCCTGCAGTCCGGTGGACTGTCGTTCTGGTTCAAGCTCGACGCGACGACTGGCACGCTCTTCGACAGCGGCACCGGCTCGCCCGAGAACGACCGTCTGCGCGCGTTCGTCGACGGCACGGACCTCGTCGTCGAGGTGCTCGACGCGGTCGGCGACCACCCCGACACGGTCTTCGAGGAGCGCGCCCAGGTACGCCTGCCGCTGGCCGGTTCGCCGGTGCAGGCCGGCGTGTGGAGCCACCTCGAGGTCGACGTGCGCGGCAAC
>Ga0172367_10009957_pt1 | contig 10324 bp, 8 predicted proteins | sample Lak10m_FD_114542 | JGI IMG/M metagenome (GOLD analysis project Ga0172367, IMG submission 114542) | Freshwater microbial communities from Kabuno Bay, South-Kivu, Congo - kab_022012_10m | ecosystem: Environmental > Aquatic > Freshwater > Lake | place: Democratic Republic of the Congo: South-Kivu...
ATTTGTTGTTAGAACAGAAAAAAGAAACGAATTTCAGAAATATTTAAATGACAATGGAATTCAGACAGTTATACATTACCCTGTTCCACCACACAAACAAGAAGCTTATAAATATATGAATGGATTGAACTTACCCATAACGGAAAAAATCCATAAAGAGGTGTTAAGTTTACCTATAGGCTCACATCTAAATGATCATGAGATTGAATATATTGTTAAAAAAATAAATGAATTTTGAAGCCATGAACAAAAGAAAGACTACTGTCTTTATAGGATTTACAAATATTGCTGGGGTAGGGACCAGATTAAAAAACGGATTTCTTGAAATAGGTATTCATGCTGATTTTTATTCTTTCAGTCAACATCCATTTGGATATACAACAGATAAATTTTTGAATTTCTCTAAAAATCTTTTCTTATCTAGAATTCAAAAGATCTATTTCATTTTAATGATGGTAATAAAGTATAAATATTTTATATACATTGGAAGTGGAACAGGCTTATTGAGCAATAGAAAAGAGATAAACTTTTTCAAGTTTTTCAAAAAACAGACGATGATAGTTTATGTGGGTTGTGATGCACGAATGCCTGAAATGGTGGAAAAATACAAATGGAATACTTGTATATATTGTCCGCAGGAATATAAAGATTTTGTAGGGTGCGATTTAGAGTTAAAGAGAAAAAGAATAAGAGAAGAGGAAAGTCTATTCGATTTTATTGTTTCACCACATGAGTGTGCTGGATATATACAAAATAAATATATCAATATATTATGGCCTGTTGACATGGCACGTTTTCCCGTTCGTGATGAATTTAAAATCAGTGAAAAAATATTTCGTATACTTCATGCACCGTCCAATAAAGAATATAAGGGTTCTAAGTATATAATTGATGTAATCAATAAATTAAAAAAATATTATGACTTTGAATTTGTGATTGTTCAAAATATTGATATTAATACACTTTATCAGGAGATAATAAATTCAGACCTAATAATTGATCAAATGTTAGCCGGTTGGTATGGTCTTTTTGCCATTGAAGCAATGGCATTATCCCGACCTGTTATATGCTATATTCGTGAGAAATATTCAGAAGGTGGTGAATGCCCTATTATAAATGCAAATCCGGATACATTATTTGATGTTTTATTATCTATCTTATCTGCACCGGATAAATTGAAAGAGATAGGCCATAGATCAAGAAAATATGTAGAAAAAAATCATTCTGATTTTATAGTAGCAAAAAGGTTGTTAGACATTTTTGAAAATGAAGTAAATAACATTTAAATAATCTATGTGCGGTATTTTCGGTATTATTTCGGATAAAATTGTTGATATCCAAAAACTTTCAAAAGTTAGCCGGGTAATTAAGCACAGAGGACCGGATGATGAAGGTTTCTTACTCTTCAATAAAGATGATGGAGAATATGAACAATATTGTGGTGAAGATACAATACAAGATATTACTTATCTATTATTAAATGATACAAAACGATTTAATGCAGCATTCCTTCATCGCCGTCTTGCTATAATAGATCTTTCCCCTACCGGTCATCAACCAATGACTTATAATGCTAATAAGCTTTGGATAACATATAATGGAGAAGTATATAATTACATAGAAATACGTGCTGAACTAAGCGCAAAGGGTTATACTTTTAATTCGTATACAGATACTGAAGTTATTCTTGCTTCGTATCAAGAATGGGGTACTGAATGTGTAAATCACTTTAACGGAATGTGGGCATTTGCAATTTGGGATAGCTTTAATCACATTATTTTTTTAAGTCGTGATAGAGTCGGTATTAAGCCACTTTACTATTACCATAAAGATAGTAAGTTTATATTTTGTTCTGAGATTAAAGGAATAAAAACATACTTGGATAATAATCTTACATTAAATGAAAAGAAGATATATGAGTATTTAGTAAGAGGACAAATTTTTGTCGGGGAATCTGAGGATACAATCTTAGAAGAAGTTAAACAATTAATGCCCGGAAGTAATTTAGTATTAAATCAGAATAATATTAGTATTAATAAATATTGGAGCTTAACATTAACAAGAAACAGATTATCCTTTAATGATAATGTAGAGAGGTTTAGTGAATTATTTCTTCAGTCGATAAAATTTAGACTAAGAAGCGATGTTGAAGTTGGCTCTTGTTTAAGTGGTGGATTGGACTCCAGCAGCTTGGTATCATTTGCTTCAAATAAATTTAATAAAAGATTTCATACTTTCTCAGCTATATGGCCTGGGGAAAAATGTGATGAATCCTACTATGTTGAAAAAGTAAATGATAAATATCAGTGTTATCCGAATGCTTTTACTCCTGATTTAGAAAATATTTCTGAAGTAATCGATAAAGAAATATGGCACCAGGAAATTCCATTAGCAGGCAGCAGTTTGTTAGCCCAATGGTTTGTAATGGAAAAAGCTAAAGAAAAGAATATTAAAGTTTTATTAGACGGACAAGGAGCTGATGAAATATTAAGTGGTTATCCTTTATATTTAATTTCTTATATAAATGAAATGATTTATTCTTTGAAATGGAATGAGTTATATAAATACTATCCTTCTTTAAAAAAGAATGGTTACCCCGTTAAGAGATTTATTTCCATTCAAAAACATAAATTGTTTAATCAAAAGCACACAGCTTTCCCAATTAAAAAGAAGCTAATTGATAAATATATTTTTAATACAAAATATGTTACACCGCACAAATGCAATTATTTACCCGATTTTTTAAAGGATCAAATTGAAAGGACCAATTTACCTGGGCTTTTACATTTTGAGGACAGAAATTCTATGGCACACTCCGTTGAGTCAAGAGTTCCATTTTTGGATTACAAGTTATTGGAATTTACTGTGAGCATACCTACAGAGCAAAAAATTAACGGTGCATTGACAAAAATAATATTACGTGAAGCAATGAAAGACTATTTACCCGAAGAAGTTTATAACAGATTCGATAAAATCGGTTTTAGTACACCAATAGAAAATAATTTATTTAATAATGGTAATGCATTATATAATAATTATTTGGATAGCATAAAAAATTCAGATATTACTAATATGGATTTGATTGAACTTGAAGAAATTAATTCTCATAACATTTTTGCCATTTACACTTTAGCAAAGTTTATGGAAATATGGAAATAAATTGGCTAGTATAAAAGACTTTTCCAAAGATACATTTGTCTACGGGTTAGGCAGCGGCATAAAAAAATTTATTGGAGTATTACTTTTACCATTTTATACACGGGCTTTAGCACCGGCTGATTATGGATTGCTGGATACTTTAACAACATTTACCTTTTTTATTGCTGCAATCATTGGAGTAGGAATAGACTCAGCAAGCGGGTATTATTTTTTTGAGGTTCAAACTAAAGAAGAAAAAGGAGAAATATTATATACTACTTTTATCTTACGCTTATTAACCACATTGCCTTCTTTAATACTAAGTATATTCTCTAAAGAAATATCTGTTTTTTTATTTAGTACAACTAGTTATACATGGCTGGTTTTTATAAGCTGTATCAGTATTCCAATATCTTTTATGCTCTCAGAACAATCCCAAATTTATCGTTATTTTAGGCAACCATGGAAATACAATTTAATAACAATACTAAAATCTGTGGGAAGTATCGGTTTCGGAATAACACTTGTTGTTCTCTTAAAATTTGGGGTTTTGGGTGCATTACTAGCTACATTTTTTAGCAGTTTAGCCGTTATAATATTTTCATTTTTTTATTTTACGATTAAAAAATATAAATACTCTTTCAATTGGGGTTATGCAAAAAAAATGCTGGTATTTGGATACCCTCTTATATGGGCATCTATAGCTGAATGGGTATATGTAAGTTCGGACAGGTTTTTTCTGTTGCGTTATAAAAATTTGACTGAAATAGGATATTATTCAATAGGGTTTACTTTTTCGCAGCCGATCGATTTAATAAATATGGCGGTCCAAATGAGTTATGGGGTTTTATTTTTTGAAATGTACTATAATGAACAAACACTAAAAACAAAAAGCAAAAAATTTTCTGCCGACGTTTTCAAATTATATATTATTGTGGCTGTTATAATATCTGTTTTTTTATCCATATTTAGTACCAACCTGATAAATTTAATAACTACACCTGCCTATGTTATAGGTAGTTTGGCAGTACCATTGTTAACTTTTTCAATAGTTTTTGCACAAGGACAACAGATTGTTTCAACAGGTATTTATCTAAGTAAAAAAACATGGCATTATAGCTGGCTGGTTTCAGTTGCTGCTTTGCTTAATATTGGTCTTAATTTTTACTTTGTCCCTAGGTGGGGATTTGTTGGCGCAGGGTTTACAACTGTTATATCTTATTTAGCTTATTTCCTGGGCTGTTATTTTGTTTCACGAAAATATTATAAAGTGGATTATCATTTAATACGTATTTTAATTTATATATTACTTAGTTTTTTAATTGCTTTCTTTGTCCCTTATGCGGAATTGAAGACTACTCTTCATATTAATATTATTTATAAAATCTTGCTATTAGGTTTGACAATTATTTTGCCATTATTTTTAGGTTTAATTACTTTGAGCAGAATAACGATAATAAAAGAAAAAATATTGTTTGAGCTAAAACAGACCAGGGAAAAAATATTTAGGAAATAATGTCAAATTTAATTTTTATAGGTATAGTAGGATTAATAATAATTTTTCCGATAATAATAATTATTAGGGAAAAACCTGATTTTTCTTTCTGGCTCTTTCTAAATCTATTCTTTGATCCGGGTGGATATGTAAATGGATTTTTAGGCGGAAAATTACTCGGACCTTTTAATATTACCGATATTTTTATTTTAGTTATTATGCTGTGTTTGAGCTCACCAAAAGTTAACTGGGAAGTAATTTATACCGATAAATTTTTATTAAAGTTTTTTAAGTATCTATTTATCTTTGCCGGATATTATTTTATCGTTTATGGCGGTATTGTACCTTACTTTCAAAATGATTTTGATTATTCTACATTTTTAATAAAAAACAGAGTATTTATTTATGGGTTTATTATTTTAATTTCTGTATATGTGTTCGCTTTAAGAGATTTAAAATATTTTTATGCTATCACGTTATTTTTTGGCGTTATTTGTTTGACATTATATTTGATAACACTACTTACGGAAATTCCATTAATTCCAGTGGTCGAAATGTTAAGGTATCGCGGATCAGAAATGATGAGGATAGGTTTATTAAGTTACGGTATTTTTGATTTATTATTCCCTTTGGCATTAACCACTTATCTGCTGGATAGAAAATTAAATCTAAATATAAAGTATAAGCTTTGGTTATATTACAGCGGCATTTTAATTATGCTTACTTTTTTAATAACACTTACAAGACGAACACAGATACAAATTTTAGGATCAGCTTTAATAATTATTTTAATAACATCTTATTTATTCCGCACCGGTAAACTTACTGCATCTTTAAAAATTTTAATTTCTTCTGTCCTTGTTGTAATGGCTTTGTATATTGCGTTACCGAAATATGTTGATTATGTATTTAGAATTGGTGAGGATACATTTTTACTTTTAACAATGGGAAAAGACACACGGGGAGAAGGAAATTATAGAATTTCTGGTACAGGCGATCTTTTAACAGCAAAAGAATATATTAAAAATAATTTATTTTTTGGGACAGGTTATACATATTTATATTGGGGTGACTCTGATGTAGCTTCATCCCCCAGGGGTGCGATATATGCTTCTGCGGCTGATGCAGCGCATGAAGTTCCAATTTATTTCTTATTCTTTGGCTTCGGTATTGTAGGTGCAGTTATGATGTTTCCATTGTATTTCATTATGGCAAAGCTATTTTTAAATTTAAGTAAATCACTTAAACAAAAATTAATTATTTATTCCAAAGACCCTTACTTAATTATTTATTCAATCTATTTTTTACTTACTATTGCCGGTATATTTACATTCAATATATATAATTTAAGTAACGATTTTACAGGAGTTCAATTTAGTTCCACTGCATTATTTATGGGGCTTGGGTTTGCTTTGTATCGTAAAATATTAATTATTAATAAAAATATATAGAATAAAATTAAATTATTTTTTTCTTCATGAGGTAAATTTGGATAAAAAAAGGATTTTAGTTTTCTCACCACATACCGATGATGGCGAGTTTGGCTGCGGAGCTTCAATTGCCCGGTTTATTAAGGAAGGTACAGACGTATACTATGCTGCATTTACGCTTGCTGAAGAATCCGTGCCCTCCCCATTCCCTAAAAATATTTTGGGAATTGAAGTAAAGAATGCAACAAAAGAATTGGGGATTAAATCGGAAAATTTAATTTTATTCGGATATAAAGTTAGACACTTTGCCTATCACCGACAGGAAATACTTGAAGATCTGGTAAAGTTGAATAAAGAATTAATGCCCGATTTAGTTTTTATGCCAGCAATGCACGATTTACATCAAGATCATTCTACTATTGCTTATGAAGGTCTGCGCGCCTTCAAGAAAACCTCTATTTTAGCTTATGAAATGCCCTGGAATAATCTAAATTTTTCGACACAATCTTTTATCACCTTCTCTGAAGAAGAATTAAATAAAAAGTTAAGAGCTTTGAATTGCTATAATTCACAAAAAGGAAAAGATTATGTATCAGATGAATTTATAAGAAGTTTAGCCATTACGAGAGGGATTCAAATAGGTAAAAAATATGCAGAAGTATTTGAAGTGATTAGATGGATATTTTAATCAAAAAACTAAATAAAGAATATCTTAAGTCTAATTTAGTTTCCTTTATAGAAATCTTAAAATTTGAATCGTATGAATATTGGAATGAAGAAAATTTTTTAATCGAACTTCCTGGAAAATTTGATTTAAGTTATTATTTAGAATTGAACGATGTTCTTGTTTCCTATGTCATTTCATCAATTAAACAAAGTAAAACAGCTCATATACATAAATTAATGACAGATAATGGGCATAGAGGTATTGGTTTGGGGAAATTAATCCTTAAAGTTTTCGAGATGAATTGCAAGGCTCAAGAAATTAATACAATTGAACTCTCAGTCATAAAATCAAATGAAAAGGCAGTCAACTTCTATCAGAATAATGGTTATATAGCATTTTCTGACAAAGTGGATAGCAAAAATTATATTGAGTTGTTATTGATGAAGAAAAAAATATTAGTATGACCGTAGCAATACATCAACCTAATTTCCTCCCATGGATTGGTTATTTCAACAAAATTAAGAATTCAGATTTATTTGTTTTTTTGGATGACGTTCAGTTTGAAAGGGGTAAAACATTTACATCAAGGACAAAAATTATAATCGATGAAAACGAGAATTGGTTAACAGTACCAGTTATGAATAAATCAGAACTATTACAAATTAAGGATATAAATGTTGATAAAAATTTTAAATGGAAGAAAAAACATCTTAAATCCATAGAATTAAATTATAAAAAATATCCATATTTCAATGAAGTATTCTCAATTATCGTTGAAATATATAAAAAGGAGAGCGAATTTTTAATTGATTATAATATACCTTTTATACTTAGCATTTGTAAATATTTGGAAATAAATACACGTTTTGTTAAATCAAGTGAGTTATTAAATACTTCTGAGAAATCTGGATGGGAAAAACTGCTTGGTATTTTAATAGAAGTCAAAGCCGATACCTATATTTCAGGTTCTGGTGAAGGCTCAAAAAGATACGTAAATAAAATCGACCTTTTACAAAATAATATCAATCTTGAATGGCAAGCCTATAAAACAAAGAAATACGCTCAGCTCAATTCCAAAAATTTTATTTCTGACTTATCCATCATTGATCTATTATTTAATTACGGTAATAATGCAGTCCAATACATATAAAAATAAATTGATTGTACTTCTCAATTTATCAGCAAGTTATAAAGGAGGGGCACAAAGAAGGTATTTAGCTTTATTTAATTATCTACAATTTATTAAAAGAGATGACTACTTCCTTGTAATCAATGATTCACTTTATTCAGAATGTTTCAAAGATAAGATACTAATTGACCATAAAAATGTAATTATTGTTAAAATACATTATGGTAAACGGATACTTTCAAAAACAAAAGGATCAGGATTAGTTAGCCGTTTAATAAATCCAACAATTATAAAAATAAAAGCAAAAGTATATTCATTGCTTGGAAAAATATCTAGTTTTTTGAAGCAGACCTGGGGATGGTTAGGTTATTCTTTACAGTTAATGAAAATTATTAAAAAATATAATATTAGTATTATTTATGGTGTATTTACTGGGGGCGGATGGTCGTGGCAAATCGCACGGTTACTAAATATTAAATTTATCTACAGCTATAATGATGCTTCCGCAAGTATGATTGGAAGTAACATCTTAAAAATTCTAAGCACAGAATATTACGCCTTAAAATTTGCAGATAAAATAGATTTTTTATCAGAAGGGGTTCTTAAAAAATTACAAGAGAAAAGGATGTCTATTAAAAGTAATAAAGTTTTGATAAGCCCTAACAGTTTCATTTTATATGACAATTTTTATCCGGTATATCCGAAAACAAATAGAATAGTATTTTCAGCAAGATTAACCTCTTATAAAAATCCACTACTTCTATTAGAAGCCATTGCTATATTAAAAAAGAAAGAATCTACAGATTTTGAAATGATTTTTTTAGGTGAAGGTGTTTTACTTAATGAGTTGATAAATAAAAAAGAGCAATTGAAGTTAAATAATGTATTCTTTGAAGGTGGCGTTGTAGATACGGCAAAATATTTAAGGACTAGTAAATTATTTATCTCAATACAAAACGATAATAATTATCCAAGTCAGTCATTATTAGAAGCGATGGCATGTGAGAATGCAATCATTGCTAGCGATGTTGGTGAAACCAGAAAATTAGTAACTGAAAATGAAGGCATTCTGGTTTCTCTAAATGCAGAGAGCATAGCAGATGCAATATCGTACCTTATTAATAATCCTGATGAATGTGAAAAACTAGGAATGAATGCCAGAAAAAAAGTTTTAACTGAACAAACTATTGAAAAATATGTTGATTATTTTTTTGAAATAACAAATTGTTAGATTAATTATTTTATGTGCGGTATTGCGGGTATAATTCAGTTGGGTAATAGAGGAGAATTTCATGGGGAAATTATCCGGTGTATGACTGAGACTATTAAACATCGGGGACCAGATGATGAAGGTTATTTTTTATATGATGGAAATGCAATAAATATTTACGGTGGGGATAAAAGCAAATTTGAAGATCATACTAATAATTCTATTCCATATTTACCTTTAAAACATATTAAAAATTCTAACGAATTTTTATCAAAAGTTGCCTTTGGATTCCGCAGACTTTCAATTAATGACCTTTCCCCTTTCGGACATCAACCTATGTCGTATATGAATAGATATTGGATTGTCTTTAACGGAGAAATATATAACTACTTGGAATTAAAAGCTGAATTGGAAGTGTGTGGTTATATTTTCAATTCAAAAACAGATACAGAAGTAATTATGGCTGCTTATGATAAATGGGGTGCAGCCTGTTTAAATAAGTTTAATGGAATGTGGGCTTTTGTTATACTTGATATTAAAGAAGATAAAGTGTTTCTTTCACGTGATCGTTTTGGAATAAAACCTTTATATTATTATCAGGATGAAGAAAGATTTGTTTTTGCATCAGAAATTAAAGCGATTTTAGCAAACCCAAATGTTAAAACAAATCCTAATATTACCTATATAAAGGATTACCTTAAACGCGGGAGTAAAGCTTATTTAAAAGAAACTGCATTCGAAAATATTTATAGTTTTAATAGTGCTAGTTTTTTAGAAATTAGTATTAAGGATATGGGTAAATCAATAATTAAAGAAGAGAAATACTGGACATTAAAACCAAATCTAAAAAATGAAAAATTTTCAAATAATAAAGCTGAAGAATATTCAAAACGGTATTATGAACTTCTTTCTGATTCAGTAAGATTAAGAATGAGGTCAGATGTAAAGATAGGAACAGCATTATCTGGTGGGTTAGATAGTTCTTCTATAGTTCATTTGGTCAATCAACACTTAAAAAAAAATGGGAAAAAAGATTTACAAGAAACATTCTCAAACGTTTATTCAAAAGAAGAATTAAAAGCTTTGGATGAAAGTGATTTCATTAACACTTTAGTAAATTACTTAAAAGTAAAATCTCACAAAATTGAACCACAAATAGAAGAAATTGCGTCTCAAATTTACCAAATGATATATATGATGGATAATCCTCCTGACGGATCAGCAATGTCGGGATGGTACGTATACAAGTGTGTAG
>Ga0172367_10009960_pt1 | contig 10323 bp, 9 predicted proteins | sample Lak10m_FD_114542 | JGI IMG/M metagenome (GOLD analysis project Ga0172367, IMG submission 114542) | Freshwater microbial communities from Kabuno Bay, South-Kivu, Congo - kab_022012_10m | ecosystem: Environmental > Aquatic > Freshwater > Lake | place: Democratic Republic of the Congo: South-Kivu...
ATTGCCATAGTCGAGGATGCGTCCCAGTTGGTCGGTCTCCACGCCCACCGAGAGGATGGTGCTGAGCGGGGCTTCCTCGCGGCTGTCGTACAAGCCGATGACTTTTTCCAGCCAGACCACGCGCTGGTTGGTGACGATGTAATAATCGTTGCTCCAGTCGAGGGCGTTCCAGCCAGCCCAGACGATGATGAAGATCAGCGCCAGGGTTGCCAGCGCAATCGGCGTGATCGCGCCCACTACAGTTCCCCAGGCATACAAACCAATCGGCACCAGCAGGGAAAGCACGGGCACAACCAGCGCCTGATACAGACGAATCTTGTGGCGGCGCGCGACGAAATAGATGATTTCTTTCGGTCCCAGCCAATCGAATTTGGTCGCGCGCGCCAGTTTATGGCTTTTGATGGCGACCAGAAAATTCGGTTCGAGGTTGGGATATTTTCCAAGCAATTCGTCGAAGTGTTCGCGCGAGAGGAAAAGCAGGGTGGTGTCTTCGACGGCGGTGATGGTGGCGGAACGATTGCGCTTCTCGACCAGCGCTTCCTCGCCGAAGTAGTCGCCGCCCACCAGCCAGATGATGACTTCGTCGTCCTTCTTATCGTGCGGGCGGATGACGTTGACTTTGCCTTTGAAGACAATGTAAAAGCCTTCGGGTTTATCGCCGCGCTTGAAAACAACGTGCCCCGCAGAAACCTCCACCTCGTCGAATTTGGGCGCAATCACAGCAAGCTGATCCTCCTTCAAGCCGTTGAAGAGGTGAATCTTGTTGATGAGATTAACACGCTGTTTGAGTTCGATCACGGTTCGATTCTATCAAATTTCCCGAATAATGGGATGTCCATCATTCGTTGAACGTCCAACGTTAAACGATCTTCACGCCCGCCAGTTTCTCGATGACGCCGACCACAGCGGAGTTGTCCAGTTCGCCCAAACCCAGCTCGATCATCTGCTCATAGAATTTTGTATTCTCTTCGGTGGCAGAAAGCGGGATGTCATATTCCTTTGCCGTGTCCAGCACGATTTTCATATCCTTCAACTGCATGTAGGATTTGAAGCCCGGATTGCGGTTGCCGTCGAACAATCGCGGCGGTTTGATGTCCAGCGCCCAGCACTGCGCCGCGCCCGCCTTGATGGCATCCACCACCTTGCGCGGGTCCACGCCCGCCTTCCTGGCAAAGACCAACAGTTCGCCCATCGCCACCATTTGTGCGGCGACCATGATCTGATTCGCAGCCTTCGCCACCTGACCCGCGCCCGCATCGCCGACGTGGGTGATGGTCTTGCCCATTGCCTGAAGCACGGGCATGGCTTTTTCCAAGGCTGAGGCGTCGCCGCCCACCATGATGGTCAGTGTCCCGTTCTTCGCGCCGATGTCGCCGCCCGAGACGGGCGCATCCAGCGAGTAAACGCCTTTCTTCGCCAGTTCCGCCGCAATCATCCGCGCCGAAGCAGGTTTGATGGTCGAGTTGTCGATCACAATCAAGCCGTCGTGCGCCGCTTCGATGATGCCGCGTTCGCCGAGAATGACCTTTTCCACGTCGGGCGAATCGGGCAGATTGGTGAAGACGATGTCTGACTGCGCCGCCACCGCCGCCGGGGACGAGGTGCGGACAGCGCCCTCTGCAACCAATTCATCCACCGCCGCCTGAGAACGATTGTGAATCACGAGGGGGAAGCCCGCCTTGAGAATATTGCGGGCAATGGACTTGCCCATCAATCCAAGTCCGATGTAACCAACTTTGAGCATGTTGACTCCTTAATCGAGAATAATAGACTTCTTGCGAAATTCCAATGCCTAACCACGGAGCCACCGAGACGCAGAGAAAAACAATAAAACTCCGTGCCTCCGTGTCTTCGTGGTTCAAAACAAACGCCAACATAAAAGTTGCGCCACTTATGCAAGAGTTCTAATGCAGGATTATAACGTTAAGCAACTCCTCCCCCAAAATCAAATTTGACTTTGGGGGAGGACGGGATGAGGCGAACTGATTTTCTTATTTGATGTCGTAGGTGATGTTGACCGAAACCGAAATGGTCAACTGTCCCGGCTGGATGGCGACGCTTTCGGCTGCGTATCCGCCACCGCCGCCGCCCTTGCCTTCAAAGATGGGGTAGGGGCTGTTGTCGTAGAAACTGATGTTTTGGATGTTGCCCAGTTTCAAGCCTGCCGCATCCGCCAATTCCTGAGCCTGAGTCTTGGCATCTTCCACCGCCTTGGCGCGGGCTTCCTTCACCGCCGCAGATTTGTCCGCCACGTCGAACTGGATGCTGTTGATGCTGTTCGCGCCCGCGGCGATGGTATCGTCGAGCAGATCGCCCAGTCCATCGAGGTCGCGCACGGTCACATAGACGGTGTTATCCACCATGTAAATCGAGCCAGTCATCACGCCTTCGGGGCTGTATTGCTGCGAGGGCCAGATGCTGAAGTTGGTGGTGCGCAGGTCTTTCTCGTCCACGCCCGCCGCTTTCAGCGCGTCCAGCACAGCGTTGGTCTGGGATTTGTTTGCCGCCACAACCTCCGAGGCAGTCGCGCCTTCGCTATGCACGCCGATGTAGATGTAGGCAATATCGGGGGTCAAATAGGTCGAGCCGAGTCCGTTCACGTTCAGCGTGCGGCTGACGGGCTGCGCCTGTCCCACCACAGCGGGTCCGCATCCGCTCAAAACCAGGGCAAAAGCCAGAACTGCAAAGATTAAGATTTTTGTACGCATGTTTGTATCTCCTTTTGAAAAATTAGACGCGCCTACCCTCGAAAAAGTTCCCTTGTATTTTGACTAACTTACGGCTAAAATCTTGTACAAATGTTCTATCAAGTGTCACGCTGAACCGATAGGCGAAGAGTCTCTAACCATGCAGGAGACCCTTCACTTCGTTCAGGGTGACAAGCAGAGTGACATGCCCATCGACTATCAGCAAATCTACACCCAAATTCGGGAAATCGGCGCAGGCGCAAGAGAGCGGAAGAAGACTCTCGAAGACCGCCGCGCCCTCGCCCGCAACTTGCTTACCAGTTTTTCGTCGGAACTGGATGTGTTGAAATCCAAAGTTGATTCTGCCAAAGCGGCGGATTCCAACATCCGATGCGCTGTCCCGCTCGAAGAGCCGCTCGCTTCGCACCACCCGACAGCGGATTCGGCTATCCAAGCAACCTTGATTGCCGCCGACGGCTCGCAAATCAACCCCGACCGACACGCCGCCATTCAGTTCGGGCTGGTCAATGTGGGAGCGATTACCATGCGGCTGGATTCTGGCGAAGCGCCCATCCTCTCCACCGAAACCGACCTGATGTTCGGCGACGACCTGCTGCCCAACGGAGTCCCGATGTCCGAAGGCATGGTCGCCCTCAAGCGCGACCTCGCCGAACGCAGAAAACTGGATGAATTGTCGCAGGGGCTTTCGGGGCAGGTCGTGACCTTCACCGACGGACCCATCGAGTTGTGGGGCGCGCAAGGCGAAGACTCGAAATCCTTCCACGACTTTCTCGAAAAATACAAGACCACCCTCTCGCGCCTGCAAACTCGCGGAGTCATCACCGCCGGCTACGTGGACAAACCCTCGGCGGATTTGGTCGTGCGCCTGCTCGAAATTGCCTACGCCGACCTGGAGCAGACCAAGGCAATCCGCGAGTTTCACCCGTTGCGCGGCGTCAGCGACCGCTGGCTTTTCGGTGAGCATAAAAATCCGCTGTTGCCGCCTGGCGAACGTTCGGCGGTTTTCAAGATTCAATCCGCTTCCGAGAAGAATTACAAAGGCTTGCTCGAAGTTCACTTTTTCTATTTGAACGTCGGCACAGCGGGACACCCCTGGATTGTCCGCGTGGAAATTCCGCGCTGGGTGGTGGATGACCGCGCCCAACTGGATTTGCTCCATGCCGTGCTGGTCAGTCAGTGCCGCATGATGGGCAGCAAGCCCTACCCGTATTTGCTCCACCGCGCCCACGAAACCGCCGTCGTCAAAATGGAAGAGAAACAGCAAATCGAACAACTGCTGGCGATGGAACTCCGCCGCAATGATGAAGAGTTGGACGACGGCTCGTACAAACAATCCGCCAAGGATTTGCAGGGCAGAACTAGAAGATAAATCGTAGGGACGCGGTCTCCGCGCCCAAGGAATGTGGTAATCAGGAATAAGGCGGTACGGAGAAATTAAATGACAGAACCCATCGAAATCGGACGTTTACTTCGCGCAGGCACAACGGGCTTCATTGCGGGCTGCCGCGTCAACCAGTTGAGCGTGCCATCCTTCGGGGCGCTGGTGCGCGCGCCGCTGGGAGAAGGCTATCAGGTCTTCGGGCTGATTCACGACATCCACATCGACGATGACGGGCTGGTGCGGCAACTGGTGACCGCCGACCATGTTTCGGACGAGGTGATGAAAGACAACCGCGAGCGGCGCATCGTCCCCGTCGAAATGTCTGTGCTGGCGGTGGGCTACGAACAGGATGGAAAAATCTTCCATCTCCTGCCGCCCCGTCCGCCGCTGAGTTTGGACGTGATTTACCTCTGCGACAATAAAGACCTTTCGCGCTTCACCGAGCGCTTCGGATATTTCCGCCACATCTTGAACGCACAAGACGCGCCAATTGGCGAAGTGTTCGCCGCGCACATTTTGCAGGCAGGCAGGGCGCACGGACAGAACGGCGAAACCTGGAAAGCAAAAGCCACGCAGGAAGTGATTACCCTGCTGCGCGACGATTACCCGACCCTGATGTCTGTGCTGGGCGCGTTGGCGGATATTTCGTGAAATGCTTCAATCACAAAGGGTCACAAAGTTACACAAAGGAAGAGCAAAAGATTTTAAAACTTTGTGACACTTCGTGACCCTTTGTGGTAAAAAAAAGGAGGAAACATGGAGAAGAAGGTTTATGCACCAGTTCCGCCGCATGTGGAACGAGTTGGGAAAGCGGTCTTGGATGCGACGTTCAAAGTCCATACGGCGCTCGGACCCGGTTTGTTGGAATCCGTGTATGAGACTTGCACAAAGTTCGAGTTGACCGAAAGCGGTTTACATGCGCCAACGCAGGTGGCTTTGCCCGTGACTTATCGCGGAATCAAGATGGATGCGGGTTTGCGTCCCGATATGATTGTGGAAGATTGCGTCATTGTTGAATTCAAATCTGTAGACACGATGCACCCGATTTTCGACGCGCAGTTGATCACGTATTTGAAGTTGACGGGTATTCGTTTGGGTTTTCTAATCAATTTCAACGTAGTGCATTTGAAAGATGGAATTAAGCGGATTGTGGTGTGAGAGATATGAACCACAAAGGGTCACGAAGGCGCACGAAGGAAGAGCAAAAAAGGTTTTAAACCTTTGTGACCCTTTGTGACCCTTCGTGGTGAAAAGACCGAATCAAGCAGATTGTGGTTTAAGAGCAAAAACCACAAAGTGTCACCAAGTTACACAAAGGAAAAACAAAAGGTTTTTAACCTTCGTGACCCTTTGTGACACTTCGTGGTAAAGGATCTTTTGTGACCCTTCGTGGTGAAAAGACCGAATCAAGCAGATTGTGGTTTAAGAGCAAAAACCACAAAGTGTTACCAAGTTACACAAAGGAAAAATAAAAGGTTTTAAACCTTTGTGACCCTTTGTGACACTTCGTGGTAAAGGATCCTTTGTGACCCTTCATGGTGAAAAGAGGTATTTATGGAAAACAAAGACAAAATCGGGTACATCGTCAGCGGCGGATTGAAAGAGTCGTTTCATGCGCGGCTCACGGTTCCAGCGCAGGAAGTTCAGGAAGGCGCGTTCGTCGTCATGGAAAATTCCAACTGGCGCTATTACGGATTGGTGACCGACATCCAACTCGGCGCAACCGACCCGCGCTTTGCCGACGAACAAACCGAGGAGCGTTTCCCGCCCCATCTGGCAAAAGCCCTGCACGGACAAACGCTCTACACCAATCTCGAAATCCTGCCCGCGTTGATGCAGGACATCGGACCCGATATTTCCTCGCCTGATTACAAACTCTGGCGGGCGGAACATCCCGAAGACCCGAACCCAATTCCCGTGAAGACCGTCCCGCCGCACCACACCCCCGTCAGCCTGGCAAAGCCTGAACACGTCGCAGGGATTTACGGCGACCCCGAAAAGGACGGCAACTTCGTCATCGGCTACACCCGCGAGCAGGGACATCCCGTCTGCATCAACCTCGAAAAGTTCGTCCAGCGTTCGTCGGGGGTCTTCGGCGCAACGGGCACGGGCAAATCCTTCCTCACGCGGCTGGTGCTGGCTGGCTTGATGAAATACGACCGCGCCGCCGTGCTGGTGCTGGACATGCACAATGAATATGGCTTCGACGACGTGGCTTCGGACACGAAGAAATCCGTCAAAGGCTTGAAGAGCCTGTTCAAGAGCAAGGTCAACTGCGTGGGCGTGGGAGCAGGATCAACCATCCGCGGCAACCAGGTGGATTTCAATTTGGAAGTGGCAATGGACGACATCTCCACCGCCGACGTGGAAACCCTGACCCGTGAGTTGAATCTGCGCGAGACGACTGCCACCACGCTGAATGCTTTGTTTTCTTCCTTCGGCAAGGGCTGGTTCAGGGCGTTCAAATCCATGAATCAGGAGGAAGTCGAAATCGAAGACGAGAAGGGGCGCACAAAGAAAGTCCCGCACCCCGACAGCGTGGCGGCGTGGGCGAACCAGAACGGGGTGAACGTGATGGCGGCAGTCGGCTTGCAGGATAAACTGCGCCGTCTCTTCGACAAGCCCTACATCGTGGACAAACCCGCTTCGGATTCGGTGGCGCAAATCATCCAATCGCTGGAGGCTGGGAAGCACGTCGTCCTGTCCTTCGGCGAATACGAAAGCGATTTGGACTACCTGCTGGTCTCGAACCTGCTGACGCGAAAGATTCGTGGCGCGTGGGAGAAGAAGACCAACGACTTCCGCACGCACGGCTCAATGGAACCGCGCCCGCTGATTATCGTGGTTGAAGAAGCGCACAAACTGCTCAACCGTGAAATGGCGGCGCAGACCACCTTTGCCACTATTGCCCGCGAGCTGAGAAAATACTACGTCACCCTGCTGATTGTGGACCAGCGTCCCTCGCAAATTTACGACGAAGTCATGTCGCAGCTCGGCACGCGCATCTGCGGCTGGCTGGGAGACGAGCTGGATATTCAAGCCGCGCTCTCCGGGCTTTCCGGCAGGGACGCGCTGCGCGGCATGTTATCGCGCTTGCAGCCCAAAGAAGAAGTCTTGCTGCTGGGCTGGGGCGTTCCCATGCCGCTGCCCATCCGCTCGCGCAGATATGACGAAACCTTTTGGAAAGAACTGCTCAAACAGGGCGAAAAAAAATCTGAGGCGCAGAATTTAAAGGCGCTTGGCTTTTAACGTCCGCAGAATATCATCATGTCCTCGCTCTCTCAAAAACTCAAAGCGCTGGGCGTAAAAGTCGGCGCGGCAGATTTGCCAAAACCGCAAAAGGATGAACGCGCCATCGAATCTGTGGTGCGCGGAGAGAACCTTGCCACGCCGCGCGGGGACGCATTTATTGCCGATAAAATTTTCGCTGCAAACTACTCGCACGGAGAAAATGCCCCGCTCGCCAGTTCCCTCTCCGCCCGTTCTGCGCCGCTGGCGCTGTTGGCGGAATGGGCAAACGACCCGCGCATCGCGCAGCTCAATCTGGAACAATTCGCCTTTCTCGACACGGAAACTTCCGGCATGGCAGGCGGCACGGGAACTTACGCTTTTCTCATCGGCGCGGCGCGTTTTCAAAACGGAGAGTTTAGGCTGCGCCAATTTTTTCTGCGCGACCCGTCCGAAGAACCCGCCCTACTGGAAGCGTTGCAACAATTTCTTGCGCCATGCGAGGCGCTCGTCACCTTTAACGGAAAATCTTTTGACGCGCCGCTGCTGCGCGCGCGCTACGCCCTGCATCACATTCCCGTTCCCTTTCACACCTACGCCCATCTCGACCTGCTGCCGCTGGCGCGGCGCTTATGGCGCGACAGGCTGCCCTCGCGCGCGCTGAAATATTTGGAAGAGCATGTGCTGCGCTTCACCCGCGCTTCGGAGGAAGTTCCCGGCTACGAAATCCCTTGGCTCTATTTTGATTATCTTCGCACGCAAGACGCGCGCCCGCTGGGCGGCGTGTTTTATCATAACGCCATGGACGTGGCGGCAATGGCGGCGCTGCTCAACCACATCAGCGCGGCGCTCCACGACCCCTACGGACGCATTCAACACGGGCTGGATTTTATATCCCTCGCCAAACTCTTTGAAGATTTGAAACGTTTTGACGAAGCGGCGCGTCTCTTTGAACGCGGATTGGAAAGCGCCTTATCAGAATCAGATTTTGAGGCGGCGGTCAAGCGCTTATCATCTTTACAAAAAAAACGCGGCGACCTTTCACAAGCCTTGCATTGGTGGCGGCAAGCGGCGCGGCGCGGACATTTGTACGCGCATATTGAACTGGCAAAATACTACGAACATCAACGCCGCGATATTCCCGCCGCCGTAAAATGGACGCAGCAGGCGGAGGAAGCGCTAACGCGCGCCGACCTACCCGCATACATTCGCAATCATTGGCGGGCAGAAATCGCCCATCGAGCGGAACGCCTGCGCCGCAAGGCGGGCGTATAATTCACCAAAATTTAGGAGCATGGCATGAGCATTCAAATTTCCACAGAAGACGGCGCAATCGCCACATTAACCGTCAGCGGCGAATTGGACGGGCAGACGTATACTCACTTAATAGACGCGGGACGCGCCGCCTATCAAAATGGCGCGCGCAACCTGCTGCTGAATTTAAGCGAGCTGAAATATATTTCCAGCGCGGGCTTGGTGGCGCTGCACAGCCTGTCACTGCTGATGAACGGCGCGGAAATTCCAGACGACCCTAAAAAGGAATGGTCCTCCTTAAAAAAAATAGACTCCACGCGCGCAAGCGGAAAACAAACCCGCGTCAAGCTGCTCCATTTACGCGAAGAAGTTCGTCAAGTTTTAGAGATGGTTGGCTTTTTAGATTTCTTTGAAACCTTTACAGACAAAGCCGCCGCGTTGGCGTCTTTTTAAAAATTTACAATGGATAAAAAAATTGCCATCATCGGACCCGGCGTTATGGCGGAAGCCATGATTGCCGGATTGTTGCGCCAAAAAATTGCCGCGCCAAAAAATATTGTGGCGGCGGGTCCGCGCGCGGAACGCGGCGAACAATTACGCCAAAAATACGGAATCAAATTCAGCGGCGATAACGCCGAAGCGGCGCGTCAAGCGGACGTAGTGATTCTTGCGGTTAAACCGCAGCGCTTAAGCGAAGTGATGAAAGGCATTAAGGGAGTTCCCGCCGAAGCGTTGATTTTATCCATCGTGGCGGGCGCGTCCATCAAAAAAATTAGCGCGGGGCTAAAACACAAAGCCATCATTCGCTCCATGCCCAACACGCCCGGACAAATTGGCGCGGGCATTACCGTGTGGGCTTGCTCCAAAGAAGTGAGCGAGGCGCAAAAGAAAAGCGCGCAAGCGATTCTTTCCGCGTTGGGCGAGGAGGTCTTTGTAGAGGACGAATCCTATTTAGACATGGCAACCGCGCTCTCCGGTTCGGGTCCGGCGTATGTCTTCCTCTTTGCCGAAGCGTTAATAGACGCGGGCGTTCACATGGGGTTTCCGCGCCGCATTGCCGAACAGTTGGTTTTGAAAACGATACAGGGTTCGGCGTTGTATTACGAAAGCGCGGCGCGTCACCCTGCCACGCTGCGGAATCAAGTCACATCCCCCGGCGGAACTTCGGCGGAGGCGCTATATTATTTGGAAAAGGCGGGCTTTCGCACGGCAGTATCGCGGGCGGTTTGGGCGGCGTATCAGCGCTCGCTGGAACTAGGCAAGGAAAAACCCGGTCATATTGACACGGAAGAAGAATAAACCTCTCGCGTCATAAAAAAAATTTTTGTATAGTCTCTCAAAACAAAACGCTCCGAGCAAAAACTCGGAGCGTTTTGTTATTCCGCCAGCGTGACAAAATCGGCGAACAAGCCGTAGGCGGTTTCTTCGGGACCGCCCTTCATGCCCGGCTTTTCAGAAAGCGTGATGGAGTAATCCAAAATCACGTCGGTTCTAAACGTGATGCCCGTGCTGGAATTCATCATGCCGTAGAGAGGGGAGGATGAATCTACCAATTGCGGAGAAACACTGGCGGAAATTTTTTCGCCGTCTTTGGCGGCGGAACAAACCAGTTTGTAACGTTTGCCTTGCGCTTTGGCTGCGGAAATCATTTGCGGGCTAATGCCGCGAATGCCCGTTGGGTTCACTTGCTGCGGCGTGAGGGGCGTATCCCATAACACGGTGACGAGCGCGGCGACTTTAATCGCCGCATCC
>Ga0172367_10009962_pt1 | contig 10322 bp, 10 predicted proteins | sample Lak10m_FD_114542 | JGI IMG/M metagenome (GOLD analysis project Ga0172367, IMG submission 114542) | Freshwater microbial communities from Kabuno Bay, South-Kivu, Congo - kab_022012_10m | ecosystem: Environmental > Aquatic > Freshwater > Lake | place: Democratic Republic of the Congo: South-Kivu...
GGTCGTCACTTCATTTCATATAAATCAGGAAAGAAACTGTTTCATGGTCCCGAAGAGATAGATGCTGCTGGTGTTCCGTGGGCAGAAGATGGCAAGAAAATATTCTCTAAAATTGCTGAAATGAAAATAAAACCAGGAACAGCATTCCAAGGAGATATGCTTTGGGTTGATCGCGATCAACTTGAAAATGGAGTAGCAAGACCAAACACAATAAGATATAAATCAACAAAGCATCCAATGGCAATTGCCGTTCATAGTCAATATAATATTTCAGATACTGAAGATCTTCACAAAACTTCTAGTATTCCAGATATCAAACAATTAAAACATAAGGATGTATTTGTTCCAGATCTTCAACTTAAACCAGGAAGCGTCAAGTTAAGTGAATTTGAAAAAAATAAAATTGATAAATCTGTAAAAGCAGCAAGAGAAGCACTAACACCAGAAGCAAAGAATTATGTTAGAGGTATTCCAGCAAATAAAGAAATTCACAAGTTCTTACAAGAATATTTTAATGAAGCAGTAGCAACAACTGGAAGAAGATCAGTATCAGACTTGAGAAAATATATCGATACTGCCATGACTGACAAAGTAACATCAAAAGCATATATGAATAAATCTTCACAGAAGAAGTTGTCTGCTTCAAAAGATCCATCTGTAAATGAAAGACTTCGTAAAGAATTAAGAGAAAGACTACATCAACACATTACAGATAATGAGAGTAATCTTTCTCAATTATTTAAACATCACGATCATATTGCTGATGCTAAACACACTATGTTAGATGCTCTTAAGATTCATCAAGATAAACACCCAATAAATCCAGTTGGTGGCGAAGAACATGAAGGAATTGTTTCAGCACTCGGTGTTCCTGGTGAAACCGAAACACTTGCCAAGTTTACAAGAGAAGGCGAATCTGGATTTAGTTCTAAAAATAGAGAACGTGGAGTTGAAAGATTCCCAGAACAATACATGAAAGAAGAAATGGGAGTAGCAGCAGTTGGTGGTGCCGCAATGACCGCAAGTTCTGGAAATATTTCTGGAATGGGATATAATCTTGGTGGTCCACCACCAGACGATGTAAAAGTTTCACCCGAAGCAAGATACGCATATACCCGCGCTAACATGGCACAAACACCTGTTGATAAATCTCAACCAGTGAGAAGAAGAATAGTAAGAAAAGTACTAGGAAGTCTGAACGTTGGAAGAGAGGCATACTAATGTCAAAAAACAAAATCAAAAAAGGAAATGAAGCAGAGGAATATTATTTCTGTACCCATGTAAATTCTGATGGTTATCAGTATGAATTATTGTTAACCAAACGTGAATTTGATGCTGCGGTGAAACGAGCAGAAATGAATCCAGAAGATATTCCTGAAAATTATATTGTACTACAAGGAGTTAAAAAATGCCGTTAGAACTTTTAACACTTATTGGTGGATCTGCTACTGGATTTCTCTTTCGTTACATGGCGGAAAAACGTGCCGCAGAACAAGAGAATTTTAAAAGACTTCTTGATTTAAATAATTTTAATGAAGCAAGTAGAGAAAAAGCAGCAAAACGAGTACCATTAGATGCTGGTAAAGCAGTAAGGCAAATTATTGTATTGGCGGTATTATTTGGAACAATTGCCGCACCATTTGTTCTTCCTTTCTTTGGTATTCCTACCATAGTCGAAATCAATCAAACACATCCAGAAATTCTTTTTGGATTAATACCTTCAACAACAGAAACAATATTTCAAACAGTGAACGGATATCTATTTACCACTGAGAATCGACAAATTCTTTTAGCAATCGTTGGATTCTATTTTGGCAGCGCGACAGCAGGAAATAAATCATGAAAAAATTATTAGTATTAGTTTTATTCTTATCATCATGTAAATCAGTTTGTAAAACCGAAGGATTTAAACCAACTCCAGATGTTTTAAACAAAACAACAGAAACCGTATTGGTAAAAGACACTATTGTAGAATTAGAAAAAGATACTACTCTAAAAACCGATTCAATAAAAACAGAAGCAGTGCTTTTGGATGATACTGTGGTTGTAGTTAAAAAAGAACTCGAAACTATGGAAGCAGAGGTTGCTGTCCAAAAAACAGAAACAACTGTTCTCCCAAAAAATACAATAGTATCTCTACCTGTAGACTCTAATCTTAAATTATTAAATAATTCAAACGCAAAAATACAATCAGAAACTGAATTAATTCTTCCTCAAGGAACCGAGATTAAGATTAATAAAATCAACTGGTATGCTATTTTATTTTATTTACTATTGATATTTGGGATTGCTTGGTATTATATTCAAGGTAAAACTGAAGATAAAGATGGAGATGGGTTTGTAGATGAACTAACCACTAAAAAATCAAAGAAGAGAAAGTAAAGTTTTACAAATATAAAAACAATCTACAATATCTGTAACGGGACTTCCAAGTAGAGTCTTAGCGGGGGTGATGATCTGTTGAAGATCCACCCCCGTTTCGTGTAGAAAACTCTTATACATTCCTTCTTTATCCGAATTACCTTTTCCTGTTGCCAATTTCTTGACCTTGGTTGGTTCAATTATTTCAACGGGAGTTCCAAGTTGGTACAACTTGTATTTCAATATACCTGTATTTTCTGCTATATGAAATACTCTCCCTGTAGCATTATATGCGTAACCCTCCAGGGCGACCTGATCTGACCCCACAGCGACCCGTAGAACCCAATCAGAGATCGACCCATATCGTTCACAGTCTTCGTCATATGGTTGAAATAACTCACCGTAGACGTTATTTAAAAAGGTATTGGCATATTTCTTTGTGTCTGTCAAATAATAAAAATTACAATTGTAAAAATTAAAATCTTTACTTGTATCAAAAACACAAATTGCTGGTCCGTTTAACGAATAATCAATCGCAGAAATAATCATAGTTATAAATATTTATGGGAGATATCATGAACGGATATAATTCAAATTATTTTAATAGTTCCTCAATGAAAAATTTACGAAAAAGCATACAGGATATGGTTTTAGAAACATACACCATGGGTAATGCTCCAACAGCAGCAGAAAGAGAAAGTGCCAGAAGAAACGCAGAAAGAGCAAGAGCAAGAAAAAGTGGACAACCAGATCCAGTATATACAAATACTCCACACGAAGAGGTTGGATCTACACCAAGAACTGATATACCACCATCAATTACAACAAATCCATCTACAGGAAAACCAGAATTTAATATTTCTCCCGGTCAAAAAGCACAAGCAGAAGCAAATAGAAAAGCAATAGAATTGGCAAGAGAAGTTGATAATAATCCAACAAAACCAAAATTTGGTGTTGGAAGCGGATCAGGCGGTCAACCAACAATTACAGGTGGTTCGTATGTTAACCCAAATAGTCCAGAAGGAAGACTAAGAGATCAAGGTTGGACTCCTGGTTCAGATGGTAAACTCACCCCACCAGATCCAGAAAAAGATGATTTTGGTTATATGAATACACCAACGGGAAGAGCAGCGGCAATGAGAGATGCTAAAGCAGATACTCAAAGACAATATGATGCTCTAAAAGATGCTTCGCAGGGATTATCAGATCAACAATTTGATTCAATGGTATCTGGTTATAAAGAAACTGGAAAAATTGCTGTACCACCACCAAGACTACCAAGAACAGCATCAGCATTTGATTTAGCACGCGAATCAACACCATCAATTACAGCACCATACGGAACAAGATTTCAACCATCATCAGTAAAAGAAATACCAGATTTACTAAAAAGACCAGAAGAAGATAGTTCGGGTGTTTTACTAGGACCACCAGGACTTGGAGCAGCGGCGAGAGCAGCAACATCTATACTAGGACCAAGTGGAGTGGCGAGAGGAAGACCAGGGATCAATAGAAGACCGATACCAAAACCAACAACAAATCCGAGAAGGTTTGAAAGATAAAAAAAAACAACCCCCATTTCTGGGGGTTGTTCTTAATGGTTAATTATGATTTTGCTACGCTATTATAGCATCCATACGCCTTTACACCACTATTCTCATATCCACCTTCAATTGGTTTCCATTTTGCTTTTGGACCTGTTTGCTTCATTGTTTCAATAGTTGACCAATGAAGATCACAATCGCGTAGGATCACATCTTCCATGTTTCTTTGCTCCCAACCTGGTTCTGTTTCGCCACCGAAGAAAATTCTTTGGTATGGAAGTTTGTGATTTATAAGAAGAACATGTAGACATTTATTCTTTATTTGTGAATATGGAGGTCCACCAGTGTTAGTTGAACTTGTTGATGGTTTTGGTATGTGTATAATAGTATTGTTTACGAATGCTGTATTAGCAAGATAGCATTGTCTATCTGTTTCTGGATTAAATTCTGGTGTTGGTTTCGCTACAACTGGTCGGCAGAAAATACCTTGAACAGACTTAACATTAGTGGCAAATACCCCATACATAATAACATTTTCTTTAACTTCCCACGCCTGGTAAATATCTGAATGCTTGGTGGTAAGATATCCAGCAAAATTATCAATAGAGCAGTTGAAGATACCATTTGCCATTACAAAAGCATCACCCCAAATATTTTTAAGGGTTGAGTTTCGTGCCATAGGCGTTCCATTAAATCCAGTAGTATTATTACTTAGATGACAATCTGTAAAGAAATGTTCTCCACCTATTTTTCTAAACACAGCGGAGTCTTTACCACTTTCACATATTGGAATACTTGGATCTGGTGGACCTTGCTTTTCCACACCATCATTGAACCATGCCTCATTTGATGGATTTAGGAACTTACAATCATCCCACCAATGATCTGTTCCAGCAATATAACCTATTCTTCCCATATCAAGAGTAACATTTACCCATCTTGTAGGAAACTTGGAAGAGAATGTTTGATAACCAGGAGTTACAAAAACTGTATTTCCATTACCCTTTACAGTTATCCACTTGCTAGTTCCTGTTGCTGGTTTCTTTGTTCTTGGATAAACAAGTTCAAATTCACCATTACCAAACTGAATAATGTCACCAGGAATAGCAGTAAGTATTGCTTTTTCAAAGGTTCTGAATGGTGTTGTGATTCCATCATTAGAATCATTACCATCTAGAGATACTTTATATACTTTTGTAATAGATTCCTTTTCTAGTGTAAGGCAGTGTATTCCTGTTTCAGAAACAGGAATATCCTCGGCATAAGAAGCGGGATTTGGATATGATATATCCTTGACAGAATAAGGACGATCAAATATTAACTCTGATCCATCATTCGCAATGACCTTAGCAGTCACCGTGATAGATTCACCGTCTTGTAAGGTATTAAAATCAAAATCAAAAGAATATTCTTCAATCTTTGTTTTATGATTAAATGTACTTTCTGATACAGTTATCGCAGCGGTTCCACTCCAATTTGGATTTGAAAGTAGTAATGATAAATCAGCAGAATCTACGATTCCATCTTTATTTAAATCATATTGTGAAGTTGTTTTTCCCCAATCTGCTAAAAGTTCAGCAAGTTTCTCTGAATTTGGTTTTCCAGTTTGAATAACATACTGAACTTCCTTGATACCATCTTTATGAAAAGCAACTAATCCTATCTGTTGAACCCCACTAAGAACTTCATTTGGGACTCTTGCCCATCTTGCTATTGGTTTAATTTCTGGCATAGTGTTCTCCTTGTTGTTATTATTTATAAAGAAACAACCCCCAGAAATGGGGGTTGTCGGCCAAGAGATGCTATCTCAAGGGGGGTTATTATTATGTAGTAAGATCTACTAATTCGCATTTATCACCAGAGCAAGCGAATGTCTGGGTTCCAACAGTCTTATCTTCCTTTTCATAATTTTTCAATAATGTCCAATCAATATTTTTGGGCATTGATTGTAATACCTTCTCATATTCTTCCTTAGTACAATCTTGGTAAGGAGCCTGGCGATAATTGTGATCAGAGTGCGGTAGGAAAGAAATACCACTGATTTCATCAAAATGCTTATAGACCCACGCACCAACCTCCATCCATTCGTGCTCACGAACTGTGATCGTAATAGATGGTTTATGCTCACACCAATGACGTTGATATGTCAACCACAATTCAAGATGTTCAATTGCTGTCATGTCATTTCTTGTGACAGAACCAACTGCTTTCATCGGGAATGAGAATACCATTGTGTGATCTGGTTTCATCACACATGGTTCAGCAGGGAATCCCATGTCAATCATCATTTGACATAATGGATCTTTACGATCTGCACGAACAGTACGAATATAATATTCATTGTGTCGAGCATGGATACCAGACGCAGTATCGGTTAGTTGTGAGACTGTGCCTGATGGTTTGACGCAAGTGATCGCGGCAGCAGGGTTAATTCCAATCTTTGCTGCCCAATTTTGATTAGTCTTAATTGCTTCTTGTTTTAGTTCATTTAAAAATGCCCCAAGAATTTCAAGATTATCACAACGCATATCAGAATTGTCTAGAATACCTGTTAGTGAAACTCCAAGCAATGCTTCTTCTGTACAATTCTTCTTCCACTCCGAAGAGAGATATGGGAAATGAGTCAATGATGCTTGCCACGTTCCTAGAATTGAAGCAAGACGAACCTTGCGTGTTAATGTTTCATGTGTATCATCAGCACGAACTACAACTTCAGTGAGATTACAAAATTGCCTATCACGAAGAATAATCTCAGAGCATGGATTTGTACCAAACTCATAAGAAGCATCACGTCTTTCTCCAAGTTTAGATACAGTCTTGCGACAAGCATCTCTGTTGAAAATACCACGCTCTCCACTCTTGCTTTTATATAATGAAACCCATTCATCCATGAACACTCCTATTTCTGGTTTCTCTTTATACGCGACCGAGTTGTTTGCGAGTGCTCTTTGTGGGTTTTCATTCCACCAAGCACCAGACTTGGCATCTCGCATTCTTTCATCCGTGAGATTGGATAGGCTAATAAGAGCAGATCTACGGACTCCTCCCACCACGACAATTTCCGCAATTTTACAAACGATATCATGGCATTCGATGGATGTGAGTTTTCTCCCCGCCGCTCTCTTAAAAGTGTCAACTGTGAATTTGAAGAGATCTTCAAGAGGTCTTGGTCCTGAAGCTCTCCCTCCAAAGGTTTTAAGTCTCGCGCCAGCAGCACGAACTTTTGATACATCCCACTTCGGTACTTGACCTCCAATGAGTAAGGAGATAAGTTCTTTGTAAGCCTTAGCCCAACCAGCTTTGCTATCTTCCACGATGATCGTGGTATCGCTAGGACTAAAGTGTTCAGCGATTGTAGGAAGTTTTTCAACATATTGTCTCTCCACTGAAAAACCTACACCCGTTCCACACATAAGAATGTATAGGATTTCATCAAATGCTCGTACACGATTTACCGCAACATACGAGCAGTTATATCCTGCCGTGTTATCTCGTCGTAATGCTTCTCCTGCGGTCATGAGTGCTCGCATAGAAGGCATGATCTCAAGATTCAGAACTGCGTTCTCCAACTCGGATCGTAATTCTGGAGAAACAACGTAATTATTATGTTCCTTTAAATGATCTTCAAAGAAATCAAAATATCTCTTGACAGTCTCACCCCAAGTCTCTCGTCGCTTTTCTTTTTCGATCCAACGAGCATATCTGCTAATAAAAATAAAATGTTGATATGAAGTCGGTAAATGCTTATAATCTTTATCCATTTAAATTCTCCGTAATTAATTTACAAATTTTTATAAAATCTTCGTGAGTTATATCCCATTTCATTCTATTGACATCTTTGTGAACCCACTGAATATTGCTTTTTATATATCCATGATTGCTGTCAATTCTATCCAAAGAGGCATTGCCTTTTTTCCCATGTGTTTCAAAAACAAGATCCATATTGGTATATTTACATTTTTTGTTTTGTTCTTGAAAGATCTTGTCTAATTCTTCTCTAGAAATATCAAATAATATATTTCTTTTCTCTGCTGCCTTTTTAATTTTTTGGTAATACATTCCAGTAACATACCTCGCTGAAGATTTCCAATTTTTACATTCTTCAAATCTAACTCTATCACCTAAACATTTGGAACATCCCTCAACATTACCATACACTAAATGATATTTTCCAATTTCCTTTTCTACTCCACATTCGCAACGAACTTTCCAAAGTTGAATTGGTTGTCTTTGACTTTTATATTTTACTTTTTCACCAATACCAATAATTGTATATTTTCCTACTTTTTTATTTAACCAAGACTCGCCTTTATACTCTGGAATCATAACGACCTCCTATATATCAGATGTTTATACTAATTATATATAACATCTGATATTTCAAGAGCGTCTTCTTATGTATTCGTAGTCAACACACTCCAAGATTCAGGAAAGAGTGGTTCAATTATTTGCTCAAATGCTTTTGCGTATTCCTGAACTTCCCACTGTGCGTGTGGATCTGTTCTTTGTTTATAAACTCTAGCATACGCCGAAAGCGAACCTGTCCAGATCCACTCGGTATATACACCTTGAGGTAGAACAAATCTTGCTTGCTCTGGTGCTACTCCTGCTTCAATAAGTTGATCGTAAACTTCAAGTGCTTTTTCAGCATTGTCACGATATAACTTATCAATTGTTAATTTTAATTTTGGGTCTTCAATAAACGTTTCAGATCCTTGCTTTGCTCCATTCGTTGGTTTGCTTCGAAAGAATGGATAATATAAATCAGGTTCATATGAAACATATCTTCGTGATATTTCGTTCTCTACAAATCCAACTTTGTGTTTAAAAAGTTGTGTGCGTATTGATATTGGTGCTTTGATACGAAGACTAATCATCGAATGAGCAAACGGAGTCCAATGATCATGTTCAGCAAGATACCGAACTAACTTCGAATCTTTTGCTGAGAGTGTTTGATCACTTTCTGGATGAACTTTATCCCAAATACTTTGTTTATTAAAAGAAACTCTGGCAACATTTACTGTTGTTAGATCATTTCCCATATGATCAAAATACTCAACAAAACCAGCATCTAAAACATTTACTCTTTCAATTTTATTCATGATTCAAATTCTTTCAATATATCACTTGATTGACCTAGTACTCTAGTTAGTTGTGCTTTGGCAAATTCAATAAATTTAGGATTATCTTTTACATATTTACAAATGTTTACAAAATTTACCCAGTCAGTCATATCAAAGGAATCATAATCAAGTTCTTTGGCATGATGAATAAAATTATTTAAATAACTATTAAATCCAAGAAAATCATCTTTTGATGTTTTCTTTTTCTCAATCCAGATATTTTTTGCTTCTTCTTCGTCACCAACAGATGAAACTAATTTATTAAAGGATGCTTCCTTCTTTATAAGAGTTCTACACAATTCATCTAAGAACTTTTTGTTGTCTTCGTGCCAGTAATCAAACGAAACACCTTCTACATCGGTAAATGTCTTTGCGTAATCAATTGCCCGATAGAACATATCCTTGTCGTTTTCGCGAATATATTCAGCAAATTTAAAATGAAACTCAACAAGTCCTGTGAGTAGTAGAAAGTCTTTCTTGGGAATATTCATTTACATTTTCTCCATGAATTATATGCCAGCATCGCCGCAGCACCACTGAATGTGTTTTGCTCTATTATAGACACAACATCTAGATTCTTCAAGACCATATCATTTATATCTTTTTCTTTTATATGATTTGGAAATATACAAACTTTTTCGTTTGTTTGTATAAGTTTGTTCATTATGTCACATATATTTTTATTTCTTGGTTCATTATCCAAGACATAAACAAGATCTTGGTTTTGAAATTTTTCCCTGACCTCTAGAAAATTTCCTGAACCAAGGCAGGCAATCGCGTTGGGTAGAAACAGACTGTCAATTGGACCTTCCACAACAAAGATACGCTTGCTTAGATTTAAAGTGTTCAATCCATAGGTAAGTTTAATTTTTTCATTCTTTTTTAAAGTTATGTACTTTGGTTTAATGTTTGCCAATGATCTTCCCTGAACTCCAATAAAAATATTATGTTCATCGTAAATTGGAATCAAGAGTCTTTCATCTTCAATTAAGGAATAATCTTTATTTACATCTCTAGCATATGATCCAAATAGACTTGTGTATCCAAAACGATTCCACATATCTTTTGGTATTTTTCGTGATTCAAGAAAACAAATTGCTTTATGGTTTTCTGAAAGTTGTTGAATTTGTTCACACGGTGGTGCTGAACTTATATCTGGTTTCTTTACTTCTTCTTTTATAACCACATGTTCAATTTTAATATTTTTCTCCATGAATTTCTCTAGAGAATATTCTTTGAAAAGAGCAGGAGATACAATTTCAAGAAACTTATAAATGTTGAAAGAAGCACCACA
>Ga0172367_10009967_pt1 | contig 10316 bp, 7 predicted proteins | sample Lak10m_FD_114542 | JGI IMG/M metagenome (GOLD analysis project Ga0172367, IMG submission 114542) | Freshwater microbial communities from Kabuno Bay, South-Kivu, Congo - kab_022012_10m | ecosystem: Environmental > Aquatic > Freshwater > Lake | place: Democratic Republic of the Congo: South-Kivu...
TAATAATTATAAAGAAACCTAAATAATAATTATAAAGAAACCTAAATAATAATTATAAAGAAACCTAAATAATAATTATAAAGAAACCTAAATAATAATTATAAAGAAACCTAAATAATAATTTATAGAAACCTAAATAATAATTATTAAGAAATCTAAATAATAATTATTAAGAAATCTAAATAATAATTATAAAGAAACCTAAATAAAAATTATAAAGAAACCTAAATAAAAATTATAAAGAAACCTAAATAATAATTTATAGAAATTTAAATAATAATTATAAAGAAATTTAAATAAAAATTATAAATAAAATATAATAAATAAAAAAATAAAAATAATAGGACTACTGGGAATTGAACCCAGATCTTCGCTTCATAAGAGCGATATTCTAACCTTTGAAATATAGTCCTATAAATAATATATATAATTAATTTCTTATATCTTTTTTATATTTATTTATAAAAATTTAAATAATAATTATAAATAAAAATTATAAAAATCTAGATAAGTTTAAATAAAAATTATAAAAATTTAAATAAGTTTAAATAAAAATTATAAAAATTTAAATAAGTTTAAATAAAAATTATAAAGAAACCTAAATAATAATTATAAAAAAATAAAAATAATAGGACTACTGGGAATTGAACCCAGATCTTCGCTTCATAAGAGCGATATTCTAACCTTTGAAATATAGTCCTACAAATAATATATAAAATTAAATTCTTATATCTTTTTTTTATTTTTAAATTTATGAAAAAAAATTAAATAAAATAAAATAAAAAGGATTAATCCAATAAAAATAAAAAAAGAAAATTTATAATTATATTTATAATTATAAAAATTTTCTTTAATAGGTTCATTAGCAACAATTCTAATTTCTTCCATAGCTTTAAATGAACTACCACCTCCACCCATAATTAATCTACTAATATAATTTTATCTTTTATTTCTAAAATATCTTTATTTTTCATAATTTCATTAGTAATTTTAACAATACTTAAATCATTTTTATTAAAATCTTTATCACTAAGTTTTTCAATAAATTTAAATTTAGCTTTAATTAAATTAAAATCTTTAATAAATTTTTTATTATTTAATTTAATTTTAATAACATCATCTTTAAATTTATAATAAATTTCTCGTAATTTAATGAGAATTAATTTATCTTTAGTAATATCTTTATTAAATTCACCATCATCTTTATAAATAATATTACCATTAATATTTTTAATAATAATTTTAAAAGTTAAACAATTTTTAACTTTACTTTCAATAATTTTCATATCACCTTCCATAGTAATATCAATATTCACAATATTATCTTCATCAATCTTTAAATCATCATTAAAATCTTTAAATTTTTTATTTTTAATAATTTTAGGTTCTTTTAATTTATAAATAAATTCATCAAATAATAATTCTTGAACTTTTAATAATTTTAAATTATCTAATCTATTTTTTCTTCTAATATCATCTTTATATAATTCTTTTTTCTTTAATTCTTCTTCAATATTAAACCAATAATCTTCACCTTCTTTATAATCATTAATATCATTCAAACATAATGCGTATAATTGTAAAATAGGTTTCATAATTTGATTAGTAATATAATGTAAATAATCAGGTTTTAATTGATTATCTAAAATAAATTCTAAAGTTTCGATTTTATCACCTTGAAGTTTAGCATCATCATTTTTAATATAAATATATTGAATTCTATCATTAATAGCAGGTTTATTACCGGGTTCTCTAATACCAATTCTATCAGCTAAAACTTTATGAGCTATTTTAGAAGGGTCTTTATAATAACCTCTTAAAGTTTTAGAAAGAATTAAATCATTAATATCAGTATTACCCTCAACTAAAGACCTTAATTCATCTCTTAAAAATTTAATAGAAGCTTCTAAATCTTGATGATTTAAAATAATATCAATAATACCACCATAAATTTTTTTAACAATATTAGCATTATCTCTTCTTTTTAAAACGATACCCATAGATTTTTGTTTAAAATGAATATCATCTTTTTCATATAAATTACCAACATATCTTTTTTTAGAGAATAAGATAAAAGGATACAAACATTTTTCATAATTTAATTTTTGAGGATATGGTAAATATTTTTTTATTTTTTCTTCTATTTCCATACCTATTTTTATAGCACCTTTTAATGCTTCTTTACCATATTTTTCAATACCATTATCATCTTTAATTTTAAATTTACAGAAAATACTATCAGTATCACCATATATAGCATCAGCATTATATTCATCTTCAACAAATTTTTTAGCTAATAAAATCATTTCTCTACCAGTAGAAGTAGTACATGCAGCAATTTCTTTTAAATAAATAGGAGAAGTTTTAGCTCCAATTTGTCCATATAAAGAATTAGCAGTAATTTTATAAGCATTTTGTAAAGCATCAAATACAGCACATTCGAATTTATTAAAAGAATTAGTAGTTTCGAGAATATCTTGAATATTAATTTCTCTAATATAATCAATATTTTTAATAATAATTTTATCTCCCAAATTATCAATTAATCCATTAAATTCTTCACCATTTTTTAATATAATTTTTTTATATTCAATTTTATTTCTTGTATTTTTTCTTTCTTTTAATAACATTTCTAAAATTAATGGTATAATACCTTTTCTACCATCTTTATATTGAGCAAAATAACAATCTTTAACACCTATTTTAGTTTTTTTATCACCAATACCTTGATATAAATCATAACTAACTTTAATAACATTATATTCATCAGTATCATTCATATAAATATCATTAGTAATATATGTATCGTGAGATAAATTTCTACAAATCATAGAAGAAGGATATAATGAACCATAATCGAATACAATAATAGGTTCATCTAAATAAATAGCTTCTTTAGGTGGAAGAACAATAGCACCTTCATAACCATCAATATCTAAATCATCAACGAAATTTTTAATAACAGGAATTAAATAATTCATTTTCATACATTCATTAGCGACTAAAGAGAAAATTTTAATACCTTGACCTCTTCTAAATAAGAAATTTAAAGGAACTAAACAAACATTACCCATACCAATATTATTTTCTAAAATTTTTAATTTATGTAATAAACGATTAACTAAAATACAATCTTGAATACAATATTTAGCGATAATACTTCTATCTTTAGCATTACCAAGAAATTTTTCGAATATTTCTTTAGGTTTTAAATCATCTTTTTTATCACCAATATATATAGAAGCTACATTATCTAATTTATAACTATCTAATTTAAAATCTTTTTGAATTACTTTAAATAAATCAATAGATACAATTCCATCAATATCTAATAATTTAAATATATTATCACCTAAAGCTGATGATGATAATTTTTGTTCAATTAATAATGATTTTCTATTTAAAATTCTACCTAAACCTTTTTGAAAATCATCATTAATACCAACTTCAATACTTCTATTCCAAATATATTCAATATCAAAACCCCAAATATTATAACCAATAATAATATCAGGATTTAAATCTCTCATTAATCTTTTCCATTTAATTAATAATTCTTTTTCATCATTACAAGAAGTAATATCAATACCATCAATATCATCACAATCGTTTAAACTAAAAATTTTTTTATAAATAATTTGTTCATTACCAAATTTATGAACAGAAATTCCAATTTGTATAATTTTATCACCTTCTAATTTAGGTAATATTTTAGTTAAATGATTATTTAATGCGTCTTCAATTTCATTATATTCTTTAGTAGTAATTGATTTATTTTCAATAAATTCATTATCATCATCATTATTATCATCATCAATAAAATCAATAGTTTTCATTTTATTTAAATAAAATCGAATTTGACCTTCATTTTCTTTTAAAATTAAATTTATTTTATCATCATTAATTTTTTGATTTGTATATAAACGATGTATTTTATATTCTTTAATATAAATATCATCTTTAAAAGCATTTCTAATATTAATTAATAAATCTTTATCATCTAAATTAACTTTAGCTAATAAACATAAATCTTGAGATAATTTTTTATAATTTTTAATAGCTATTGGAAAATCTCCGTGAGAACTAGTACATTCAATATCAAAAGAAGCAATTAATAAAGGAGCAATTTTATTAATATTTAATGAATAAATATTATTCCAATCAACACTTAAATTATAATTACAAATAGTATTAGGTATATCATCAATATCATAATTTTTAATAGAAATCCAACTACATGGTTTAATTTCTTTAATATGAATAAATTTTAAAAATGGATCAATATTACTTTCATATAATTTATAACCTTCAATTTTAGGTATAGAAGATAAGAAATAATATTTTAATTTATCAAATAAAGTTAAAGATTTAACAGAAATTTTAATAAATATTTGTTCTTTATTATTAGAAAAACCCCAAAAATCTTTTTTATATATTATTTCAATTTTATCTAAATGACTTATATATGTTGATGGTATAATACGAACATTACAAGTTTCTTTTTTACCTTTAGTTTGATATTTACCTTCTAATAAATTATTTTTAAAATCTGATAATTTCTTTTTTAATTTATTTTCATCTAAATTATTCCAATCTTCAGGTGGTTTTATATAAAAGAATGGTTTAAAATTTTTAACTTTAACACAATAAGTAATATTTTCATCATCAGTTCCATAAATATAAATAGAATAAAATTCATAATCATCATAATCTTTTCTATTTTTATCAGTTTCAGGAACAAAGAAATCTGTAATTTGAAATTTTAATTCTTTAAAATTATCTTTTAATTCATCAATTTCTTTTCTTGGAAAACAATTCATAAATATATATACTTAAATAATATTTATATTGAATTTATTTCATTTTTTATTTTGGTTTTATAGAATGGAAATTAGTTTTCAAGGTTTTGTTATTATTATTTTATTTATTATTTTCATTTTTATTCTTTATCAATATCATTATTATAGTAAAATTGAAAATGTTGTTTCTACTATTGATAATAGAAATTATGAAGTTCAAATTAAAGAAGATGCCCAAGAAGCTGCTAATTTAATTGCCAAAATTAGAGAAAATTTAATTATTTTAGTTGATCATTTAATTAAATCTTATCCTAATGATGATAGATGTGATAGATTAAAAAAAAATTTTAAACCTAATAATATTAAAGAAGGTATTGATAATCCTAATTATACAAGTTATTCTGTTAATAAAGGAGAACAAATTGTTCTTTGTTTAAGAACTCATAATAAATTAATGGATTTAAATACTATGATATTTGTTGTTCTTCATGAATTAGCTCATATATGTACAATTAGTATTGGTCATACAACAGAATTTTGGAATAATTTTAAATGGATTTTAGAAGAAGCTATTAATATAGGTATTTATAAAAAACAAGATTTTAAATTAAATAATGTTGATTATTGTGGAATGAAAATTACAGATAGTCCTCTTGATTAAAAATTGATTTAAGAAATATTATTCATTATTAATATAAATATGATAATTGATACTTGTGAAAAAGCTTTTTCAATTGGATTTCTTTCTTATATTAATGATATTCATACAAATTATTCTCAAAATTGTTATGAATTAAATAATATTGATGAAGATTTAGATAAAGAAATTTTAAATATTTTAAAAGAATATGTTGATATTATTTATGAATTTGGTAATACTTCAATGAGTTTAAATAATATTTCATTATTAAATGATATTAAAAATGCTATTTCAAATTTTAATGAATTTAATGATGATTGTAAAAAAGCTTTTATTAGAGGTTTATATGAATTTAATAATTTACAAGTTAATTCTAATGATATTTATATTAAAAAAAATGAATTTATTAATGATTACTATTTAAATTTTATGGATTTTTTAGCTGGTATTCCATATATTATTGATGATGAAAATAGAATTTTAATTAAATATGGATGTAGTTCTATTGATTTCTTAGGTTTTCTTTATAATAATATCGATAATAATTTAAGTTTTACTTATAATAATTATAATTTAACTGTTCCTAAAATTAATGTCCTTTTAGTTAATGATAATGCTATTACACCTACTAAAAAAAATTGGAGTGATGTAGGTTTTGATTTATCTATTATTAATAAAATTGAAGATTATAATTCTAAAACTTCTCTTTATGATACTGGTATTAAAATTCAAGTTGATTTTGGTTATTATATAGAAATTGTTCCAAGAAGTTCTTTAGCTAAATATGGTTATATTTTAGCTAATAATATTGGTATAATTGATAATTCATATAGAGGTAATATTATGATAGCTTTAACTAAAATATGTGATGATGCTAAAGAAATTGAATATCCTTTTAGATGTTGTCAATTAATTATGAGAAAACAAATTCAAGCAAATTTAGAAGAAATTGGATATTTAGAAAAAACTAAAAGAAATAGTGGTGGATTTGGTTCTACATAATTTATTTTTTTTTAATATTTATTTTAAATAAATATATGGATTTTTGTAATAATATTGAAACTATTCCACAATTTAGTGCTATATGTTGGTTTAATGCTATTTTAACATCTTGTCTTTATAGTGATGATATTAGAACTATATTAACAAATAAAGCTTTTGAAGAAAATTGGAATCAGGAAAATGGATATAAATTATATTTATATATGGTTTTATATTATATTCAACAATATAAAAATAATTATGATAATGAATTAGAAAGAGAAAAAATAAATCTTGAATTAGCAATATATTTACAAAAATATAATACAGATAGAATTTTATTAGAATATTTATATGAAGAAGATAAAGAATTATATAATTTTTTTAAATCAACACCAGAAAAAATAAATTTTGGTTATTATAATATATATATAATAAATTTCTTAAAAAAATTATTAAATAATGATGTTATGGTTATTTTACTTATATCTATTAAAAATAAAGATGTTTTTATAGCAGATACAAATAATATATTAAATTTTTATAATGAAGAATTTAATATTGAAACAAAAATATATGAAAATAAAGATATTAAATCAAATATAATAATTTATATAAGTGAATATTGGAATAATATAATAAATTATAAAAATGTTAAAAAAAATAAACAAAATTTTTTTGATACTAATTTAATTTTTAATAATGATATGAAAAATTTTAGTTTAAATACAAAAAACTATTATTTAAAATCTTGTTTAATATGTGATACTTTAAGTAAACATTCAATAACTAATATTATTTGTGATAATAATGAATATATATATAATGGATGGCCTGATTTTTATCATAATAATTTAAATATATATATACCTTGTAAATTTATAAAAAATGAGATAGATTTTATTAATGATAAAGAATTTTGTATAGAAAATAGTTGTAAAATAAGCGAACCAAATAAAGAATATTTTTGTTATAATTTTTATAATTCTCAACAAAAAATACCAATTTATGTTAAAGAAAATAATAGAAGTGAAGATATTTTAAGTAAAAATAATAGAGATATAACTTTAGAAAAAGAAAGAAAAGAAAATTTAATAAAAATATTAAAAGATTTTTATGATTTTGAATTTTTAACAATTAGTGAAATTAAAAATAGAATAAATGATATTAAGTTTTCAATTTATACAGAATATACGATAATAGAATTATTTATATATATATTAAATAAAATTAATATTAAAATTGAAGAATTTAATTTATTTATTCAAAAAGAAGATTATTATATAAGTGAAATTAAATATTATAAAGGATTTATAAGATTTAATTTTATTAAAAATATTAAAATTTATAGTGATATATATTTAAAAATTATTATTAATTTATTTTTTAAGCAAAATGATAATATAGAAGAATATAAAGAATTATATTTATTTATATTATTATTATTTTACAATAATAGATCTGAATTTATAATAATAAATCGTAGAGATAATATAAAAGATGTATTAATAAATTATAAAATAAATATAATTGATATATTACATAAATTATCTAAAAATTTTTTTAAAGAAATTGAAAAAATATTTTTAGATAAATTGAAAAAATATATTAATGAAATTGATTTAAATTTATATCATTTAGTAATAAATGAAGAAAAAACAACTTATACTGATATTTTATATATAACAACTTTTTATTATATATTTCAAAATAATGAAAAGTTGTTATATGAAAATGAAGAAAAAGAAAAATATCTAAATAAATTAAATGATTTATATGCTAAATTTTATGATAAAAAAATAGAAAAAAATTTTTTTAATTATTTAAAAGAAAATAATAATTTTTTTAAATATTTTTGTAAAAAAAAGTCATTAATGTTTATAATTTTTTTATTTTTAATTGATATAAATAATCAATATAAAATATATGAATTATTATCAGAAGAAAGTTTAAAAGAAATATTAAAAATAAGTTTTGAACATAAACATATAGAGATAATAAATAGAAAGGATATATTAAATTATATAGGAGGTAATAAAATAAAAAAAAGAATTATAAAAAGATATTAAAATTGTTTAATCCAAAAATCAGGATAATAATCATAATTATTATTAGGAGTAATAACAGTTTTATTTTTATTACCTAAAAAGGCAGCCCACCAAGAATAATTATTTTTATCAATTATTAAATTAGTAAAATGTGATAATAAAATAAAATTGAAAAATTTATTATCATTATTAATTTCAAAAAAAATTAGATTATTTTTAGAAATAAAATTAAGATTTAATTGTATCCATTCAATATCATCACAAAAAACAATAAGTTTTTTATTAAAAAAATGTTTATAATAAGATTTTTCATAATAAAAAGGAACAAAAATATTTTTTTTAATATTAATAGCAACAAAATTATTAATATTATATTCATTAAAATAATTCATAATATAATTAAGTTTATTATGAATATTAGTAGAAAAAATATGATTTTGAACAATTAAAATAGACAAAATATTTCTAACTTCTTGAGAAATAAATTTATAACTAAAATTTTCATTATCATTAAAAGTAATTAAAATATTATCATTATTATTAAAATTATTAATAATATATTCTTTAAAATTTAAAGAATTAAAATCATCTTGAGTAATAATTTTAAATTTCAAAAATTTAATAAAGGTATTGATAATATCAGTATAAGAATTATTAATTAAAGCAAATTGTTTTTTTAAATTAAAGGCAAGTGATAAAGAAATAGCTAATTTAAATAATTCAGTTCCAATATCATTAAAATGAATATCATTAGATATATATGTAATATATTTTTCAGTCATATAATATAAATAAAAATAAATAATGTTTAAACTTTTTTATGTAAATTGGAAACATAAATATTATAATTGTAATTATATTGATTATATTTATGAAAAGAATTATCTAAACTAATATAATTATTAATATTAGAAACGAATTTAATAGATTTATTTAAAGAATTATATTTAATTCTTTTAAGAAGTTTATTATTATTAATATAAGTCATAAATATATATTTAGATAATTTAAGATTTTTAAGAATAATATAAATTTTAATTATAATATGTATATTATCTATTATACCACCTATAATATAAATTTTAATATCTTCAAATCTATTTTGATTATAAATATCATATAAAATATCATATAAACAATCTAAATTAGTATTAATATCAATAATACCTAAAAAAGATTTATTTAAAGTTTGATTTAAAATAAGAAGACAAATATTAGAACCAATAAAATCAGTAATAATAATTTTATCATTATTAAAAATAGAGAATTCTCTATTATTAATATATTTATCAAAATATCTATCTTTTTTAAATGAATATGTATATGAGAAAGAAATATTTTTTTTTAATTTTAAAAGATATTTAATAATAAGAAAATAATAAATTTTTTTAATAAGAATATTATTATAATTAAAAAGGAAATCAAGAAGAAATATAAGAGATATATTAGATGTAATTTTATAAACTAAAAAATTTTTATTATAATATAAGATAAAATTATTAATAATTATATTATTATCATTAATAATAAAATCAATATCATTATCTATTAATAAATCATTAATATTTAATTTATATGTAATAGGTATTAAATAATTCATATGAACTCCAATATTTTAAATAAAGATTTATTTATATATTATTTTTAAAAAGTTGCTAAATAATTATAAATTATATTTAAAGATTTAATAAAATTATTTAATGACGTTTAAATTTTTTTATAAAATTGCTAAAAGAATAATTAATAATTTATTTATTTTTATAAAGTTGCTAAAAGAATAATTAATAATTTATTTATTTTTATAAAATTATTTAATGACGTTTAAATTTTTTTATAAAATTGCTAAAA
>Ga0172367_10009968_pt1 | contig 10314 bp, 7 predicted proteins | sample Lak10m_FD_114542 | JGI IMG/M metagenome (GOLD analysis project Ga0172367, IMG submission 114542) | Freshwater microbial communities from Kabuno Bay, South-Kivu, Congo - kab_022012_10m | ecosystem: Environmental > Aquatic > Freshwater > Lake | place: Democratic Republic of the Congo: South-Kivu...
ACCCCAATAATTTTAATTCTTATTCTCAAAATCAAAATCAAAATCAAAATCAAAATCAAAATCAAAATCAAAATCAAAATCAAAATCAAAATCAAAATCAAAATCAAAATGATATATCTAATTTGATGAATCAAATAAGTATGTTATCAACACAATTAAATATGTATGGATGTGGTAATAATTTATCAAATCCATCATATAATAATTATAACAATTCAAATATGTATGTAGGTAATTTACGAAGAGTTCCTGGATTAAATGAAAATTCAAAAAAACTTCATACCACAGATAATCCATTTAAAATAAAATTAAAATCACATCAAGAAGCATTGTTATATAGGGTATTAGAATTAGATGATAAAGCATCAAAAACACAAGTTCCATTTGGAATAATGAGTGATAAACCAGGTTCTGGAAAAACATTTGTAGTTTTAGCAATGATATATTATTCCATAAAATTTTTTAATTCTCGTGGAGCAAATATTATTGTAGTACCACATAATATATATACACAATGGGTAAATGCTATTGATATTTTTTTAGGTAAAACATTAAAATATACATGTTTGATAGAATACAATGAAATAAATCAATTATACACAAACAATGCGATTCTTTACAACAATGACATAATAATAACAACACCCTTAATGTATGATGTATTTGCCGGAGCAATAAATTCATTGGGATTATATGTGCGAAGAATATTTTTTGATGAAGCAGATAGTATGAAAAGTATTTTAACAAATTCAATAAATTCTCAAATGACTTGGTTTGTAAGTGCTTCAATATCATCAGTATTTGACCCAAATTCTCTTAAAGCGCGTATAGGTAAATATGAATTATATCTTCCAACACTTTTAATTAATGAATGTTGGTGTGAATCCGAATTTATTGATTCAAATATAAAATTACCTAAACCTCACATAGAAAAATTTGTTTGTAAAGATTTTTATATTGATATGATTTTATCCAATATATTAGATTTAGAACATCTTAAATATATTAATGGATTAGATTATTCAAATATTCGTCAAGAATGTGGAGGTCATTTAATCAAAACTAATCAAGAAATTGTTAAATATTTATATATTTATTCCAATAAGATGATTTCAGATACAAATGAGATTTTGAAGGATTTGGATAAAAGTCGTGTTGAAGCTCCAGATACTAGAGCAAAGACTTTAAGAAAAAAATTAATATATTCTCAAAGACAAGAAAAAATTAAATTTTTAGCTCATAAATATAATTTATGTATTGAATGTTTTGAATATATTGAAGACCTTGTATGTAAAAAAACACCTTGTAATGATTTAATTTGTTCTAATTGTTCATCTAAACAATCTAAATGTTTAACTTGTAATAAATATCATCCAGAAGATAAATTAGAAGATGAAAAAGTTTATCACAACTCTAAAGTAAAAGATTTCATCACTAAATCTATTTATAATAAATTTGTTATTCTTGATAATATTTTACAAGTTTGTGGAAATAAGGTAATAATATATTCTGAATTTAGTGGACTAAATGGTTATTTAAAAAATTATTCTATTGATTATAATATTAAGGTTGTTGAATTAAATAGTGGTAATATAAAAGACATTGATAAAATATTAATTTCTTTTAGAGATGATCACAATGTAAAAATTTTATTAATTGATAATGCTTACTTTGGTGTAGGATTAAATATTGAATATACTACTGATATGATTTTTTTTCATAATGTTGAACAGTCAACAAAAACACAATTAGTTGGACGAGCACAAAGATTTGGCAGAAAATCTAAATTAAATATTTGGGATATAAAATATTGGAATGAAGACCCAGAATCACATCAAACCAAAACTACTGACAAACAACACAAATCTAAATCAAAAGAAACAGAAGAAGAATCAGAAGAAGAATCAGAAGAAGAATCAGAAGAAGAATCAGAAGAAGAATCAGAAGAAGAATCAGAAGAAGAATCAGAAGAAGAATCAGAAGAAGATTCAGAAGATGAATCAGAAGATGAAGAAGAAACGGAAGATATATAATTTATATAAAATATTTATATATTTAAAAAAATTGAAAAAAATATAATAAGTTAAGTATTTATTATAATATTATATAAATTCATGTTTGATATTCAAATTATAGGTATAAAATTTTCATCTTGTAATAAATATGGTGATTTTTTATGGATGAGTCAACAAAATAAATATTCAAATTCTCTGTTTCTATTTAATGATAATGAAGAACATCACGAAACACATTTTAGTGGTGGTGGTAATGCTGTTATGAGAAAGTTTAATAAATATTCTATATTGAATATACCATTAAGTGCAGGAATTCCAACAGGAACACTTAGATCAGGAGGATATGATAAATTTAATTCTAAAATAAAAAAAACTATTGATGATGCATTTGAAGAAATTGTAGAATTAATCAAAACACATAATTATCGCACAATATATTTTTCATCAGAATTGGATGGAAGATTGGGAACAAGTATATTTGCTGTCAATTTAAAAGTGATTGAATACATAACTTCAAAAATTTATAAATTATCATCTAATCCAATACAAATAGTTAAATTATTATCAAATGATGTTTTTGATGAAAAAATAAATTTTACAGATGATGATGATGATGATGATAATAATGATGATATGAATAATGATATTATGAAAGATAATGAAGTAGATAAAATATTTGTATCAGAATAAAATAATTTTAATATAAATATTTTTTAATGTTTTTTATATAGTATAATTATATAAAATTCTTATTAAACATAATGAATACATTTGATAATTATGAAACAGTATCAGATTATTATTCTAATTTTGATTCTAATATAGAAGAATTTAAAAGTTTTGGTTCTAGAAGTAAAAGTTCATCTCGTTCAAATTCTCCATCATCAAGAACAAGATCATCTCATTCAAGTTCTCCATCATCAAGACCCAGTTTTTTACAACAAAAAACTTTTTCTTCATCAAAACAATATTCACAGCCCATAAATCCATCTAAAATTAATTATAAAGGAGGAGCATTAACAACTAATAAATTAGATATCCCTTTAAGTAAAAACAATATAACACAACCAAAAATATCTGGAATACCATTAAAACCAAATCCAAGATATCAAAAGAAAAATACAAATGCTAATGCCAATACTAATGCCAATACTAATTCAAATTCTAATTCAAATGCTATGAAAGCAGGATTAGTTGGAGTAGGATTAGTTGGTACAAGATTATCAAAAAAATATAATATAGATAAAAATCATATAAAAACATCTACATCAACAGATATTAGTTCTACAAATGATTTATCAAGTAAAATAAAAACATCAAATGATTCAAAAATTGATATTAACAGAAAAAAAGAAGACCAATCCAAATTGGTTATTTCATCAAATATTCAATCAACATATGATGATATACTAGCCCATACCAAAAATAAAATAGAAAATCAAAGATGGAATAATTATGATGATAAAAATTATTCAAATAGATACAATAGATGGAAAAATAAATATTATTGGAATCGTGGATGGAAATATCGTTCTGGATATTGGGATAACGGATATTGGAATGATGGATATTGGTATTATAATCCATATTTATTTTATTCATATTTAGGATATCCATATCAATATCCTTACTCTGGAATGGAATATTATTATTTAGAATATCCTTATTTAAATTATCCAATAACAAATATAGATCAATCACAATTGGATGAAATAGAAAATAAAATTGACAATATTGATACTAATCAAAATGAGGAAGAAAATAATTCCGAAGAATTCAATAAATTTTTATTAGATGAATTAATAAAATTAAAAATAAGATTAGGTGAATTGGAAAAATATAAACAAGAAAAAGAAACAGAAATAAAAAATGAAACAAATTTAGAAAAAAATTTAATTAGTCAAGTAAAATCTGAAATACAAAATTTAGATAATTTAGAAGATATTTCTGAAGAAATCATCAAATTTCTTGGAATGAAAATAAAGGAAGAAACAAATAAAACAAATGAAACAAATGAAAAAAGTTTAATTGAAAATTTTAGTTGTAGAGTATCATTTGGATTTCCATATTTTATAGTTGTGATACTTATAATATTAGTTTTTGTTTTGAGAAAATAAAAAAAATTGAAAAATAAAATGTTTGATGTGCTTCAATGTAATATTAATACTAATGACAATATATATACATATACATTGATAATAATAAATTCAAACGAATTAAAATGAGTTTAAGAAACAATTATTTTAAATTATTGAATTATGATTTAGACACAGAAGATGAAACTAATACTGAAGTTGAAGTTGATAAAAATAATGTCAATTCTAAATTAACAAGTGATAAAAAATCTCACTTGAAGAAAAGAACAAGACATAAAAAATATTCAAAAATTGAAGTTGATAAAAACAATGTTAATTTAGAATTTTTAAATCCTAAATCAACAAGCAATAAAAAATCTCATCTGAAGAAAAGAACAAGATACCGAAAAAATTCAAAAGTCAAAATTTATGATGAAATGAGTAATTTACCTTCAAGTCTGGATGATGCCAAAAAGTTTAAACAAAATCTTACACTAAAACAAATTCTTGTTTTAATGAATTTACATGCCATACCGGGAATGGTTATAAATCAAATCCATGACATAATTCAAGAACAAGTTCATAAAATGAATATTAAAATTTTTCATGATGGTAGAGTATTTTTTGTTAGTCAATATCATTGGTATGATTTGAATAAAATTGAAATGTTGATTGATGCCATATTTAACACATAGTGATTTTTTATAAACACAAAAAATATAAAAAAATAATATATATGAAATAAGAAAAAGTTATTATGAAAACAATTATTATTTTTATATTTTTTTATTAAATTATTATTATAATGAATAATAATTTAAATTCATTAATTGATGAATATGAATTTTTATCTAATTCTTTAAATAATAGTTTTATACCTAAAAGAGGACATTTAAAATGCCGATTTATTAGTCATATAAACTAGACGGTTAAATGTCCTCTTTTAGGTGTAAAATAGACTTTTCTTATTTCATATGTATAATAAAAAATTGAAAAAAATAAAAAATTATTATATTGATATAATGATATGTAAGATAAATAATATAATGATCAAAATAAAATATGCTAAAGACTATATAATTTATAATGATGAAATCATAATATTTCGTCCATTATATAATGATGATTTAGCAAATTATGAGACAGTGATTTCAAATTATAAAAAAATTATATTTTCAAATTTCGAAAATATGCTTACATCAATAGAAGATAATAATTTAATGATATTAGAAGATTATAGTAATGAAGAATTTAATAAAATAATTAATTGTGTGTATTCAAAACCACATTTGTTTAAACCAAATTTTAGTTCCATTAAAAATTATAAAAAATCCCAATACAATTATCCTATAAATTTCAATTATTACGAACATGTAACACATTTAACTTTGGGTCATGATTATAATTGTTCTTTTTATTATACACCTGAATCATCATTAAATTTAACACATTTAACATTTGGACATTCGTTTAATCAAACTTTAATTTTACCAAAAAATGTAACACATTTAACATTTGGAAATAAATTTAATCAAAAAATAAATTTACCAAATAATTTAACACATTTAACATTTGGATATGAATTTAATCAAAAAGTAAATTTACCAGAAAAATTAACATATTTAATATTTGGATTTAATTTTAATCAAAAAGTAAATTTACCAAATAATATAATCAAATTAAAAATCAATAACAATAAAATAGATATAGATTATTTATCAAATAATTTAGAAGAATTGGAACTAGGAAAATGTTTTAATTTACAAATAGATAATTTACCAAATTCTATAAAAATACTTAAAATATTTAATGATAATTATAATAAAAATTTAAATTGTCTTCCAAATTCAATTGAAATATTACAATTACCAAAAAATTATAAAATAGAAAATATTCCCTCAAACCTTCAAAAAATATTATAATCTGAATACATTATTTATTATTATTCATTGAATTATTATAATCACATAAATATTCAATTGTTTCATCTTAGATTTATTGAATATCATTGTGCGAATATATAGACCAGGAGATATTTTGAATTTTCATACTGATAGAGAAATTTTTGGCGATAATATTTATGATTTTGTATTGTATAATTCTTCACGAGGATTGATGTTAAAAAATAAATCAAATTTATTTATGTTAGAAGAAATTCCTGGAATGATATGGAAATTATCCAAAGAGTCAAGATGGGATTTTTCTCATGGATATTGTTCCAATTTTAATTTGGACACCAAATTCATACGAATAAGTATAAGCTTTAGATTTTTTGATAATTCAAAACAAATACCTTTGAAGTCATATACTGATTGATTATTGTAATTAATTATACTTAACTTGATTTGAATTAAAAATATGTTCTCTTGTCATAACTATAATTTCATCTCCAATTGGTTCGTTTGATTTATTGGTTTTTATTGTCAAAATGATGTTAGTTGTTGTTTCAAAAGGAATAAAATTATTTAAATTAATTTTTATATAATTATTAACTATACCATTGATATGTATATTTTCATCAAAAGTAAATTCATCATCTTTTTGACCTGGTATTTTAATATTAAAACTTTTATACTTGAAAGAAAATTCAATTATATCATGTATATTGATTTTTGACACTTCAATATTCAATTTAGAAATTGAATTTGGTAATATATTTAAATTTGAATTATTATCAGTATTTAAATTTATCAAATAATTATGTATAAATACATTATCTGATATAATTTTATAATATGATAATTTATTAGTAATTTTATAAGTTTTATCATAACAAATAAAATTAATTTTATCATTAAATTTAAAAAAATCATTGATATTTAATTTTAATAAATTTTTATCATATTGAACTATACAACCATCAAAATTAAAAATTGATATTTTTTTACCAATATTTTCAACCAATAAATCATTTAAATCATTTTGTGAATCAATATTATTTTTTTTTTCAATTTTATAAATATTACCATATTTTAAATTTTCATGTTCTTCTTTAGTCATATATTTAGAAAAAGTCATTCCTGCCATTCCTGCCAAAATTCTAAATGTATTATATTTATTATCAATACATATTTCTTGTTCTAATATTGATGATTGTATTTTTTTATCTAATTCAGAATATAAATCAACATATTCAACATCAACTTTTATTTCCAAATTATCCATGACATTTAAAAGTTCTTTAATATTTATAATATAAAAATAAATTTGGTGATGTGTTAAACAATTAATTGGAATTAGTACATTATCCATAATACAATTAGAACCAGTAAATTGACCTTTCCAACACATTTGATTTCCAATTATCATTATATAATTTAGTTTAGCAGTTAAATGAGATATAAAATGTTCAGATATTATTGGATATGAATTAATTTTTTTTGAAATAAATTCAATTTTTAATGATTTTAATATTTTATCTTCTAATCCATAATCCTTTAAATCTATTGAAAATACATTATTATCATAAAAATTATATTCATTTTCATTTATCAATGTTAATAATTTTTTTGGATTAAGATAAAACTCATATTTATGTATTTTTTTAATTCCATCATTAAGCTGTTTTTTTGTTATTGTTTCAGGAGTTTTATATTCTTTAAACATAAAAGGTAAAACATTAATTTTTGGTTCCAGTGGTTCTGAACCAATACCATAATTAAAATTTTCATTAACATTTGATTCTGCATATAAATTATTTGATCCTATTTCGGTTTCTATCCAATGATAAGCAATATTTCTTTTGTCAAAAGTTCCATTTTCCGTCATTTTAAGAGTATTTATATAATTATCTAGTATATTATTTTTTGAGATTAAACGCAGATATTTTTTATTTTTTTTTAAACTAATATCATGTGGAATTGATGTTATTTCTAAACAAGTTTTTAATAAACAAATTGCTTGGGATTTGGTTTGGATTTTGTATTGAGTTTTGTGTAGAGAAAAATTTTTAGAATGAAATATCTTTCTAAATTCATCAATTAATTCATTTAATTTAATCAAATCAATCAATAAATCATCTGTATCAGTTATATTTATAATATATGAATAATCCAGTAAATTTTTAAATCCATATATAGGTAATAATTTAACATCAATAAATTTTATTTGGTCTTTCAAATGTTTCATTTTTTATTATATTAATCTATATATAATTATTTTTATATTGATTAATTACGGAAATCCGTATTTTATAAAAATATTACAATATTTAAATATATTTGCATTAAGTAAAATTTCTAAATCAGTTATAAAATCAATTATAAAAATATATGAATCTATACGGTAAACTTTTTTGTTATAATTTGGCTGTTTATAACAAAAAATAAATTTCAAATTTTTAAATATAAATAAACTAATTTAAAGAAATAATTGATTAATATAATTATGATTATGAATTGGGCCTTACAATAATGATTAATCATTCAAAATGTTACATAGTTGATTCTATAGGTTTCTTATTATAAGATAGTAACAACCCTTAATAAGTAAAATAAGGTAATATGCTTATTTTAAAAATAAGATTATAATAAAAAATTTGTGGGATACGATACATCCTAAGGAATGTGAAAAAGTTAGTGTTATAAACAGCCAATTTATAACAAATTGTAACAATAAGTAACATTTAAAGCTATCGGGACAATAATTTGAAAATTTTATTTTTATATTTTTTTTTAATATATAAAAATTTCCTTTAATCCTTTAGAATTTGGTTTTGGTTTAATTGTAATACCTGAAGCCATTGGATGACCTCCACCTCCAAAACTAGATGCTAGAATGGAAAGATCAGGAGATCTTGAAGGAACTCCGCGTAAGCTAACCCACCACTCATCAGATTTAGGGTCATATTGCCATGTGGCTGAAAAATCAGGCATTAAACCATCTTTAAATGGTTTAGAACACAATTGATTACCTAATTCTGACCTTAAAATTGGATTAATATTTCCAGCTAACCAAACTCTGTATGTTTTGTTTCCATCAGCAGATTTCATATTAGCTTCAATAGCATTCGATATTCCAATATCAACTTGTCTTTTATTTGTTGATTCAATTAATGTTCCAATAGATTTTAATTCCTTAAGTTTTGTTTCAGAGTCTTCCATCAATCCTGTCATTTTGTCTAAATTATATGAATCTATATATCCTAAATCAAATAATGCCGTATTAATTTCTTTAGAATTTGGAAGTTTCCAAGTCCATAAGTCTCTATCACCCATATAATCAATAAAAAATGGACGAGATTGAGTTTCAAAAAAATAATCCCAAGCCATTTGACATCCAGACCTTTCCATATCAAATTCAATTAAAAGGTTAGGAATTGTATCTAATACTTCTTTATTATCTTCAATCATTTGTTGAGAACTTTTATGATGGTCTAAAATAACAACAAATTTTGCTACTTTTACCAATTCTAATAAATAATCAATTTTAGGACATATATCGATAAATATTACATTCATTCCAGTATAATCTCCTGTTGGATTAGTTCCAGCCTTACAAGCAAATCTTGTCTTAATTGGTTTATAATGAGATGCGCACCATAATCCTCCTGTTCCATCAGAACAAGGTCCATGGTATATAATAGCATCAAAATCTTTTACTTTATTTGTATTCATTTTTATATTTGTTATGTTCTTTATTAATCTTAATATGTATTAGCTCTTCTTTTCAATAAAATTTCAATTTTTTATACTTATGTAAAAAAATTGAAATTTTATCAATATAATAGGTAATAAAGTATTACATAAAATTATGATGGAACATATTATTCAATTTAATTGGAGTGATTATAGATTTTTACTCAATATTTTATTGGTATATTTAACTTTTAGAATCATAACAAATATACCTCAAATTAAAATGACACAATCCATTATAATGGCTATTTATGGATATTATTCACTGATGATGTTTTATTTGTCAGGATTGATAATAATGGATTTGTATTATATTGAACAACAAAATATATTTGGAATATATAATATTAAGAATTTTTTAAATTTTACTTTGATGATTAATGTTTTGGATTTTTGCTGTACTTTAATATTTTATGTTTACACCAAAAGATATAATTATTATATTGTTGATGGAAATAATGATAATTCAAATGAAGAAGATAATTCAAGTAAAGAAAATAATTATGATTATAAAAATAATTCAGATTATGAAGATAATTCAAGTAATGAAGATATTTCAAATGAAGAAGATAATTCAAGTAAAGAAAA
>Ga0172367_10009969_pt1 | contig 10314 bp, 9 predicted proteins | sample Lak10m_FD_114542 | JGI IMG/M metagenome (GOLD analysis project Ga0172367, IMG submission 114542) | Freshwater microbial communities from Kabuno Bay, South-Kivu, Congo - kab_022012_10m | ecosystem: Environmental > Aquatic > Freshwater > Lake | place: Democratic Republic of the Congo: South-Kivu...
AATTGTGTAGAATCCCTTTTTTGCTTTTATAACATGATCCGAAGATATCGATTGTATGCATCGTCCCAGTCAAGTTCGGCGGAAGGAATAAATTGAACCAATTCAAATGAATTGGCGACAATCTGCCGAATTTCGGTCAGCGATCCAACATACCCCAACGACTTGGCTTGAACCATTATATTGCCAATCGCAGTAGCTTCGGTTGGTCCGGCAATAACCCGTAAACCGGTAGCATCGGCAGTTAATTGATTCAGGAAATGGTTATTTGCTCCACCTCCAATAATATGGATTACATCCACCGGCTGGTTGGTTACATCCTTAATTTGCTCTAAAGTGTACCTGTATTTCAATGCCAGACTATCGTAAATGCAACGAATGGTTTCGCCATGATTTTGAGGAGTTCCCTGGGCAGTCTGGTAGCAAAAATCGCGCACGGCCTGCGTCATATCCCTTGGATTCAGGAACATCGAATCATCCGGGTTGATCAGAAATTTAAAAGGCTCCGATTTTCTCGCCATTTCAACCATTTCGGGCCAGCTATATTTGGTACCTTCTGCTTCCCAAATGCGCTGAACTTCCTGAATCAACCACATTCCCATGATATTCTTCAAAAAGCGGGTTGTCCCTTCTACCCCACCCTCATTGGTAAAATTAAGTTGTGCTGTTTGTTCCGAAATGATTGGATCCGGGCTTTCAATTCCCATAATCGACCAGGTGCCTGAACTCAGATAAACAAAATTACCTTCGGTGCAGGGAACCGAAACAATCGCAGATCCGGTATCGTGTGCTGCTACAGCTATTACCGGCACCTGTTTGCTTCCGGTTTCCGAAGCCACATCAGGCAGAATAGTCCCCAAATTAGTGCCGGGCAAAATAATTTCATTCAAAATATTGGTAGGAATTCCGGCTTTTTCCAGTAGTTCAACATTCCAGGTGCAGGTTCCGGGAACAATCATCTGGCTGGTACTGGCGATCGAAAACTCGCTTTTCTTCACTCCTGAAAACAGATAATTCAGTGCATCGGGCATAAACAATATCGAATCGGTAATTTCGAGTAACGACGACTGATCCTTCACCATCGAAAATAACTGAAACAGGCTGTTAAACTGCATAAACTGAATACCAGTCTGTGCATAAACCTCCTCTTTAGGTACCAGCTGAAACAGGTCGTCCATTGAAGTATTGGTGCGCGAATCGCGGTAAGCGAACGGAAGCGAAAGAATTAATCCCTCTTTGCTAAGGTGAACAAAATCAACTCCCCAAGTGTCAATTCCTATTGATTCAGGCTGAATACCATATTCCTTCACACATTTTCTTAAACCTGTTTTCAGTTCATTAAACAGGCTGAAAATATTCCAGAAATAATGGCCGTTTATAAGTTGCATCTGGTTAATGAAACGGTGTATTTCAGTCAGTTCAAGCTTTCCGTTGGATAAGGTTCCCAACATTGCCCGTCCACTTGAAGCTCCCAAATCGAATCCTAAAAAATATCTTTTATCCATGTGTTCAGATTAATTGAAGTAAACAACCAAAATAAGCCAGAAACTCCGGAATTGGTATCCTGTGCAATCCTGAATATTAAAGTGCGGAGTTGAAAAAATGGGTTAATTATTGAATTGCTTAATTGTTGATAAAACCATTCAACCATTTACCCATTCAACCGTTCAACAATTCAACCATTCATCCATTCAACCATTCATCCCTTCAATCCTTCATTCCTTTAAGATGTTTATCGGCAAACCGGATGTATTGCTGCCAATCGTATAAAGTCAGGTCGTGTTTCCCCGAGCGAATATGATAGCCAATAGTACCCATCGACGGATGATTGACTTCGGGCATTTCTTTTGCAGGCAAACCTTCCTGCCCCAGCAGTTCGTAAACAGGAGAGGCATATTTTGCTGAAAGAAATTCGCCTCTCGGGTCAGCCCATTTGTCGCCTTCGGCACTGGCCACATAAAGAGGCCGGGGTGCAATTAAAGCCAACAACATGTGCTGATCGACTGGCAATAAATCTTCGCTGTCGTTATATTTCAGGAAATTATCGCAAAACCAATGTGGGAAAGAAGTATTGATGATCTGGACCGTTTCGCCAAATTTCCGTTTCGAAAGTGCGGCGCCGCCACAACCCGATTCGTTGGAAACCACCAAAGCAAAGCGCTGATCGGTTGCCCCGGCCCACAATGCCGTCTTACCCAGGCGCGAATGTCCAAGCACCGCTACTTTTTGAGCATCGACCAGCGAATCCGTTTCAAGATAATCCAGCACTCTCGACAAACCCCAGGCCCATGCCGCAATCGAGCCCCATTCGTTGTATTTGGGTTTCGACTGGTTTTCAGCATAAAATAACGGATGAATTCCATCCGAAAAATCGTTTTTATCCGGATCGATATCACCGTAATAAACGGTTACCAACCCATATCCATTTTTAATAATTTCCTCAACCGGCCAACTCTCAGCATCCACTCTGCGCGATTGCTCGGTTACCTGGTTATTGATAATTCCAACCGAGGGATTATCTCTCACCCAGCTTTCGGTCAGCCGGATATTCGGATCGTCGGAAATGGTATGATTTCCGGTGAAATTATAAGCCAAAAACACAGGGACTTTTTGCGTTGTTTTCGGAAGGTACATCAGCACATTGACTTCAACCGAACGATCGCCCTTCCTGAAGAACAAGGATAATTGCTTTCTTACGGCAAGACCATTTAAAGCATCGGCGCCCATTTCCCAGATTTTCACTTCCGAAATGGCCAGTTTCCCGGGTACTTTGCCGTACACTTCATTGGCAAAAAAATTCAGGATTTCGGGACGTGCCTTTTTGTTCCAGTCTTTTGGCGATTTCACCTTTCCGCCTTTCAATCGGGTAAGTACATCCGGAAGAGTATAATTCGGAACTTTTGACTCTTCTGAAATAACATTCTCGCGCTGACCTGTAACAGAGCCAGATAGAACAAAAACAAAACAAATCAGGAAGAAAATCTTTATCATATCAGGTTGAGTAATGGTTGAATTGATAAAGATAAAAATCTTTGAGACATGGCTTTACTGCAAATTTCATTTCGAACGCAGTCTCAATCAATAAAATCTCAGTTGGGATATTCCAGTGGCTCAATTTCGCCGGTGGCCACGCGCAGGGCATTAATCGCGAGCGCCTCCAATTCATCCTCGCCAGGATAAACAAATACATCTGAAATGAATTCAACTTTTGAGGTAATGTAATTGATCAGGTAATTACTGTAGGCCAATCCGCCGGTAAGTAGAATCGCATCGACACAACCATTTAAAACAACCGCCATTTCACCAATAGCTTTCGATACCTGGTAACATAAAGCATCCTGAATTTTATGGGCATATTCATTTCCACTTTCGGCTAATTTCTGCACATCCAGGGCATTATTCGTACCCAAATAACCAACATAACCACCCTCACCCAACACCATTCTGCGGATTTCGTCCTGGTGATATTTTTTACTGAAGCACAAATCGATCAACTGACCGGCAGGCAAAGTTCCGCTGCGCTCGGGACTAAACGGACCTTCACCATCCAAGGCATTATTTACATCGACAACCCGACCATTTTGGTGAGCACCAACTGAAATTCCGCCACCCAAATGAGCGACTATAAGATTTAGTTCTTCGTATTTGCGACCCATTTTTTTAGCATGAAGCCGTGCCGTGGCTTTTTGGTTTAGTGCATGAAAAATGGAACGGCGCTCAAACAGCGGATGCCCCGAAAAGCGTGCAATTTCGTCTAATTCGTCGGTCACCACCGGATCGGCAATAAAAGCGCGGGCACCAGGAATTTGCAGGGCAATGTAATCGGCAATCAATGGCCCCAGATTACTGGCATGTTGGCCATAAACACCTTCTTTTACATGTTCCAGCATCCGGTTATTTACCAAATAAACTCCTGATTTTAAGGGATAAGTTAATCCGCCACGGCCAATGATGTACTTGATTTTATCTACATCAAATCCTTCTTCGAGCAACGCATCAATGATCAAACCTTTTCGGAACTCAAACTGATCGATGATATTGTCGTACATCGAAAGTTCTTCGATGGAATGACGCAACGTTTTTTTGAGTTTGCACTCCTCGCCAAAATACACCGCGAACTTGGTGGAAGTTGAGCCAGGATTAATTGCCAGAATTCGGATATCGCTCATAAAACGGTTTTATTTACTTAACAACGCAGCCAATGCAATGGAGTTCAATTTGGTTTGAATACTATCGCCTCTCGAAGACAACACCACCGGCACAGTCGCCCCCATCACCACCGCCGCCTGATCGGCTCCGCAGAGTTTGGTGTTCATCTTGTAAAAAACATTTCCGGCATCGATGTTCGGGAAAAGCAAACAATCGGCGTCGCCTGCCACTTCCGAAGTGATACCTTTTATTTCGGCCGATTCCTTGTCAATAGCCACATCGAGCGCCATCGGGCCAAACACAATGGCTGGCTCAAACTGACCGTTTTCGGCAGCCTTCATCACTTCCACCGCATCGACACACGAAACCAGCGAAGGCAGCACCTGTTCGGTCGGGGTGATCAGCGCAATTTTGGGACGTAGGATTCCGAGATCGAGCGCCATCTGTTTAAGGTAATTGGTCATGGCAATTTTCTGAGGAACAGTTGGATACGGAATAATAGCCACATCACTGGCGATCAACAATTTGTGGTAGTTCGGATTATCAATGACCGAAACATGGCTCAACACGCCACCGGACGGAAGCAGTCCCATTTCCTTATTCAAAATAGCCCGCATATATTTATCACTGCTGATCAGCCCTTTCATCAAAATACTTCCTGAAGTTTTTTTCACTTCAACCACTGCCAGCCGGGCTGCATCTTCTTCTGTTTCTGCATGAATAATACGAAACATCTGCTCATCCAGATCAAGGGCAACACATTGTTTCAGGATTTCATCGCGATTACCAGTGAGCACGGCGGAGACAAACCCCATAGTTACCGCCTCGGCAATTGCTTCCAAAGTATGCGCATCCACAGCATTTACGGCAACCAGCGTCCGTTTTTCAACTAAACGGGTGTATTCAAACAAATCAGCTAATCTCTTCAATTCCATATCCGATGTTTTTTCCGTTGGTAAAATTACCATTTCATAAACTATAAAAACAAAACAAAGATCAATTGCCCGAATGTTTTTAAACCACTGAAAAACAAAACGTCCGATGTTAAACAACACCGGACGTTTCAATACCGTGACGTAAAACTGTGAATGCTTATAAATTAATCTCAATTTTTTATTCCGGACTTACGATTTGATACGACTCATTGATCTCCTTTTGAATCAAACATTGGTCAACCTGAATAAATCATTACTCATGAACTAGTTTTCTTTTAATTTTTGGACCATAATTGATACTTGTACCAGATTTCCAAGGTTCTGTTATAGTAAGATTTATAATATGTTATTTTTGAAAGACCTAAAAGGAAATTGATTCCAATCGAAGATTTGTTACTTTTCACTTCGAGACCCATATTTGCTCCATAGTCTAATCTTTTCATCGGAAATTCCGATCCCTTTTCCCAAGTGACCTTAGTTCTAAAAACTTCATCTTTAGAAATATCTGGTTTTTTGTAAATATTTCCCCAAAGGGCATAGCCACCATATCCTCCTGCAAAGCAGTAAAATGATGTATTTCGTTCTAAAATTTTGATTTTAATTTTTACTGGCATCTCCAGATAGGAAAGATTCAATTTTTCTAAATAGTAAGTTCCTTCAAATCCATTTTCACTCTTGTCTCTAACTCCTTTTAATGAGTATAAAATACCAGTTTCAAGACTTAGGTTCTTTTTTAAAATGAAACTGAATGTTGGACCCAAATGAAAAGCTGGTTTTAGCTCGGAGTCATAAAAAAAGTTATCGCCTACCATCTTATCTGACATTTGCGAAATATTTAGACCTCCTTGGAAACTTATTTCCTGAGAAAAAATAGGAGAAACAAGAAACAGAGAGACCAAACAAAAAAGAATTTTTCTGAATAGATTCATAAGTAATCGGATTAAATGATTTATTTAAGTCAATTATTTTCACAAGATCTTCAAAACTAAAGAGTAGCGAAAAATTGATCAAATTTTAGTCGCCCCAATGTTAGTTTTTATTGAATAATTGATAACCTATATATAAATCAAGGGTTCGGTTGTACCCAGCTTCAGTCGTATAAGACAAATTGGCGAGCCCTAATGAATAAGAGAGTCCTATCCGTAATTTATTCTTCTGTACCTCAAAACCCATTTTTGCCCCGTAGTCATACCTTTTTAGAGAAAATTCAGCATCTCGTTCCCATGTAATTTGTTCTCGAAAACTATCTTCATCTTCAATCATACCATATAAAGTTCCGGACAACGCTGGAGCAAAATAACCGCCTCCAAAACCGTACAAGGCTATATCACGGGAGAATATCTTTACCTTGAAACCTAATGGGGTTTCAAGGTAAACGAGGTTCAGCCTGGCTATTGTAATAGTCTCATCCAAATCAGTATGTTTATGCCGAAATCCTTTCGTGAAATAAATTACCCCAGTTTCAACCGACAAAGTTTTATTGATTGGAATATTAAAACAAGGTCCAAGCTGAAAACCAGCTTTTATCAGAGGAGATTCATGAGCATCAAAATAGAATAATCTTATTTGTGAAAGATTTAAACCACCGCGAATACTTATTTCCTGCGAAAAAATAGTGAGGGTGAAAAGCAGTAAGACGAAACAAAAGAGAATTTTTCTGAATAGATTCATAAATGATCGATTAAAGGATAAAATTAACAGGAAGTTACTGTATTGGGGGTGGTGATGGTCACATATTTTAATTTACGGTTAGTTGCATAAATATACATCATTGATTCAGAAAACCGTCCAAAGGTTGATTCGGGTAATGAATGCTTGGTAACATAAAAACTTCAAAGAATTATTCTTGCTTTTACTGTTAAAATGACTTATGTATATTTAGGGCATTTTGACAAAAAAAGATGCCATCCCTATTTCTAAAGATGGCATCCGTTTATAATAAAGCGAATATAACTGGCTTACGATTTATTACGATTCGAAACGATTTCCTCGGTATCCAAAGCAATCATCAGTTCTTCGTCGGTAGGCACCACCATAATTTTCACCCTCGATTCGGGTGTACTGATTATACCTTCGCTCCGGAACCCTTTGTTTTTCTCGTAATCAAGAGAAATTCCCAAAAAGTCTAAATCACAGCAAACACCTTCGCGCGTAGTGTCGGCATTTTCGCCAATTCCGCCGGTCAGGATTAAAATGTCCAAACCGCCCATCGCAGCAATGTATGAGCCAATGTATTTTTTCACCCGATAGTTGTAGATATCCAAAGCCAAAGCAGCCCGTTCGTTGCCGTTGGCCTTTGCCATTTCAATCTCGCGCATATCCGACGAAACGCCCGAGATACCCAGCATACCGGCATGTTTATTAAAAAGCGTGTTGGCCGAACGGATTCCGATTTCCTCTTTTTCCATGATGTAATGAACCACCCCCACGTCCAAATCGCCACAGCGGGTTCCCATCACCAAACCTTCAATTGGGGTGAATCCCATTGAGGTATCCACTGACCTTCCGTTTTTAATAGCAGCTACCGAAGCCCCATTGCCCAAATGACAGGAGATTATTTTTTGAGTTTCGTAATCAACGCCCAATAGTTCGCAGGCGCGTTTGGTCACATAACGGTGACTGGTTCCGTGGAAACCATAGCGACGAATGCCATATTTTTTGTACAAGGCGTGCGGAATGCCGTACATGTAAGCCTTTGGTTCCATTGTTTGATGAAATGCGGTATCGAACACCCCCACCTGCGGAATGCCGGGAATCAATTCTTCCATCGCACGGATACCTTTCAGGTTTGGCGGATTATGAAGCGGCGCAATATCAATACATTTGGTTACTTCTTCCAAAATTTCTTCGGTCAATAAGGCGCTTGAATTAAAGCGTTCGCCACCATGCACTACACGATGACCAACGGCATCCAACTCTTCCAGCCCTTTCATACAGCCATGTTTTTCGCTGGTCAAAATTCCAAGAATGTACTCCACGCCTACTTTGTGATCCAAAATTTCGCCTTCAAAAACGACCACCTGTCCATCCTGGCGAACATGTTTCAGGAAACTCCCTTTCATTCCCAATTTTTCAACACCACCCTTGGCCACTACTGTTCGGCTGGCCATGTTAAAAAGCTGATATTTTATGGAGCTGCTTCCGCAGTTTAAAACCAATATCTTCATTCTTCTGCTTATTAAATTTGATTTACGGTTGAATGATTAGCAACGTTGATTGTTTAACGGTGCAATTTTTTTCCCGTTTTCATCGTACTTGTAAAAACCTTCGCCCGACTCCATTCCGAGGTGTTTGGCACGAACCAGACGACGCAGATACGGGTTCGGTTTGTAGCGAATATCGCCGAACTCGTTGTAAATGTTTTCCATCCACCTGACAATCTTGTCCAGCCCCATTTTGTCAGCCAGTTCAAACGGGCCAAGACGCATCCCAAAGCCAATTTTCATGGTCTGATCAATATCGTCAATATTTGAAATACCTTCCATCAGTATCTCGCAGGCTTCGTTCAGCAACACAACGTATATCCTAACGCTGACCAAACCGGCGGATTCCTGAACAGGCACAATTTTGCGGTTCATCAGGGTCACAAACTTGCAAACTTTCTGATATGATTCATCGGTGGTGTATAAACCTCTCACAACTTCCACTACACGGGCTTCCTGGTGATTGACAAAGAAATGGAGGCTCACGCAACGTTCGCGATATTTTAAATCGGAAGAAAGTTCAGTAATAACAATGGTGGTGGAATGAGTAGCTATAATACAATCCGGATCAACCACAGCCTCAATTTTCTGAAAAATCTCTTTGCGTTCCTTGATTTTTCCACCGCGATCGACAGCACGGATGGCTTCAATTACAAAATCACAACCGCTCAGGTCTTTGTAATCCAACGAACCTTTTATCCGGGAAAGGATTGCACGCTTTTCGCCCTGAGTAATCCCCCAGTGTTCAATACGTTCATCCAGAACTTTTTCAATATTTTTGTAAGCTTCGCGAATTTTATCTTCGCTTACTTCAATAAAAACCACTTCCATTCCGAAGAAACTGGCAATGCGGGCAATGTTTTGTCCAACCAAACCACAACCAATCACTCCAATTTTGGAGAAAAGGGTTGCGCTTCTATTTTTTTTACTTAAACCGAATTCTTCAATTGGTTCATAAATAACTTCACTTGGCATGTTTATATCAATTGAATTTATATTATTCAAAAAGTGCTGCGGCCTGGTTGGCGGTAATGGCCACCATGTTTACAATATCCATTACAGAGCAGCCTCTTGACAGATCATTAATTGGTGCAGCCATACCCTGCAAAACAGGGCCAACTGCCTCAGCTTTAGCTAACCGCTGAACAAGTTTATATCCAATATTAGCCGATTCCAATCCCGGGAAAACCAGGATATTGGCACGACCGGCTACTTCGCTGTTTGGAGCTTTCAAACGTCCAACTTCAGGTATCAGAGCAGCATCCAGCTGCAATTCGCCGTCAATTTTCAACTCCGGATCGAGTTCACGGGCAATGCGTGTGGCGTTGACTACTTTATCCACCAGCGGATGCTGGGCACTTCCCATCGTTGAGAAACTGAGCATAGCAACACGCGGATCCATCCCAACAATTGCTTTGGCAGTCTTGGCTGTTGATACAGCTATTTCGGCCAACTGTTGCTCGTTCGGATCGGGCATCACGGCACAATCGGCAAAAACCAAAATGCCATCGTGACCAAAATGCGGATCGTTTACGAACATCAGGAATGCGCCTGAAACCACGCTCACTCCGGGCATCGTTTTCACATACTGTAACGCCGGACGAAGCACATCGCCCGTTGCATTAATCGCACCAGCAAGCTCACCATCGGCATCTCCATTTTTGATCATCAAAACAGCAAAATATAATGGATCATTCAGCAAATCAAGTGCTTCTTCCTTTTTCAGGCCTTTGCTTTTGCGGATTTCAACCATCAAATCAGCATAAGTTTCGCGGTGCAAATCGGTCTTCGGATCGACAATAGTCACACCTTCGATGTTGACACCTAATTCAACAGCTGCCAGCCGGATTTCCTCCGGATTCCCCAGTAAAATAAGCTGAGCCAGATTTTGACTAACAATAATTTCGGTTGCGCGCAAGGTACGAGGTTCGGCTCCCTCGGGTAAAACTATTCGTTTTTGGTATTTTTGTGCGTTTTGGTACACACGTTTAAGAATTTCCATCGTTGATTTAAAGTTTAAACTTTGAGGT
>Ga0172367_10009970_pt1 | contig 10314 bp, 5 predicted proteins | sample Lak10m_FD_114542 | JGI IMG/M metagenome (GOLD analysis project Ga0172367, IMG submission 114542) | Freshwater microbial communities from Kabuno Bay, South-Kivu, Congo - kab_022012_10m | ecosystem: Environmental > Aquatic > Freshwater > Lake | place: Democratic Republic of the Congo: South-Kivu...
AGTGGATCTGTTACTGGTAGCGGTGCAATATACGGTAGTGGTGTTTATGGATCGGGAATATACGGCCTTCCAGCCGGAGCAATGTACGGTAGTGGCATATTCGGATCTGGTGTTTATGGATATGGGTACACTTATGGTAGTGGTGTATACGGATCGACTCCATATGGAGGACCGTTGAGCGCAACTAATCCAAATCAATCTGTACAGATTCCATGGCAAGCGCTATCTCAAAGCGCACTGTTTCCGCAGACTACGGAGTTGCGAGTTAAAATGGTTGCTAATCAAACAAAAGACCAAACAATCTTTGAGGTACCAGATCAGTGGAAGGTTCGTGCTTTTGTGAGTGGTGGATACAACTATCTAGGATTCTTCCTAAGCGGTAGTCAGGGGTGGGCAACAGCCAGCGTAAGCTCATCAATCTACAATAACAGATGGCACAGTCTTGCATTACGTCGAGAAAACAGCAACGATACTCCGTCAGAAAATCAAACATATACACTAATTGCAAAACAAACAAACTACCTTAAAGTAGTTACAACCCACACAGCATCTTTAACAATAAACGGAGCTATTAGCTCCTCTTACAATAGCACATTCTTGACTGCTGGAAACTTGTGGATACCAGGAAGCGGATCATTTACAATAGCACAGTCACATTCGATGGACGTGCTATCAGGGAGTGTACAGGAGTTCAGATACTGGGCATCAGCATTAGATGACGATATACTAGACAATCACACACTTACGCCTACAAGTTTCCAAGGAAACACAGACGGTGTGTTTACAGGCAGTACTTCGAGTTTTGATACGCTAGCTTATCGATTAGCGTTTGGTACAGACAATAACAAAACCGTTGATTTATACTACCCAGCAACTGCTAGCTTTGCATCCCAACATCCTGACCAAAGCACTGCAGTGCCTGCTGCAGTTTTCTATAATTTCACAAGCTCAACCTACGAAGCTGTGATTGAAGAAAACTCACTTGAGTGGCCGGATCTTGGAGGAAACAGAAGCATCAGTAACAAAGTGCGCATAGACAGCACAGTGTTAGCTGGCAATCAACTGTTTCCACACACTAGAGCAGAAAAACCACTAACAGACAATTATCCAATCGATAGTCCGCGACTTGGTGTTTACCTGTCACCGACTAACGAAATCAACGAAGATATTGCAGAGCAGTTTGGTGGACTCAGTATTGACGATTTTATTGGAGATCCAACATATTTGGAACTCGACAATTATCCGGCACTTGAACAGCTTAAGCGAGAATACGCTAAGAAGTATAGAGCACTTAACAGACCAAACCACTACTGTCGACTCTTACAACACTACAATGCAGCGCTATTTCAGTTAATAAAACGATTTGTACCATATAGAGCAAATACGCAAGTTGGATTAGTTATTGAACCAACAATACTTGAACGTAGTAAAATAACAGTCAAGCATCCAACAATAACAGACAGCACTTATTCAGCTTCAATCAGCTTGCCTGAGGTTGCAACAACTGCTGGAGAAGTCGAGGATCCAACTAACAGCCCGCTAGCAAACTATGTGCAAGAGGGTGTAATAGAAGGTCATTCGGCTGAATATCTAAGCTTAGAAGGATCGGGAATGCCAATCATACCAATTAATGAAGGCAACATTGAGCTTTCTACAACACCAGTAAGTGGTGAGTATTACGAAGAGGTTGATGGCACAGTCGATGTTGGAGTAAACGGAGCTGGATGGAACTCGAGATACCTAGGATCAAGATATGTATACATGACATATGCGTCTAGTGGTAGCAATCCAAGAATACTTACATACGTAACAGCAAGCAGATACGATGAGTATGAAGCAGTACAGCCAGCACTTATAACCAGCACTTACAGTTCACAAATAGCACCTGGTGGTCAGATGTATGATCAAGACATCTACTTCAGTAGATTGTTCACTGGACAACGTGCATTTACAGCTTCTGTGTTTTTCTCATCATCTGAAGCTACTGTCATACATCCACTCACAAACAAATACGGACTACGATTAGCTCCATCGTTGTCAGGTAGCACAGAATACACTCCATTTGAAACTGACTTTTTGTGGGCAATAGATCCAGCTAATGGTTTTTATTTTAAAAAATATAAATCAGGTGTCGAAACTCGAACCGGCTCTTTTGCAATAGATGCGTTTATGTATGAACCAACAGACAGACATACGTATGACTACATATATCGCATTACAATAAAAACATCAGTCACAGCTTCAGGAACTACAACTGGTTCCGCAGTATTGTATTTTGGAGGATTTGGATCCGCATTAACGCAAAGTTACACGCTATCTGGAACACAAACAAACACAATAGTAACAAAAGCTACTGGAACAGAATTAGGAGTGAGACTACAAGCCAACGATCTTAGCAACACCGAGTTTTTAAAAATACTAGACCTCAAGGTCGAACCACTGAATTACAGAGCTCAGGTGCAGGACTATCATTTATTATCTTCGCGAGGAATGATCAATGCACGATACGAAGGATGCAAAATGACATCAACAGACTACAATGTAGATAGTCCAGATACAATCGATAACGGACCTGTAATAACAGTTACAACAGTAAACGGAAACGTCTTAACTACTGCACCAGCTCAGGGTGGTGGTGTATTTAGAACCGGATAAGCGTATGTTTTTTTCTAAACTATGACATATTTATAACAAGAATTAATAATATAACTACACGTGGGATATCTAGATAATACAACAGTTACCGTCGATGCAATCTTGACAAACAAAGGACGTCAACTACTTGCAGCCGGAGGGCAGCTAAACATAGTAAAATTTGCGCTAGCAGATGATGAAGTGGATTACGACTTATGGAACCCAGCACATACGTTAGGTACAAACTACTACGGAGCTGTAATCGAAAACATGCCAGTATTAGAGGCATTACCAGATGAAACACAGATGATGCGATATAAGCTGCTTACACTTCCTAAAGACGTGATTGGAGTCCCAGTTATTAGCATTGCTCCAACTGCAGTAAGTTTTACGTCATTAACACAAGAGGTGACTATTACACCAAGTACGTTAAACCTTCAAAACGGAAACTCTACACTAGGATACACCGCAATACTAAGCGATGACACAGTAGCATCGCTATCAGTCGCTTCAGATGGTGCAACAGGCCGACCTACCACACCAGCAGGAACATCGCCTATAGGTAATCCAAACGCAACATCCATTGCAACAACAGCAAATTTCTTAGATGATGAGCTTACTGGTATTTCAACTACCGGAAAAACTATAACTCGAGTTGGAACTAAGTTTGTTGTAGCGCCAAGACCACAAGCAAATACTACTCAAATAAAAAAAGCAGTATTAACAATCCTAGGAAACGAGACTGGTGGATTCAAGACGATAGTCATAACTGTAGATCCAAGCAACTTCTTAACCTTAGACGTAGAGTCAACAATACGAACTCAATAGTAACTAATTAGTAATGGCAGAAATTTATAAAAACTTTACGGACGAAGACATTGTACCGGGTGACACTCAAGTAATATCCCAGCCAATCTGGTCTGAAAACATGAATCCATATTCGCAGTCTTTTGGAGGCGCAACTGGTATTGGATTTTTTACGCAATCAGCTCAGGTATCTCAGTCAGGAGAGTACTATGTGAATGTATATCACCGAAATCCACAAACAGATGCTAACGCAGCTGTGCAGTTTGCTGTTGCGTATGGACACAGATTGGGGAGTGGATCTTATGGTGATCCAAACACAGTTGGTCAAAATCAAAACGATACACCAACACGAGCAATATACTCACAATACAGAAACCAATTACTACCACCTACTGATACTGCATTTACTTTTGGAACCGGTGCTGGTAGTACACCAGATGATATTTTGGTTATCAACGTAGCAAGAGCTCGTTTTCGTCAAAAAATTGATCCAGGAAACTGGGAACTACGAATTTCTAGTGGTGGACTAAGCACCACTGCCTATTCAAGCTTTATTGACAATAGTGGTGAGGAGGTAACACCAACTTTGACTGAAGCAGGCCGCATATTTGGAATATACAGTGGATCGGGTGCTGTAACAGCTTCTAGCACAGTGTATGGTTTATTCTACCCAGATCAAGGTATTTTTATATTTGATGCAACTAAATTAAAAACCGAATTAGGGTTACCATTTGATTCACAATCAGCAGGTGCATTATCAGGCACTTCAACTCAACCAAAAAACTCAATTACTGGCTCGATGTTTATTTCTGCATCTTCTTATTTTGCAGCAAGAAGTCAGGAGCAAGTAACGTCAACACATTATTTTGTTAGAATAACAAACAGACAATTCAACTTCTCAAATAACCCAACATTTGTTACAGGAAGTACTGGTACGTTTAGGCATGCAAGCATGCTACGAAATCCTAGTGTTTACGTCACAACTGTTGGAATGTATGATCCAAATAACCGACTAGTAGCCGTAGCTAAATTAAGCAAGCCATTACTAAAGAGCTTCAACCGAGAAGCACTAATTAAGGTTAAGCTAGACTACTAAGTCTAACTCTTATAATTTTAACAAAACCCGTGGACGCCAAGCGACTGCGGGTTTCTTTTTCTAAGCCTATTTATATACAATGGCAGGAGTTTTTAAAAATCTAGACGCGTCAGATGTTAGGTTGACACCTTTTCAAACACATAAAAAGTGGAATGACACAATCTGCTACACAAATTATTACTCAAACGTCTTAGCACATCCAACTAGCGTAGGAGGTCTTCCGGGTGGAGGGTTTACACAATACGCATTTGCTATAGATGTAAGCGGTAGTCAGATACTGAGGTTGCTACCAACACAAGAATATGTAGTAACTGGATCACTATCAATTCCGGGATTACTAGGAGCTAAGTATGGGGCATCTATTCCCCAAGACAGGGTTGTTGCTTATTCTGTAACAGGAAGTAATACCGGATCAGTTTACATGATTAGAGGGAATCTCACATCCTTTCCTCAGTACACAAGTTCAGTGGTAACTAAACCATATGACGTCTCCTATACTCAAACTCTAGTAGGAGGTCAAAGCTTGATTTATATAGCTGGCGAAGGCGGAATAAGTGCACAAAGTTTTGTTAGTACATTTGGTACAAGTGAGCAAGTCATAACTGGTCTTGGCGATCAATCTCTAACATCCTCCTTTTATGCAATAAACGCAGAAGGAAAGGCATCAAACAGCGATAGGCTAATTGCTATATCAGTTACTGGATCAAATGCATACGCTGTGTCTTTTTCAGGAAATTTTGGTACAAACACGTTAGTAGCAGCTGGATCGAGTTCGTTAGGATCAACTCCGGGAGTTTTGCCCAAAACACTGCTATACAACTATGATCAAGATTTATACTTTTTGCTAATGCAAGATGGTCAGCTGTTTACAGTACAGCCTAATGGGTCATCGTCTTTGTTAGATACTGGAGTTGCTGATATATTACAAAATCGTGCAAACCGAGCTGCAAGCTCTTCGACTTTAAGAAGCACAAAAATTCATGTAGTATATCAATCAGGCCAAGTAGGATTGGACATTAAAGCAACACCACTACCAGCTTCGTTTGAAAAAATTGTAGATGCAAGACAGTACGTTGCACAGAGACCTCTAGTAAAAGGTACTATACAAATAAACGATCCATCAGGCTCCATAGGTCTTTTTGCCGGATCAACATCTAGCTTACAGGACTCTGTTTTTGTAACAATCAATCCATACACGTATGAGATATCAAATCCCATCCATATGGGAGCTACTAAGGGTGATTTGCGAATAAGCGGAGAAAACTTAGATGCGTTTATAGGATTTAGCTCGTCGTTTAATAACCGGTTTGTAGAGTTTGATATTGATAACTCTATATTCCAACAATACAAAGCAGATTACAATCCGCAACCATCCCACCCTAGTTATGATCCACTAAACACACTGTTTGACGAAGGCAATCCAACTTACCAATACTATGAGCCTAAAACTACAAACGATAAATTTCAGCGAGTAGTTCATAAATCTCTTGATCATTTGTTTTATCAATATTTTTATAGCAATACTAAAGCGACATTTGGTGGAGGAAACTTAAATACTCAGAATAGGTTTTTAGAAGATCAAGCACAAATATACAATTTACCACAAACAAAATTTGGTGAAAGCATACAACAAGGATCAATAACAATACAAGGAAACTATACAATAAGCCAAAGCAACGCATCAATTACAATCGTAGATGACCTATACGGCAACTTATATGTATCTGGTGGTTTTATTTCGCCAATAGATGGAACAACACTACTTTCAGGATCAATAAGCAGTAGTGTAGTTGGAGAATGGCCTACACCAGACATTTACAAATATAATACAAAAGGACCACTATCACTCACTAGCAGCTTTAACAAAGGTGATTGGCAGATGGAAACTAATTACAACAACATAGATTTCAAAAGCATCACTGGATCGTCCGCACCACTAGCTCAGCCAATCGATTTGTTAGGAGTGGTACCAGTGTTTACGTCATTGCTAAGCTCTAGCATCACAATTAAACCCGGACCAGTACAAGATTACAAACAAAGTTATAATTTTGAAAACGGAGATTTTACAATAACAACAATGATCCGTCCTTCTGCTGCTCCAACACACTCAACCGGATCTGTTATTGTTGTAAAAGAGGGATCTGAAGAAGAAACAGGCATTGACCTTAATGGCAATCCTTACACGTATTTTATAGATAATCGAACACCATACCATTTATATTTGACTCCTACTATGGAGGTTGTGTTTGAACGCAATAACCTACTAGAGCAACCTAAAGTATCTGGCAGTGTGACTGTAAACCAATTATTACACGTTACTGCTATGAAAACAGGCTCAGAGATGAGATTATATATTGATGGTGTATTGCAAGGAACAGTAGCAGATGTTGGAGTTAATCGAGGTTGCTCTAATCGAGGGAATATTATAATAGGAAACTCATACACTAAAGACAGAGGATTTGATGGATTAATAGATAATGTTAAGTTTTACAGAAGAGCACTAACACCATCCGAAATATCACTATCAAGACACACACTAGGATACAACGACACAGTAGTTGGTAATGTGTTTTATAATCAAGGAATGATGGTGCTTAGTTCGGTAGCATCGCGGTTTATGGACATAACAGACATAACCGTTCGAGGAACGCATACGATTTGGGAAAAAGAATACTCATGCACAGTTGGGGCAGGAGAGTTTAATCGCAGTAACAATCCATCTCTTCAGGTGTATAACTCAAACACAAACCAATATGAGTTCAGATCATTTACAACCGGTTCCGATTTTAAACCGTATGTAACCTCAGTCGGCTTGTACGATGATAAAGGTAGACTGCTAGCTGTTGCAAAGTTAGCATCACCACTTAAATTACCAAACAACGTAGATACAACAATCATAGTTAAACTAGACAGTTAATGGACGAGTTCGATAATTGGTTTCCAGATCAAGCTATATAAGATGGCAAGAAAAAAAGTTACAAAAAGACAAACTGCTCTAAAGCATGGCTTTAGAAGCGGTCTTGAGGAAGATTTGAACAAATCGTTAGCATCGATAGGCATTGATGGTGAGTATGAGCAACACAAGCTATACTACACTAAACCAGCAACCGACCACACATACACTCCAGATTTCAGACTACCAAACGGGATTTATATAGAAACCAAAGGTCGCTTTGTATTGGAAGATCGTAAAAAACACCTACTAATTAAGCAACAACACCCAAACACTGATATACGCTTTGTATTTCAAAATGCTAAAAATAAACTACGAAAAGGATCAAAAACAACATACGCTGACTGGTGCATTAAAAACGGCTTCCAATACAGTGAAGGAAGTATTCCACCAGAATGGTTGGCTGAGTAGGTTTATTTTCGTATAGTTACTTTGATGACCACTTCGCAGACGCAAACTGTACTGACTATTCTAGACAATCATCTAGGCAGGTCAACTACTCACAAAAACGGAGAACACAGTTTTTCGTGTCCATTTTGTAATCATTACAAAAAGAAGCTACAAGTAAATTTGCTAACACAAAAATGGCACTGCTGGGTGTGTAACGCAAAGGGACAGACAATAAATTCATTGCTTCGAAAAAGTAATGGTCCAAGCCATGCTTACCCAAAAGTTCGAGAAATATATGGCGAGAGCGGGCCAATACTAATTACAAAGTCTAATCGCACACTACACAGTCTGCCGGAAGATTTTAGTCCACTATACGTAAAACGCAACACACCAGACTACCGCAACGCTCTATACTATGTGTCTAAAGTTAGAGGGTTAAACGCGATAGATATTCTAAGGTATCAAGTAGGGTACTGTGAAAGTGGACCTTATGCTGGGATGATTATAGTACCAAGTTATGATGCGGAAGGATCATTGAACTACTATGTTGGACGTAGTTATTATGATACCGCCATAAAACACAAAAATCCACCAATATCAAAAGATATTATAGGTTTTGATAGTCAAATCAACTGGAACCAGCCTATTACTATTGTGGAAGGAGCGTTTGATGCGATTGCTGTTAAGCGCAATGTAATTCCTCTATTTGGTAAAAAGATATTGCCAACACTTAGAAGTAAGATTTTGCACCACAAAGTACCACGCATCAACCTAGCATTAGATGCCGATGCATATAAGGATAGTTTAGTAGAGATTGAGTACTTCCTAAACAACAACATTGAAGTCTACTATGTAGAGCTCAACGCAAAAGACCCAAATGAAATGGGGTACGAAGCAATGATAAGCGCCATTAATACAGCTAGAAAAATTACATTCTTTGATCTCATTCAATATAAGATAAACATATGATAAACAAGATACAATCACAAATAGATACTGTCGATCACATCTTCCATATTGCAGATATACATTTACGCAATTGGAAGCGTCACGGTGAGTTTAAGGAGGTTTTTGACAAAATGTTTGCAGAGATTGATCAATGTCCACCAAACACAATCGTAACAGTAGGAGGAGACATAGTGCATGCTAAGACTGATATGAGTCCAGAGCTCATATCGATGGTCACTTACTTATTTAATGGACTAGCAAACAGACGACCAACTATAGTAATCGCAGGAAATCACGATGCTAACCTAAACAACAACCATAGATTAGATGCACTGACACCAATAGTTGAGAGCAATAAGCATCCTAACTTGTTTTACTTACGTAACTCAGGATTGTACGAGATTGGTGATATAGCGTTAAGTGTGATGTCTTTATTAGACGAACCAGAAAACTATGTTACTTACGATAAGATTCGCACACCATCTAAGTACAAAAAACTAGTAGCTATGTATCACGGAACTGTAGCTAACAGTAGAGTCGATAGCGGTATGCTGCTGGAGCATGGAATAAACTGGGATACATTTGCAGGCTACGATTTAGTGCTGCTAGGCGATATCCATAAGCGTCAAATACTAAGCACAGAGAATCCAATCATGTTCTATCCAGGATCTCTTGTGCAGCAGAACTTTGGTGAAGTGTACGATGGTCACGGGTATGCTTTTGTCACGCTGGCAGAGGAAGGTATAGACTATGAGTTTTATGATATTGCAAACGATTACGGCTATTATACGCTAGACATTGCAGACGGAATACTTCCTGACAATCTACCAATAACGAAGAAGACAAACCTACGTATTCGTACCCGCAACACAGATGCAGCACAGCTTAAACGCATCCTTGCTACAATCCGTAAGGAGTACAAAAACAAAGATGCAGTCGTAATTAAGCTCGATAAAGGAGCTAGTGGTACAAGCTCAGACCTAACAGACGCTAGCCTTAACCAAGGTGATGTACGTAATCCACAGTACCAGAGTGCGTTGCTTACTGAGTGGATGAACATAGCCGGTACCGACGAAGACACAGTAGCAAAGGTATTGGAGATCAATAAGAAATTAAATGCTGAATTGCAGCTACCAGACCTTGCACGTAATATTGTATGGAAGCCTAAAAAATTTACCTTCAGCAATATGTTTAGCTACGGAGCTAACAACGTAATAGACTTTGGCACTAAAAACGGTACATGCGGTTTGTTTGCTCCAAATCACGCTGGTAAGTCGGCTGTATTAGATGCTCTATGCTTTTGTTTATTTGATCAATCATTCAGAGCAAAATCCGCTGATCAAGTTCTTAATCGTAAATGTGAAGACTTTGAGTGTGAGTTTAGTTTTGAGCTAGAAGGGGTGACTTACTTTATACAAAAGCGAGCTTTCAAGTATCGTCACGGAGCATTAAAGGGTAGGCTGCGAGTAGAGATTGATTTCTGGTA
>Ga0172367_10009971_pt1 | contig 10313 bp, 9 predicted proteins | sample Lak10m_FD_114542 | JGI IMG/M metagenome (GOLD analysis project Ga0172367, IMG submission 114542) | Freshwater microbial communities from Kabuno Bay, South-Kivu, Congo - kab_022012_10m | ecosystem: Environmental > Aquatic > Freshwater > Lake | place: Democratic Republic of the Congo: South-Kivu...
CGGTGGTCGCCGTATCCTTAAAAAAACACAGCCAAGGAGAATCGCAGCTGTTCAAGTGGGTGGCGATCCTCACCGGCTCCAAGAATGCCCTCAAGGGCGTCGGTTTTTTTCTGGGGGGTGTGTTGCTCACCAGCATCGGCTTCAATGCCGCGGTGGCAGCGATGGCGGCGGGGCTGTTTGTGGCGTTCCTGCTCACCCTGGTGCTGCCGGCCGAGATCGGCCGCATGAAGCAGAAGCCCGCCTTCAGCGCCCTGTTCTCCAAATCGCAGGGCATCAACGTGCTGTCGCTGGCGCGGTTCTTCCTGTTTGGAGCGCGCGATGTGTGGTTTGTGGTGGCGTTGCCGGTGTTTCTGCAGCAGGCCCTGGGCTGGAAGTTCTGGGAGGTGGGCGGCTTCATGGGCCTGTGGGTGATCGGCTACGGCCTAGTGCAGGGATTGGCACCGGCCCTGCGCCGCAGCTGGGGACAGAGCGCACCGCCCGGGGTAAGCGCGGTGGAGTTCTGGAGCGCGGTGCTCACAGCGATCCCGGCACTGATCGCCATCGCCCTGTGGCGCGAGGTGGCCCAACCCGGCGCGGCGGTGGTGGTGGGCCTGGCGGCCTTTGGCGTGGTGTTTGCGATGAACTCGTCGATCCACAGCTACATGGTGCTGGCCTACACCGATGCCGAATCGGTGAGTCTCAACGTGGGCTTCTACTACATGGCCAATGCCGCCGGCCGCCTGCTGGGCACGGTGCTCTCGGGTGGCTTGTTTCTGATCGGGGGTCTGCAGGCCTGCCTGTGGAGTTCGGCGGTGCTGGTGGCCCTGGCCTGGGCCGTGAGCACCCGGTTGCCAACGCCGCCGCGCCAGGCATTGACCAAATGAAAAGGGCCCCTTGCGGGGCCCGAGGTTGTCTGTGTGAAAACGGCTGCGATCAGCGGCCGATCTGGCCGACGGCCTGCTTTGAGGCCTTGAGGATGGCACCCTTAAGGGGCACGTAGTCGAGGCTGGAGGCCTGGTTCTGGGCCTTGGGGCTCAGCAAAAACATCATGGCCTCGCGAATCGCGGGAGCCTTGTCGCCGTTGCCGGTCTTGTAGGCCAGGATCCAGGTCAGGGTTGAGATCGGGTAGCTGGCTGCACCGTCGGGATTCGGCTCCTCGCCAGCCAGGTTGGCGTCGAGGGTGATGTTGTTCAGGGCAGCAGCACCGGCTTCCTCGGTCGGCATCACGAACTTGCCAGCCTTGTTCTGCAGGGCGGCAGCCTTGATGGCACCCTTGACATAGGCCTGGTTCAGGTAGCCGATGGAACCGGGGGTGTTCTGGAGGACGCCAGCCACGCCTTCGTTGCCCTTGCCGCCCACGCCCACGGGCCACTTGACGCTCTTGCCTTCGCCCACCTTGCTCTTCCACTCAGAGGAGAAGGCCGAGAGGCTGTTGGTGAAGGCGAAGGTGGTGCCGGAACCGTCAGAGCGGTGGGCAACGGTGATCGGGCCTTTGCCACACTTGAGCTGATCCCAGCTCTTGATGTTGCCCAGGAAGATGTCGACGGCCTGCTTCTGGGTCAGCTTGAGGTTCTTGCAGTCGGCCTTGTTGAAGGCGATGGCGATGGTGCCACCCACGGCGGGGAACTGGATCACACCACGCTTGACCTTGGCGGCTTCCGAGGCCTTGATCGGCTCGTCGGTGGCGCCGAAATCGACGGAGCCGGCGACAAACTGGCGGATGCCAGCACCAGAGCCGACCGACTGGTAGTTGACCCGCACTTTGTTGGCCACACCAGCAAAGGCGCGCTGGTAAAAGGCAGCGGGGAATGAAGCACCGGCACCGTTGATGGTGGCCTGGGCCAGCACCGGCAGGGCAATGCCGGCGGCAGCCGCGCTGATGGCGGCAGTGGTGAAGGCCTTCTTAGCGAAGGTCATGAATAGGGCCTTTTAGGGGGCACATCTTGAATAGCAAAGCCGCAAATTAGAGGTCTTTATGAATTGGTTAAGGCCAGCTCAAGATCTGCGGGCCGGTTCGGGAAACCGCCTTCAGGCAGCACATTTGCGGGCGTCACCAACAACACCTATGCAACAACAAAAAAGCCCCTCGTTTCCGAGGGGCTAGATCTGTGTGAATGGGTGCCGCAAACGGCTGTGAGGGGTGATGTACCGGTGCTGATCAGAGAATCAGCAACCGATCGCTGCTGGGCAGCGATCAGAAGCGGAACTGGGTCTGAACCAGGAAGCCGGTGTTGTTGAAGGCGTTGTTGCCAGTGGCCTGCTGACCGGTGGGGTTCGACAGGTAGAAGATCGCCGGGGTGACGGTGATGTTGTTCGACACGCGGAAGCGGTAGAACCACTCAAACGCGTAGTTGCTGTCATTGGGGGTGCCATTGCGCAGGGCAGTGGCCATTGCACCTTGACCCAGGGCGAAACCGGCGGCATTGCCCTTGGCAAACGCGTCGTTCCACTGGAACATGGCCGACCAGGACTGGGCAGCCGACACGTTGTTGACACTGGTCTGGTTGCGGGTCACAGCCACCGACTGGGAGAAGCCGGTGTAGCCCCAGCCGAGGCTGACCGAAGGGATCCAGCCGGTCTGCTTGGGCTGCCAGAAGGCGCCCAGACCCAGTGAGTTGGTCGAACCAGAATTGGCAGGACCGCAAGCGACGCTGCCGGCTCCAATCACAGTGCCGTCGCGCAGGTTGGTGCCGCAGGTGCCGTAGCGGTACAGAGCGGCCACACCCCAGTTGCTGCCACGACCGCCCAGCTGGACGGTCACGTTGCTGCCGCTGTAGGCGTTGAACAGACCGCCACCGTTGTTAGCTGCTGCGCTGGAATTGGGGTTGCCGTTCTGGCCGTTCTGGGCCACGTAGTTGGCCGAAGCCACCAGGAAGGGCTGGCCCTTCTTGACGTTCTGCTTCCACTCGATGCCGAAACCGGTACCGGTGGCCTTGTTGTAGGCACCGGGGGCGCCGGCCAGGGTGAAGAAGTCGAGAATGTCGGCGTTGTAGGCCTGCGGGCGGAACGTGATCATCTCGGTGTTCCGCACCCGGGGGCCGATGGTGGCGGTCAGCTCAGTGCCGATCGGGAAGCGGTAATACAGACGGTCAATGAAGACGTTCTGCTGGGCGTTGGAGGTGCCGTCGCTGCTGGACTTGTCCAGACGGGTCATGCCCACAGGGGTGCCACCCCAGGCGCTGCCACCAAAGTTGCCGCTGCGCAGGCGGGTGTACAGCAGGTCCTTACCGGTGAAGCTGGTGTTCAGGTTCAGGCGCAGGTCGTAGTTGAAGCTGACGGCGTTGCGGGCAGCCGTGCCGGCTGCTGCACCCAGCACGGTGTTGTTGGGGCCGGTGGCGCTGTAGCCAACACCGCCGAGCACCATGGTGGCTTCACCCTGGAGCTTGGTGGTGGTGCTGAACTGCATGGCCTCCAGCCTGCCGACCTTCTTCTCGAGGCCGTCGACGCGGCCGCGCAGCACGGTCAGCTCCTGCTGGAACTCGTCCATTAGGCGCTTGAGTTCGTCGGTCTGCTCGGTGACGCGATCGAGGCAGGCGTTCAGCAGGGCCGCCGCTTCAAAGCGGGTCATGGCCTGGCCGCCTTTGTAGGTGCCGTTGGGGTAACCAGCCACGCAGCCGTACTTGTCGACCAGGTTGCTCAGGGCCTGGTAGGCCCAGTCGGTCGGACGCACATCGGAGAACTGGTTGACGCTGGTCACCTGGTTCTTCGATTCCCAGGCGCGGAAACGATCCACGTCCTGTTGGTTCATGTACTCGTTGACGGCCGACATGCCGCTGAGCGAGGCAACGTCCTGGGCCGAAACGGCCAGGGGAGCCACCAGGCCAAGCGCAGCCGGAGCAACAAGCAGTTGCTTGAAGAGTTTCATCGGGGTCCTCACACCGATAGGTAGGAATCCCCAGACAGGGGATCTGGCGGGACCTTAACGGCTGACTCCCAGGGACGGCAAGTCAAGCAGCACGGCTCGCTGTATCCCAGAGCACAATTTCAACCACTGGTTGTGACGCAGGGCCCGGCGTTGATCGTGCTGGAGCATCGCCAGCAGCGCGCTGCCGCCGCCGCCACCCATGGGCCCGCAGGCCAGCGCACGCCAACCCTGCCAGGCCTGGCTCTCGCTGTGGCTGAGCAGCTGGGCCAGCTCGGGCACCTCCTTGGCCAGGGCGCCGGGCAGCTGGTCGTCGAGGGCCCGCTGCAGCACCTGCAGGTCATTGAGCTCGCCCAGCAGCTCCTGCATCTGCTTGAAGGTGCCCTGCCAGGATCGGCTGGGCGCCGACAGCAGGGCCTTGCAGTTGTCGAGCTGGTAGCGCCCCGTCTTGATCTGTTTGCGCAGGTCGTGCAGCTGCTCCCTGTGGCTCTCCTTGCGCAGGGCGCCCAGCTGCCAGCCGGCCAGGGGCTCGTCGGCCAGCGGGGTGAGCGCAGGCTTGCGCAACCAGCGCTGCATCTGGGCCAGCCAGCCCAAGTAGGCCGCCCCCTTGAGCTGCTCGACCAGCTGGCCATGGGCCTGTTGACGCTCGCGCTGCAGCTGCTTGAGCACCGGACGCAGCGTGGCGATTTCGGCCTGGGGCAGCAGCGGCAGCCACCGCTGCTCCAGCCTCGCCTGCAGCACATCGAGATCGCGGGCCAGCCCCAGGCGGCGGGCGGTCTTGGCCAGCCGACTGAGACGCAGGTCGGCCGGCAGCCGCAGCACCGGCGCAAACTGGTTCAGGCTCACCCGCAGACGGCGCATCGACACCCGCAGCTGGTGCAGGGGTTCCGGGTCCTTGTCGGCCAGCACCGGGGCGTGCCAGTCGACCAGGGCCCTCAGCTGGCGGTCAATCAGGCCGATGGCGTGGTCACCGTTGCTGACGGTGCTGGCGAAGCTCAACGAAACTCGGGGCGCTTGGTCTCTTCGAGGCTGCGCTGCAGGGCCACCCCCAGGCTCATGCCGGGGGTGAGCTCACCGCCGAAGGCGCTGCCCAGCACATGACGGTAAAGCTTTGATTCCACCAGCCGGTAGGTGCTCGAGGGCAGGGGGACGTAGCGGGCCTGGCGCACCAGCTCGAGCCCGCTCTGCAGAAAGCCAGTCAAGAACCGGCGGGTCTGGGGCTCGCTGCGCAGCTTGCTGTCGTTCACATACACAAACAGCGGACGCGACAGCGGCACATAGGTCTCGTTCTGCACCGTGGCGACCGAGGGGGCCACCAGACCCTTGCTACCCAGCACCCAGAGCGGTTTGAGCTGTTTGGCGTTGCTGGCGTAGTAGGCGTAGCCGAAGTACCCCAGGGCCTCGGGATCTTTGGCCACGCAGCGCACCAGCACCGAGTCGTCTTCGCTGGTGGTCACATCGGTGCGGGAGTTGGCGCTGTCGCCGTTGACCGCCTTGTTGAAGTAGTCGAAGGTGCCCGAGTCGGCGCCGGGCCCGCACAGGCGGATCGGCCGCCTGGGCCAACCGGCATTGACCTGGTTCCAGGTTTTGACCACACCCTGGGCCTGGCGGCCCCAGAGGACCCCCAGCTCCTTGATGCTGATGTGGCGAGCCCAGGTGTTGGCAGGGTTGACCACCACGGTGAGCGCATCAAAGGCGATCGGCAGCTCGACAAAGCGCACGCCGTTCTTGGCGCACAGATCGAGCTCCTTGCGGCTGATCGGCCGCGATGCGTTGGCCATGGTGAGCTGGCCGCTGCAGAACTGGCGCAGACCCGCCGAGGTGCCCGCCTCCTTGAGGTCAAACCGGGCCTGGGGGTTGCGGCCGCGCTTCTGATCGGCGGCAATCGCCAGCTGCAGAATCGGATAGACCGTGCTCGATCCGCTGATCCGGATCACCGGATCGCTTGGGGCGGGTCGGGCCGGGGTTTGGACCTGACCCCAGGCTGGCACGCCCCAGGCAGGAGCGCTCAGCATCATCAGGGCTGTGGCAACCAGGGCGCGCGTCATGGGGTTCGGGGCTCGCCTCCAAATCCTGGGCCAACCCACGGCAGCAGGGGGTTAAGGAGAGGTTGTCGATCGAGCGCGATCAGGCCCTCAGCTCAAGCACTCAGCGCGGCAGGGTCCAGTCTTCAAACCAGCCGCGCCGCCACAGCCAGCCCACCTGCAGCAGGGCGATCAATCCCATCACGACCCACACGACCATGTAGCCGTAGCGCCAGTGCAACTCGGGCATCTTGTCGAAGTTCATGCCGTAGATGCCGGCGATGAAGGTCAACGGCGCAAAGATGCTGGTGAGAATCGTCAACGTCTTCATCACCTGGTTCATGCGGTTGCCGACGCTGGCGGCATAGGCCTGGGTGATGTGGTCGCACTGGTTGCGCAGCAGCTCGATGTGCTCGAACAGCAGTTCGACCAGCTCAGCCATCTCGCGAAAACCACCGAGGGCCTCGGGCCCCAGCAGCCGCTGGCTCTGGCGCAGCATCACCCGGATCTGATGGCGCAGCGGCCAGATCTGTGAGCTGATGGTGCGCAGGTTGCTGCGGTGCTGGAAGGTGCGGTTGAGCAGCTTCGGCTTCGGACTGCGCAAAGCCGAGGCTTCGAGATCGTCAAGTCGCGACGCGATCTGCTCGAGCATCGGGAACAGATCGTCCAGCACATCATCGATCAGGTAATGGAGAATGTCATCGAGATCCCGCTGCTCCACCGCCACTTCCTGGCGCAGCAGCCAGCCGGTCAGGTCGGCAAAGGGGGTCGCGCTGGGGGTCTCGTCAAAGGTGACCAACAGACCCGGCAGCAACAGCAGGCCCAGCTGACTGCTGATCAGTCGTGATGGATCGTGGGCAAAGCCAAGGCGGTGCAAGACCACGAGCACCGCATCATCGAGACTGGCCACCCGGGCCCGCTGCGGCACCTGCACCATGGGAGGCAGCAGCTCCTCGTGCACACCCAGGGCGCAGAGCAGGATGCGCACCCGGTCGTGATCACCCAGGCCGTTGATCCGCAGCCACAGCGGAATGCCCTGCTGCCGCAGGGCCAGCAACGGTTCCTGCTCGCAGGCGGTGATCAGCTGCGGGCCAGCGTCATGGAAGGCCACAGCCGTGAAGCTGCTGGCCGCGCGACCGCCACTCACAAACAGCGCCGTCGGCAGGTTGGCCGGCCGCTGCTCCAGCAGGTGGGGGCTCAGAGCACCAGGTGTTGGCTGCAGCAAGGGCGGTGAGGGTTGAACCAGCGATCGACAACCACACCCATGCCGATCAGACCGGCCTGAAGGATCAGGCAGCTCGCCACAGCAGGTGTCCAGGTTTTCAGCAACTGTGCCATTGGTTGCGGGCGGTCGCCACCGAAGCGGCCCCACATTGCAGCGCATCGACACCGATCCGGCGGTGATGCACATCACAGAGCCGATTGTTCCTCGCCCATTGACCTCACCTTTCCTAAGGTTGCGTTGGCTTCACCAGCACCGCGACGTGATCAACCCTCTGGCTGTACCGGTTCCTGATGGTGGCGATGGCGATGATGCCGGCAGACCAGTGCAGGCCCCGCTCGAAGCGCACAGCAGCTACCGCGGCAAAGACTGGAGCCCCCAGCGGTTGGTGTTCCACCAGAACCTCGAAAGCTTCGCCGATCGCGTCGGGCTGATCGTGGGGTTGCAGAGCAACGGCAAGATGAGCCAGGAAGCGGCTTACACCGAAATCCGCAAGATCTGGAAGGAACTCAAGAACAGCAAAGGCGAACTCCTCAACGACACTGAAGACTCTGCCAACTGAATCCATGGACCCCTGCGTCCTGGTGATCAACGCCGGCAGCTCCAGCCTCAAGGCCGCCGTGTTCGCGGCCGGCAGCGCGGCCAACGAACCTGTGGCGCTATGGGCGGGGCAACGCAGCTGGCAGCCAGACAGTTGGCACGAAGCGACCCCCAACCCCCGGCAACTGGCCGACGCCGTGGAGGCCGCGTTGCAACCCTGGCTGCCAGAGGTGCTGGCCCCCTGGCGCGATCGCCTGCAGCTGGTGGCTCACCGGGTGGTGCATGGCGGCCTGCGCTTCACGGCCCCGACCCTGATCACCGCAGAGGTGCGCCGGCAGATCGCCGCCATGGCTGACCTGGCGCCCCTGCACAACGCCGTTGCCCTGGCCGTCATCGACTGGCTGGAGTCAGGCTCGGGGCCATGGCAACCCCCCATGCGCCAGTGGGCCTGCTTCGACACGGCCTTTCACAGCAGCCTCAGCGAGGTTGAACACAGCTATGCGCTGCCGGCCCGGTGGCGCGAGCTGGGGCTGCGGCGCTTCGGCTTCCATGGACTCAACCATCAGCACCTAGCCGAGACGGTCACGGCCCTGCTGCGCGAGCAGGGCCACAGCGACGAGCAGCTGCTGCGTGTGCGCCTGATCAGCGCCCACCTGGGGGCTGGCTGCTCCCTGTGTGCCATTGCAGGGGGCCGCAGCCAGGCGACCACCATGGGGTTCACGCCGCTCGACGGTCTGGTAATGGCCACCCGCAGCGGCTCGGTGGATCCTGGACTGCTGCTGCACCTACTGGGGCAGCAGGGCCTCAGCGTCGCCGACCTCGACGAGGGGCTCAACCACCACAGTGGCCTGCTCGGTCTCTCTGGGCTCAGCGGCGACATGCGCACGCTGCGGCAGGCCGCAGCCCAGGGTCACCGTGGGGCCATCCTGGCGGTCGCGGTGTTCAGCACCCGCCTGCTGCAGGCCATCGGCGCCATGGCCGCCGTGTTGCGGGGCGTCGATGTGATCGCCCTGAGCGGCGGCATCGGCGAAAACGATGCCGAACTGGCGGCACTGCTGCAGCGCGAGCTGGCCTGGCTCGGACCCTTTCGGCTGCTGCAGATTCCGGCCGCAGAGGAGTGGCAGATCGCCCGCCAGTGCCTCAACGCCCAGGCCCTGCACCATCGATGAGCCGCTGCACCACCCGCATCAGCGGATCGCGCTGGGCCGCAGGCGAGCGGTAACAGGCACGGCTCTCCAGCTGACGCTGCGAGAGCACCTCAACACCGCTGAAGCCGCCCTCGGTCCCATAGCGCAACACCCAGAGGCTGTCAAAGTCGTCGTCATCGATCGGGGGCATGGCAGCCCAGCCCAGACCTGCCGCCAGCAGGGGCAGACGGCGGTGCTCCCAGGCCAGCACCAGCACACCGCCGTCGTAGCGCGACTCACGCCGGATCTGGCGACCAAGGGCCTCGGAGTCACTATCGGCCTCGGGGAAGACGGCAATGTTGGCCCCGGTGGCCACCGCCAGGGGCACCAGGGTCTGGTAACTGCGGGCGTTCTTGCCACTGGCCGCCTCGAAGCCATAGCTGCCCAGATGCAGGGGCCGCCCTGCCTGCAGGCAGGCCGGAATCATGCGGCCCAGCTGCAACGACTGGAGCAGACCCGTTTCCGAAAGGTTGTAATCAACCGGTTTCTCGGGCCTAGGACGATCCTTGTGGCCATGGCGGATCAGCACCACCTGTTCAGGCCCGGCCCAGGCTGGCGCGACCACCACGGGCGGCAGGGAGACCACAACCGCTGCAAGCAAGGCAGAGATGCGCAAAGCCACTGGCGGTACGAGCCGGATCACCCGAGGTTGCCAGAGTCAGTCCGTCAACAGGGGGAGTCCCGCCGGCGGCGCCACGAGCAGGCGGTCGAGTTCGGGGCGCACCTGCTGCCGGAAGGCCTGCCACTGCGGTGAGGCGATCACATCGCGGCTGATCGCCTCGGCCAGTCGCTGGCTGGCCAGCACATCGCTGGGGTAATGCACCACGCAGTAACTGCGGGCGAAACCACCCTGACGGCCCACCTGCACCAGGCGCTCGCGCCGTTCAGACAACAGATCGGCCAGCAGCAATGAGGCTGCGTAGTACCAGGTGGCATGCCCACTCGGATACGACCAGGTGGTCTCGGTGGGCAGGCAGGGCTGCAGCTCGGGGTGGCTCACGTAGGGGCGGGGCCGCGCCACAGCGTCCTTGAGTGCATCCTTGACCCCGTCGATGCGTTTCAGAAACAGGGGCAGGCCCTTGGTGAGCGTGGGGGCGGTCTTGCCCAGATCCGAGCCCACCGCAGCATCGAAGGCGTTCAGGTTGCGATCGAGAAATCGCCAGCTGTGAATCACAGCCTCGGGATAGCGGGTTCGCTGGTTCCAGCGCAAAATCGCCAGGTCATCGGCTTCGGCGGGTGAACCCGGCGCCGGAGGCCGGCCCACCACGGCGCGGTAGCGCTCGGCCTTGAGGCTCAACCCAGCCGCCGGATCGCCGGCCTGGGCCAGGGCAGCGCTCCCTGGCGGCCACAGCAGACTGCCCGCTAACACCACCAGCAGCAGCACCGCCCGCATCGCCGTTCCTCGACAGCACCATCCGCAAAATCTGCCGCAGTGTGGTTAAGGACGCTTCCCCACCCCCGCGCTTGACCGTCTTAATCAGATCCTCACGGACAGGGCC
>Ga0172367_10009973_pt1 | contig 10313 bp, 8 predicted proteins | sample Lak10m_FD_114542 | JGI IMG/M metagenome (GOLD analysis project Ga0172367, IMG submission 114542) | Freshwater microbial communities from Kabuno Bay, South-Kivu, Congo - kab_022012_10m | ecosystem: Environmental > Aquatic > Freshwater > Lake | place: Democratic Republic of the Congo: South-Kivu...
AATGACTATTTGATTAAGGGCCTTGATTTATGCGAATCTCCAGGCGATTGTCGTTGGAATACCTCTATTGAAGCCAGACTTGAGTCTAGTTGATCATGAAATTAAACCGGATGGCAGTGAAAAGATTCAGCCGAAAAAACAGCCAAGAGTATTATTAAAAAGGAAAAACTCGGAACCTACTGGGAAGGTTTTAACTGGAATAATGTGACCAAGGAAGGACAAGTCCAATTTCCCAATGGTAAAAAGCCCGAGGCTTTGATTTCGAGAATTCTTGAACTGGCTACAGATAAAGGCGATTGGGTTTTAGATTCGTTTGCGGGCTCAGGCACTACTGGTGCTGTAGCACATAAAATGAATAGAAAGTGGATAATGGTTGAACTGAGAGAACATTGCAAATCGTTGATTCATCCACGACTTTCGCGAGTCATTAGCGGAGAGGATCAGAATGGCGTATCTGAAGTTTATGGATGGCAAGGCGGAGGTGGATTTAGATTCTACGAACTTGCGCCCTCTCTCCTTCAAAAAGATACTCGTGGCAACTGGGTTATCAGCCCAAAATACAACGCCGTGATGCTCACAGAAGCAGTCTGCAAACATGAAGGCTTCAAGTTTTGGCCAGATCAAACAAATTATTGGAAGCAAGGGCATTCATCAGAAAAAGATTTTATTTTTGTTACGACAGAATTTCTTACTGCAGAGCGATTGGACAAAATTGCTTCTCAGTTAAAGCCAGATGAATCTCTTCTCATATGCGCGAAGGCGTTCAAAGTTCCCTCCACCAAGTATTCAAATATCACGATCAAGAAAATTCCACAGATGCTTCTCGGCAGGTGTGAATTTGGTCGTGATGACTATAGCTTGAACATCAAAGAACCTGCTCAAGAAGAGATGGAACTCGACGAAATGTAAATAAAACGATCAGCAAGGATGCAACAACATGGGTGATACAGCAAGACACGTGGCTCAACGATTGAGCCTACGGAAGCCACAAAGGGATAGCCTTGAGCTTCTTGAGAAAATAGTTAAGACGATTGGCTTCGATCCGAAAGAATCACGGCAATCGAAAATTGAGAAGATTTCAGCATTGCAATTATCGGGGTTCACAGATTTTGATCGCGAATTCCCCTCATTTGCTTTTGGTGTCGCTACAGGGGTAGGAAAAACTCGCCTTATGGGTGCGTTCATTTCATATTTGTTTCTGGAGCATAAACTGCGAGACTTTCTCGTTCTGGCTCCAAACTTAACTATCTACAACAAACTTATTGAAGACTTTAGTAATCCATCAAATCCTAAATATGTATTTCGTGGAATTGGCGAGTTTGTCCACTCACCGCCCAAAATTATCACAGGTGACAACTACGCCAATGTGAATACCCAACGAAAGGTTTATCAAGCGACAGTTCAACAAACGCTTTTTGGCGAAGAGGTCGCTATAAACATTTTTAACATTTCAAAGATTAACGCAGAAACGCGTGGTGGCAATACCCCGAGAATTAAAAGACTTAGTGAGTATCTGGGCGAATCTTACTTTCAATATCTACAAAACATAGATCGATTAGTTCTGCTTATGGACGAAGCCCATCAATATCGAGCCGAACGCGGAATGAGCGTTATCAACGAATTAAAGCCAGTCTTGGGTTTAGAACTAACCGCAACCCCAGTTGATCGAAATGGTGATTCATTTAAAAACATCGTTTATCAGTACAGCTTAGCGAAAGCGATCACCGATGGCTTCGTTAAAGACCCAGCCGTTGCTACAAGAAAAAACCTAAGCCAACAACAACTTGATAGCATGGAAGATGATGCTCTTGATCGCCTTAAACTCGAAGATGCGGTCAGAGTTCATGAAAATACGAGAACAAAGCTATTGAGCTACGCCAAAAATAAAAACTTACCCGTAGTTAAACCTTTTATCCTGGTTGTGGCAAAAGATACGACCCACGCTAAAAAAATCGAAGACTACATCAAGAGCCATGACTTCTTTGATGCTCGATATGCAAACAATGTGATTACAGTTCACTCCAATCAAAGAGGTGAAGAGAAGGAAGAGAACATTCAACTTCTGCTTTCCCTGGAAAAACCCGAGAACCCAGTAGAAATCGTTATTCATGTAAATATGCTTAAAGAAGGTTGGGACGTTACAAACCTCTATACGCTCGTGCCTTTACGAGCTTTTGCCGCTGATATACTTGCGGAGCAAACTCTCGGTCGGGGTCTTAGACTGCCCTATGGGGAGCGTACAGGTGATCCAGACGTAGATACTCTTACAGTCATTGCACACGATCGATTCGACGAGCTAATTCGATCGGCACAGAATGAAAGTTCAATTATTAAAAAGCAGACGATCATCGATGTCGATGACCCTGCATTTTCAGTAAATCAAGAAGTCAAAACTGTGACATCCACAGTTGAATTGGCATTGCAAAATCAGGAATCTGCAGTAACTGAAATTGAAAATGAAGAGGATCGCAATCAAGCAATACTTGCTGCAAAAGCAAAAAGAATAATTCTGGAGCAGCTTAAAGGATCAAATCAAGGCGAGTTTGTACTTCAGCCGACCCAACTTGACTCAAAAGAGACAACACAGCAGGTGTCCGAACTGGTTAAGCAAATTCTCCCAGTGAGTGCCTCTGGTGAGGTGGATGCTAACCTGTTGAAAAAAGTGACTAAGGAAATTGTGAAAGACTTCTTACCAGGTTTGGTGAAACAGTCGATTTCAATACCCAGAATCGTCATTCAACCTAAAGAGAATTCTATCAAGGCTGGATTTAAAAAGTTCTCACTGAAAACAAACGGTCTTCCTAAGTTCAATCCTATACACGATGAGATCCTCATTAAGACGCTTCAAGAGCAAAAAGATAAAGTCATCGGCGTTGTGAATCATCAGAACATTAAGGACACAAATGAAAATTTAATCGTAGCTAAGCTGATTGATCATGATGAAGTCGATTACGATTCTCACCAAGAACTACTTTACAGTCTTGCGAATGAAATGTTGGCTTACCTTCGAGGCATTCATAAGAACGAGGAAGATATTTCAAATATCGTTCTAACTCAGCGAGAACAACTTGCGGAACAGATTTGGGCGCAAATGAAAGATCAATTCTTCTGCGAGGTCGGCGAATATGAAACTCCATCGGTAAAGCCATTTACGACAATCGAACCTCATAATTATTCAACGCTCAAAAACGTTGAACCAAAAAATTATATGACGACCATTGGCTCAATAGCCGAGCTTCGCAGAACACTTTTTTCAGATTTCAAGCGTGCTTGTCATTCTGCGTATAAGTTTGATTCATTTGGGGAACAGAAATTCGCTCAGATACTTGAGGCCGACGGCGAAAAAGATGTGGAAAAATGGCTTCGACCCGCTCCAAGACAGTTTCATATCTATTGGGATCACCAAACCAAAACATACGAGCCAGACTTTGTAGTCGAGACGAAGGATTCAATTTGGATTGTCGAAATCAAGGCAAAGACTGAGATCGAAGCTGTTGAAACACAGGAAAAGGCTAAGGCCGCTATTGTATTTTGCAAACATGCTACGGATTATAATCGCCAAAACAAGGGTAAGCCTTGGCGATACACGCTTATTCCTGACTCAGAAATTGGTCTAAATAAGACGTTCAAGCACCTGTCTGAGAATTATGAGGTCAACCAAAATGCTTAACGGCTTGATCATATATGCTGTCCCAAAAACCTACCAGAAAGTTAAAACCATCGGATGGCGATGATGGGTAAGGTGTCTTGGGAAAAACTTAAGGTTGGGACTTCCGAATACTACCTGGAAAAGGGGTTAAGAGATGTATTTGTTGACCTATGGGATAACGGCTTCAAACATCCTGGCAAAATTCAACGGTTTTACAAGGGTTTTGAATCCAGTCATATAGGCGGAAGACAAAGTCAGTTAGTGTGGCTATTTTTGCGCAAAAATAAAATCTACGTTAAGGAGTTCTCTGAGGGCATAAGTGAGCCAGCATCATGGTTGATGACAAAACCTGTGAATCCGCAAAAGATATTGATAGCGAGTGACTATCAAGAATACTTTCCCAATATCTTTTTTAGACAAAAGCTCCAACTCTTAGATCAGAAGAACAAAGCCCAAGTCGATATTTTTCATAAACTGATCGATAGCAACGACTTTAATCTGAACTTCAGAATGTTGCTGGTTCCAGCAGGTGTTTCTGATACAGATGCCCTTAAAATGTTGAAGTCAAAACCACTCAGTAGTCGCCACAAATTTCAAAAGCTCAAGGGCAGCGCAAAAGATCACGTTCTCACAGCAGCACTTTCAAAGTACATATTTGATTGCCCTGACAATACCGATCCATATACAGCTTTTCGCCTTGCTGAAGCTGACATATTTGAACGGAGCAAATTAGATGGAGTTAAGTCGAAATCCAAAATCGAGGGACACCTAAAGTCCTCAATATCCCTCATCAACAGCGCACCTTTCAATTTTCTCTTTTCCGCAGGGTGACGTGCGGATGGAATAATCCATCGGCAGATCGCAAGTTTGTAAGCTGACCAAATTTCAAAGATAAGCCTCCTAAACAAAAGGAGGCAAAAATGCCAACCGAGCAAGAAGAGTTTACCCCCAATTTTACCAAAGACCTTACAACAATAGAACGGCCAAGCGGCGAGTTGTACAACAGTGGCACAACTACCCCCAAATTGTTAGTTCCTATTGATAAGGTCTATTTCAAAACAAAACGAATCGACTTGCGTATAATTGACAGCTTTCGTGACAGACGCTGGTACAAAACCAAGCAACGCTTCAGAAGTGACATAAACTATTCTGGAAACTTTCAGATCGCTGGAAGAAAGATTACGGTACATTCAAATGATCTAAGATCCGAACTCCAGGTAAACCCAGCTCAGTGGGATTCACTAAAAGGTCTTTCAACCTTTGTTAAGTTACTCAGCGGTGAGGCGGATCCAATTATCAGTAATTTAGCATGCTATGTTCACATTCCACTTTCCTTAGCAGATACACGTAAAGCCTTTACTGTTTCACATAAGCGCGCCACTAAAGTATTCAGAACTGAAACTCTTACGAAAGAAAGTGGCACACTAAAGGATATAGACTTCAGCGGTATTTATGGATCCAACAAAACCATTTCTATTGCAGTGTATGACGCAGTAAAGAAGCACCGAGATCTTAATCTGCCCAATCCAACAACAAGGATTGAAACTCGATTTCAGACTCATCGATTTACGCCTGCTAAGAGCCTACATGATCTCTGGACTCTCACGGGTGAACGACTGTTCAATAAGATTCAGCTTCTAAAGCCCTTGGACACGAGCGAGCTAAAGCGAAGGGATAAGATCTACTGGGAGCTTTTAATTCAGTACACAGACAGTGTGGGGCTCCGAGAAGCCATGTCCAGAGTGGGTCGATTAGATCCTAAACATGGCCATGTGATTATCAAGCGACTGGTAAAGAGGATGGCATTGCATGACATAAGTTTGCCAGAGCTATTTGATACCAAAATGCAGGCCTTTGCGAACGCACGCCCGTCAAAAATGGAATGGCAGATAATTGATTTTCTCAAAGACAAGCGCAGGGAATTAAAGGAACTCGACAGGGCATACCAAGAGAACCTGCTATCAACTTCGACGTCGAAGTTGGTGGTGTCCCAATGAGTTCACTTATCGAAAAACTTAAAAAACACGTCAGGGATCGTCGCGTTGATGCTTCCCAGACAGAAGAAAATCAGCGATCCCAGCGAACTTCTTTGGAGGTTGCTATCATGAAGGGTTTTTTCACAATCGAAGAGGCAGCCCTCTACATCGGTAAATCGCCAAAGACAGTAAGTAACTTGAAATCAAATGGTCTACTTGAAGCTGTAAATAAATCAGGCGCAGGTAGAAAACTCATCACCAAAAAATCTATCGATAAGTACATAGGAGTAAGCAAATGAATAAATACGCAGAAAAATACATAAGTATTAAGAAAGACAAGGGGCTATTCAGATTCAGAGTTGTCGTACCTCATGGCACAAAAGATCTCCAAAGAAAAGAGGGCGGTTTCGCTACGCTTGGACAAGCCAAAATTAAAGCCCGAATGAGACGAGATGAGCTTCTTGCAAGGCGCGACAAGCTCAGTGGCGGGATAATTACGTTCGCAGATGCCAAAGAACAATATCTCAAGCATTGCGGTATGACGTTTAAGCCAAGTGGCTTCTACAGCCTTAAATCATGTCTCGACGCTCACACAAGTCACTGGAGTACAAAACTTGTGACTGATCTCAAGGCTTCTGACGTATGGGACTTGGGCTCTAAGATGATGGCAACCTTAAAGCCAACAACAGTAGATCGCAATATACGACACATCAAAGGAGTCTTCACGCATCTTGTGAAACTTGGCATATTAGATCGAAACCCTGCATTTGGTGTGAAGTATTCAAAAACAAAGTACATGCGCAAGCTCACTGCGATGACAAAGCAAGAGATTGATCTTCTCTTAGATCACACGAAAAGAATCGGTCATTCACTTTACCCCGTCTTTTTTCTTGCTTATCAAACAGGTGCAAGAGCGGGTGAGCTAAAAGCACTTCGTGTGCGTGACATCAACTTTGATGACAATTCGCTGGTGATTTCAAGATCATACTGTGCATACGCTAAACTTGAGGTAACTCCAAAGTCTGGCAAAGCAAGATTGGTTCCTCTAAACTCAGATACAATGCGATTTTTAAGAGAACTAACTTACGGTAAATTACCAGATGACTATGTTCTGCCGCGACAGCGAGCTTTTCTAAAAGGCGAGGCATCTGAAGTTCTACAGAAAATCCAAAGGGAGATCGGCATTCAACAAACGAATTTTCACAGCATCAGGGCAAGTTTTATTACGCATCTATTATTGAAAGGCGTTCCAATTACCTCGGTACAGGAGATTGTCGGGCATAGTGATCTAAAAACAACTCAAGCATACGTCAGAATGGTGGGTTCAGATTTGCGTGGTTGCACCGAAGCTATTACCGTTCAGCCTCCAACAAAGGCTGAAGCTGAAGGTTTCTGTTCGGCTCTCAATGCTCTTTAAGAGTTTGCTCAATTAAAACCCTGACCATTTTTAGTTGAGCAGGCTTTAGCTTTGGCAGGAGGTCATTGATAACTTGAAGATCAGTGACCTCTTTCTTCTTTTCTCGAACCAGTTCGTCAAAATACTTCACGCCAATATCGCCATAGATTTTCAAGAATTTTAAAAGGGTCGCTCCTTGAGGGGGATCTGTGCGGCCTTTTTCGATCTGACAGACGTAAGAGTTCGTTACCCCAACCCGTCTTGCGACATCCACCAACGATAAATTGTGCTTGAGGCGAAGGTCTTTCAAAACCCTTGCATCGTCAGTCATAATGATTCGATTCGGTCTTGTTTTCTTCATATTGGATGCTCAATTTTGCTGCTTAATCTACTACACATTTACTTAATATGTAGTAGGACAACTGTCGGGTCAACTTCTGGGTCAACTTGTTTTGTGACCTTTTGGGCAAAAATGGGAATTGATTTTCAATCGATCAAATTGTTAAATGTTTGTATTCACGAATGAAAAACGACATTTCAGGAAGTTTCAGGAACTTCCGTGATAACTTTTTAAGTATTTGAAATGACATTGGGGTAAATTGGTGGAGGCGGGGGGAATCGAACCCCCGTCCGCAAGCAATCCACAATAAGGCACTACATACTTAGTCCATGCTTTAGCTTCGGCGGCGAGTCTTCCATAGACAAAATACCCACAACCTGTCCCCCAGAAAGTTTTAAATCTGCGCATCTGAAGAAAGCCTGCGTAGATCGAGGTGACTAAATGACGGAAAGAATCAGCCGTCACCGCTCCGATTCTTTCCGTGCTGCTTAATTAAGCTGCAAGTGCGTAATCGTTGCCAATTACAAGATGCACGTTTTTATCGAGGTCCTCATGCGCCCCGGTATGCTCCTTATGTTTCAGTACCCACGTCGAAGCCGTGTCGCCCCCGGTTTTCGAAAATGAACCAAAATCAAATCTGACAAATTCAAAACAAAAACAAACTTCAAACATTTTTTATTCGATGCTCAGCTTAAAATTAAATTGCTGAAACAAACTCCGTGAAATTGTAACACATTTTCCAATATTCGCAAAAAATAGCGAATTTACCAACGAAAAATATCCCTCCAAGGGCCGTAATCCACATAAAGGTCTATTTTTCCACAAAGTTATCCACAATTAACGCAAACTTTCTGGATTAAAGAAATAAAAATATTCAAAATAGATGGGACGAGCCCGGAAGAATTCCGCATTATAATTGCCCGAGGGCAATTCAACTTAAATACTCAACAAAGCAATTTGAAAATTCTAGACCAAACTTAATAAAAAGCAAGCAGTTCCAATAAATTTCATTAAAATTTTTAAGAAAGCTGCTTAAGCGCGTCATGAGCTTCTTGAACTAAATTATTTACAGTTGCTTTAGTCTTACTTTGTGGATCATTTCCATGAATTTCGCTATTTGCACTGACTCCTGTTCCACTTCCTAGCGTCTCAATATTATCTATTGCCAACCCATTTTGAAAAGCTACCGCACTGTTCCCAGAACATGCGCTATTTCCCTCGATAAAATTTTGTTGAGCCAAATGAAAATTTTTACCTAGGAAAGTTTTATTGGGAGTTGATATATTGGTTACGGGAAATAGTTGGATATTCAGTTGATAAACTCTTTCACCTTTTTTACTCATTCGGGAAATCGAATTATCTTTGTGAAGATTCTTACGCATCTGTCGTAATTTAAATCGAATTTCTTCAAATTCTGCTTTGGTAAGGCACATAGTTAAAGTGCCAAATTCTCGCTCATTAGGAGAATCCTGAAATAATGATTCTAGACCCAAATACATCAGTTGGGTCTGAAGTTTTCGAACTAAGGCTACAGGTACGTCTTCGGGCGATTCAATCAAGCTGTGTGATTTCTTAATTTCTCCTGATTTTTCATCGCGGGCTAATTCCCCAAATTTTATCAAACTATTTAAAGCAGTTTGAATTTCGTCATCCGAGGCTTTCCCTCGTAGTAATTTTTTAATTCCATCATTGCTGAATTCAACGCCATCTTGATCCACCATTGCATAAATAATCCAAGCGACCCAATTTGGAATTTTTTCCCAGGTTTTGCGATCAATCTCACCACTTTTTAATTTTTGCTCAAACCTTAGTTCACAAAGACCTTTTAGAAACACGTTTCGCTCGGCAGGATCGGTTGCCTGAGTAAATTGCACTAAAAATCGAAATTCCTCAGTCATATCTTTATTAAAATTCAAAGCCTTAGCAAATCGAATAATCATGTCATCCGACAAATTCCGTTTACCCTCTATGATGGTTTTTAAATAGTTAGGAGATTTAATATCTGCCGCTGCCGAGAAAACTGCATAATTGTAAGGTCGAAGTAATCTTTTACTAAGGCTTTTTTTATAATTGTAATAGTCCAACAAATACTGACGATAATCCATATATACAGAAAGCTCTGGCATTTTACACTCCAGAGAGGGATTATTGGTAACAGAAGACTGGCTGTGAGATTCTTTTTTTTTGGAAGCTTCTTTTTGCATCATCTTTGTTGAAATCCTTTTTAACTTTAATCGGCATTTAAGTTTTAAATCCATCACAATATTAAATTACCTTTTAACATCAATTTCTTCTACGCCTTATCCTCGTCAATGGCAAAACTCTTCCAATTCTCCTTTCTGGTGGATTGAACAAACTAATGTTAAATAACCCTTTATCGAGGGCTCAAAAAGAGCTCTCCAAATAATTGGAACTCATATTGTAATTAAAAACAAGAAATTCTATTTAAAAAGAAATGATTCGAGGGGTAATGCGCTATGTTGATTGTGGGCCTCAATACAATAAGGCCCACCAAAGCATTCAGATTGTCAAAATCTTATTAAAATACATGATTTTGTATAAATATAATTTATTTGCCCTTGCCAGCATAAGATTTTGCCACTTCAACAAAAGTGCGAATCATAATGCCGCTGGCTCCTTTTTTAGGACAGTAATTAAATCGATTGCCAATGGCCCACCCCGTACCAGCAATATCGAAGTGTGCCCAAGGAATATCCTCGCCTACAAATTGCTCCAAAAAGGCTGCTGCCGTCGCACTTCCTGCACCTTTTCCCGAAGACATATTCGATAGGTCAGCATAGGTACCCTTCATATCTTTCACATGAAAGTCGCAAAGTGGCATATTCCAAACCCACTCTCCGGAAATTTCCGCAGCTTTTTCCACAGAGTCTTTCAAGTTTTTGTTGCGCGTAAAATATCCAGTATGAATATTACCCAATGCCACTTGCATCG
>Ga0172367_10009975_pt1 | contig 10311 bp, 13 predicted proteins | sample Lak10m_FD_114542 | JGI IMG/M metagenome (GOLD analysis project Ga0172367, IMG submission 114542) | Freshwater microbial communities from Kabuno Bay, South-Kivu, Congo - kab_022012_10m | ecosystem: Environmental > Aquatic > Freshwater > Lake | place: Democratic Republic of the Congo: South-Kivu...
CCAACTACCGGCAGCTTGTAGTACTTTCGGAAGACATGCGAGTAGATTGAGATCTGCTTGACATGCTTCTTATATGGAAACTGCTTGCCGAAACGCTTGTGTCTGTTGATGGCTTCAACGCCCGCGCCTTTGAAGTCAATGACTACGTAAACCTTTTTACCGTTGACTTTGAAACAGAATAGTCCGTCAGCATGACCCTTGATGCCCTCGATATCTACTTCGATCTCTTCATAGAGCATCTCTCCGCCGCACTTCTTACAGATGTGCTTGGTTGATAGTTCGGTCTTGTTCCCGCAGCCACAAAGCCAATTACCAAGAAACTTACCAGAACGCCCAAGCCACTTCTGTAAAACCATGTGAGTGACTGTTCCAGTGTGCGTAAAGAAGTCCTTCATGAACTTCTCTGTTTCCTCAAAGTAACCCTGATCCCGACCCTCAGCCACGTCCATGAACAGACGTAAGCAACAGCCAGGTGCCTGAGAGGGCCGAAAGTAAGGTTCATTCTGAGTTTGCATCTTTTGCTCAGCTGCGAGCATATTCTGGAAGGTATCTTCCAGCATGTTATGTACCACGGCAAAGCTAGGCTTCGACATTGCTCAGTTCCACCTTGGGATAGAATGGGAGTTCTTTACATCTGAATCCAGCAGCCTTCGGGTGACCTCCGCCACCAAGAGCACGACAGATCTCTGAAACGTCAATCGGCTTATTGATTGCGTACAGAGATACCGAGAACTCTGTCCCTTCGTGGATGTAGGCTATGAAGACGTCATAGTCATTCTCAACAGCCTTGAAACTGACACTGGACTTCATCCCGGTATTGAGTGCGAAGATTCGATACGGTAGTATACCGTTAGCGTACGTACCGAAAGGATCGTCCATGGTGGCTTCAAAGCCATACAGGTTGAGTAGAAACTCATTGTTCTTGTCCTGATAAGGACCGATAGCCTCTCCGTCCCTTATCAGTTTCGGAACCATTACGCGCTCGAACTTACAATCCGGATCAGTCAGTGCATAGACCCAAGACTGGTAGTCTTGTTCTTTGCGTGGATCGGTATCCAGTGCTCTCATGCCCCACTGGAACATCATGTAAACCTGATCCCAAAGTTCAAGATCAGATTTATCCCAGACATCATAACGCCCCAGGTACTTAACAACCACAGGCATTTCCAGTTTTGGGAAATAGTATTTCCAGGCCAGCTCACAGCCTGCAGTTCCAACAAGCTGGAGGCCTTTCAGGGCTTTACGATCATCTTCAATGCTGTCAAAGCCTAGCTGGTCTTCTGCAGGCGGGATGGTAATGTGTAGAGCCTCCGCAGCGTCCTTGAGTGCCGTACCGTGATGGTCGATCCAAATCAACTCTGCTTTAACCCTCTGAGTTAGACGAAACATCTCAAGGAAAGGAGCCGGCTTGAGCGAGAAGTCAACCATTACTACAGCTTCGATTTCAGGTGTAACCAACTCAAACGGGACTCGGTCACCGTAGTCAATGGGATACAGAGTCACGGACTTGCCTTGACTCTCGTAGTAAAAACGAACGACAGCCCCACTAGCGGCTCCGTCCAAATCTCTTGAATGGTAGAGGCAAAGTACTTGACTCATGTTATCTCCTTACCTGCGATTAGTTTTCCTTCAAAGTCACATTTGGCTGGAAGCTCATTCATCCCGGATTGCATTATCACATCCGGTAATGGTGCATTCCTAAGAATGTGTGCTACTGAAACGCTCTCACAGAAATACAGGCTGCCTGGATTAACTGTTTCTGATAACTCGAAAGTATAACCCCCGGCACAAACTCTCAAAGCCAAAAAAGGTAGGTACTCTCTATCGTCACCAGTAAGTTCCAGAAATCTAGAGAGCTGATCCAGCACATTTTGTTCTACAGATACGATCTCAGAAACTAGATCATCTAGATCAAGAAGAGCTGTGCAACAGATGTAGAACTCTGGGGGATACAGCGGTTTAGTACCCGCTTTGATCCTGCACAACTCACCCTGTTCGAGCAGCTGAGTATTTGCTGCACAGATAGCCCTAAGCCCTACGGTATTCAATCTACCAACGAGCTGGTCCTTAATCTCACATGCCAAGTTAGCTCTAACCTCGTCTGCAGTCATATAAACCTCACTGTTCGGGAATTGGTATTCTATTTGCGTAGATAACCTTGATGATCTGGCTCTCTTTCAGAGCATCAAAGATATCCTGTGAGTCCTGTACCGAAAGCACTTTAATCAGGTAGTTGATACGCCGGGTTTTGTCCAGGCCTTCAATGTTCAGGCCACAGACGTGCTCCAACAGCAAGACCCCCAAGCTATCAAAGCCTACGGTGTTGACTATGTACTCAACACGGCTGCAATGCTTGTCCTGATCTTCTAAACGTTTTCTTGCATCATCTACCATGTAAGCTCCTTTGATCTTTATAATTTACTGGTAAGAGCTAACGGGAAAAGCCCGGCCAGGCCTGCTTTGTCCACAGCATCGCTACCGTTAGTTTCCTATCACCTTACCCTGTGGAGGTATCTTATGTCTCGTTTGTCGAGGAAACCCATCTTTTATGTGTATGTCCTTCTTGATCCCACTAAGCCTGGTCCATTTTACTATGGACATTGGAAATTTTCCCACGAACCTTTCTACGTTGGTAAAGGGAAAGGAAAAAGAGCAAACAATCACGCAAACGGCGGCCATTCGAGTAATCCCTTCAAGTACAATAAAATCAAGAAACTTCTTAAGTGTGGCTTTTCACCGGTAACCACAATCAAAAGAACAGGGTTAACCGAAAAGAAAGCCTTTAAGTTAGAAAACAAGTTGATAACCACCGTTGGTAGACGCAATCTAAAATTAGGTCCACTAACAAATTTAACAGATGGTGGTGAAGGTACGGCTGGATACATTCGCTCACAAGATTCAGTTAATAAGTGCCGAGAAACTTTAGCAAACTTGCCCCAGGCTAAGAAAGCCGAGCATTCCCAGAAGCGAAAGGAGGCCGAAGCCAAAAAAGATAAGGTACTAGTATCCAAAGCCATATCCAAAGGTATTAGAGGTCGAACAAAAGAGCAAAAAGAACTAACTAAACAACGCCGAGCCGAAACAATGCGAAATAGGACTCCAGAACAAATTGCAGAAACAAGTAGAAAAATGTCCGAGGCCCATGCTAGGAGATCACCTGAAATTGAAGCTGCACGAATAGCCAACAGATTGAAGACTTATTCCAAAAAGTCTAAGAAAGAGATTAAAGCCATAGGCGAGAAGATTTCAGCAAGCCAAAAGAAACGCTTAGCTCACTCATAGTAATCCCATCTCCTCAAGACCTTCTTTAAGATCGTCTATCACTTCCTGTGGAGCGCTCATTGGATCAATCTTGATTAGGTTCTTATGCTTGTCCTTCTTGCGCGGGAGTTTGATCTGGTAAACCTTAGACATGCCTTTGAATGACTTGCGGATCAGCTTGTGCATCAAGGTACCGCCTGCGTCGTTATCCGGCATGGTAAAGATGTAGTCAAGCTCACCGATGCCAAACAGTTTCAAAGCCTTCTTTGTTCCAAAGTTATTTGCGCCCAGTATCGCAACCGCAGGAAGACCCTCTGAGATCAACCGTAAAGCGTCTCGCGGGCCCTCGACAAGGATTATAAATCTGAGCTTCTTGCGTCGAAGCATCTTACGGACGTGGTCATACGGAAAAATTCCTAGGTCTTTGACCCAAGAACCCTTACTCGTTATGTACGCTAGCTGCCGCTTGCGCTTCTTTTCAAGAATGGCCTTAACCCCACCCACCGTTTCCCCGTTGATTACCACAGGGCATAAAAGCATAGGTTCATCGGAACGTCGATCAATAACGAACTTACAACCCAGTTTAACCAGGAGTTTACCGGGTAAGCCTCGCCACTCCTTTTTGGCCTGCCAGTCACCTAGCTCTTCAACAGCCAGGGCATCAGCAAGATCTGTGTGCGACATTGACGACCCAAGCATTGCTCGCTCTTCATCCTCAGATACTCCGTGATACGTTGCATCTGATAACTTCGCTTGCCATTTCTTGATCTTCTTTAGACCTGTTTTATCCGCAAAGATGTTCCAGTTACCGCTTTTATTGCAGGACCAACACTTGAACGTACCTACGCTCACCTTGGTTCCTGAGATGTTTATGGAGCAAGAAGGATGACTCTCTTTATGAAAGGGGCAGAGAACTATTCGATGCGTCTGAGTCCGTTTCTGCTTGCCTCCATATCGGGCAATCTCCTCCATTATTATGTCAACAGCGCTTATCTTCTCGGCCATAATAATGTCCTTCTTTAGTCAGATAAGGGGCCGACCAAACTGAGTCGGCCCCATACCTAATTTACAGATTAGTCGTCGCCTTCCTCACGATCTTGGATCGCCTCTGATGCCCACTTCTTGACCTTCTGGAACGAGGAGTTCTTGACCAAGTGTTCCAGGTCAGCATTGGTCAAGGAGTCTTCCTGACTGTTCAGGATATCAAGAGCTTCCTGCTCCTGAATCTCGTTGTTCGTCTCGCGGGACAGAATGTCCAGAATCAGAACGCTCTGAGTCTGCTCACGGGCTAGTTCTGCTGGCACTTCTTCAACGGCCTCACCGGTGGCACGACGTTTGATCTCCTGAACCTCACGAGTGATATCTGGGTGATCCATGATCGTCTGGACACCTTTCGGTTCGAGAAGCAGTACACCTTGACTTGCAGCAAGGCGGCGGAACTCAGGGCTCTCGATTAGCATACCCTTGGGTACCTGCTCAGTTAGGCAGACTGGAACCCAGGTCGGAGGAATGGTGACAAGGCTGGGTGCCCCATCAGCACGATTCTTAACCGACAAAGCGATCTCACCTTTGGGGTTGGTGTTATTCAACACCCAAATCTCCTTGATTTCTTTGCTCTCCAGTTCGGAGACGCGGAGGATCTTGATACCCTTGATTAACTTCTTGGCTGTTCTACTCATCTTGTAATCTCCTTTTCGTTCGCTGTTGTGGTTTATTGAATATCTGTATATCCTTGGTTTTCAAGAAAGCTTTAAACGCTGAGCGTATTCTGTTCAGCGTAGATACTGATACCTCTAAAAGGTCGGTTAAATTGCTTTCAACAGGAATCTTGGAGGATTTCTTATAGCTCTTAAACAGCTTGGATAAAGTAAGAAAATACATTAAGGCTGGAGAAATGTTTAACTGCTTAACGTTGAATGGATATTGTGCTGAAATATCGTCCACATACTTGGACTTGAACTCCGACTCAAATAATTGATTGAGCATGTGGAGTTCATTTGTGTAGCCGTGATTAAGCCAGTCTACATAGTAATACAAAACTACGATGTTTTTGATTCTGAAAATCCCCTCCTTCTTCAGTGTATTTAGGTTCCGAGTTGTAGCTTTAGGGATTAGCTCACCCTTATAGAAAAGGATCTCTGGGATTGACATCTGCTTGGTGTTCACAGAGTATGTCGAGTTATCAGGAACGGCTGTTCCCAGGGCTATGCAATTATGCTTACATTTCTTACTAAAGTATAAGCATTCGTCTATAGGGCAGTGCCCGTAAAACTGGAACTGACCAAACATAGGGCAGGTTTCCAGATGTGGCTTAGTTTTCTGCATAACGTACCCTCTGCGGAATATGATCCTTGTACCTTATTTACAGTTTTAGATAAAAGGAAAGCCCGACGATTTTAGTCGTCGGGCTGCCTGTTCTAGCGCGGTATACCCTCTCTCCAGTTAGGAGGCTCATGTCGCCAGTAGTTATTCAGAAGCAAGATATACGTGCAGATTACATGAGCAAAAAGCATCAAGATTGACCAGATATGTAGATTGTTCATAACAGCTATGAGCAGCTCAGATACGTGGGTATCGTTTTTGAAACGCATTACCTGGATTGACTGCTCACCTAAACTCATTGCCAAAAATAAAACTAAATAAGACGTTACCTTCTTACCATTGGGTACTCTATTTAATGGAAGGATCCTGCACAGGACAGCCAGAAGTGTACCAAGATACAGAATAGCTGAAAGTGTGTGAAAAGAGCTATCTAGTAAGAGATTACAGAAGCTCGGTAGCTGTCGGTCCCCAAGTTCAGCTACGAAATGCGTTCTCCACACTATCGAGACATACACGCTTATAGCAAAGTGCGCAGCAAGAACGGCCCATTTCAATTTGTCAAACTTTTTCTGCCAGAGGTCAACATAGTTTAGAATATAGAAACAGACAAAAAGCGTGCTGAGCATTGAAAAGAAGTGCTCTAAAGGAGGGGACAGGTAGTAATAGATAATGTCGCTGAATACCTTATGGTAGTATCCCCATTCAAGTACCAGCTCAATTCCATTTCTAATAATACCAAATAAGGCAGCTATCATCAATGCCAAGGTGATTGGTTTCATGGTCTTATAAGCCCGCAATGAAGTTGACTTAAAGACCATGTACCAAAACAGCATGCACAAACAGAGCTTGACTGTAAAATCGTGTGGCTCTCCGCTCTTACCGCCAAAGGCTATTAGTACATACCCAAAAGAAATCTGAAACTTGTCAAAGAGGTCTGCTAGGGCTGCGGCAGTCATGGTGACTTAACCTTTGATCCAAACATAGCATAGAGCCACAGCATGAAACTACTTATTGCTATTATCCATGAAGATATTACGTTAACTGAAATCTTGTTCTTCTTGTCCTTTTGCTCCCGGATGTACGCAATATCCTGCGTCCAGTTTGTCAAAGTCTCGTTAATCTTATCCGTCTTGGTTTTTAACTCTCCGATCTCACGACCTTGAGTTTCAATCTTAACCTCAGCCTTACCCAAATCATGGCGAGTTTCTTCTATGTTCCTTATTGGAATCTGTAACGCATCCCACAAGGCATCTTTATCCTTTGACAAGTGCTCGACATCCGACTGCAACCTAGCGATGTCTTGCTCATTTGACATTTCAACCTCCAAGTAGCCTGGTTAGGGTGTGCCGAAGTCTCTCACAACTAAAAGGCTTGGGTAAGACTTCGTCAGCTGGCACTCGTCTGCTTCCAGACTGAACGCCATCGACTACAGTAGGGTCAGAAAGCAGTATCAAGGGACGTTGGATCGCTCGAAGTTTTTCTGATTCTTGGATTTCCTCGTCTGTAGATGAGTCAAAGATCAAGGCATCCACGTCAGTTTGGACTAGAGTTTCCCTAGCTTGCTTAAGAGAGGCCACACAGATAATGTGGTAACCCCAAGAAGTCAGTAGCTTGTCCATGAACTCACGATACATATTATCCCGGTCGATAACGAGTATAGTAGCATAGTTGGATACGTGCTGTGCTAAACTGGCAACCATAATGACACCACCCTTTTAGAGTCTGCCAGAGGATATATGACTGAAATGGTCGTTGTATTTAAACATCCTCGGTAGAGGCAGTCTTTCGTCTTTTGAGGTCAGTGTATGACCGGTGTCTTGAAACGCCCAGTAGCAGATCTCTGAACAAGTCCAATAGTTTTCATTGTCCGCGAGCTTACTGCTGATGCCCAAGATAAAGCCTAAGATGTATTGGTGGAGGAAGTCGTAGCCACCAGATGCAGTCTCAGTTTGGGTTAGCCAATCTAAGATTTTTTGTCGGTCCAGAGTTCCATTATACCGATAATGATGGTAGTCCCGACCCTCATAGTTATCAAGAGTTTGGTGATGGATTCCACCCGGATCTGCGCTTACCAGCTTACCCTCTGAGTTGACGATCACACAGTGAACAGCTGCGTCCAGTGAACGCCAGGCAATTGGCCAGTGATAAGGAATATACCACTTTAAATCAAAAACTAGGATGTCCAATGGTTGTAGTTCCATCCAATCGTCCTCCTATAGACTAACGATTTGGTTAATCAGTACTCGCGTATCTGCTATCTGTGCAGTTCTGTTTGCACCGACGTTAAGCCATATCTCTATGTAGTCGGTTACTGCTAGCTCAATAAGGTCGCTACCTTTATACATGATGATAGCTGTAGCGGAATACTCAAGGTTTGAGTACACCACTCCGTTTTTATACAGCATCAATTGACCGGCAGCAGTGTTATTCATACGCAGCGAAGCAAAGACAGAATAAATACCACCTTCAGCAACTGTGAACCGGTTCGTTACCCACAGACCAGCTACAGTGTTGATAATTGCATTGGCATAATTTATGCGGGTATTAACACCGTTTGAGATACTCTGAGTGGTAGCAGGTATAGCTCTTATAACCGGTTGCGTAGCCGCCGCTACTGTAACATCACCGGTGCCTGGATCTGCACCTGTCTCAGTTAACAGTATACCCTTACCGGCTATCAGTTTGGTAATAACAGACTTACCTGCAACATCCGTACACAGATCAACTCTTTGTACCGATCCGTCACGTATCTGATCTCCATCTATACCAGTTCTTGCCATCTGCTTCCCCCTATCCCATCGGTGGCCAGTTAATCTGCTCTATTGCGGGTATGGCTTGAGTCGGATTTGATAGATCAATTGAGTATAGAGCTCCGAGTAGAGCTTGCTGAATCCCAAGAATTTGACCAGCAAACTGCCTGAACAAGTTGTTATTGCCCTCGATAAGCACGACTAAGTCAGCAAGAGGAACACCTCGATACTGAGCCAAATTGGTGATGAAGGGAATGTCTGTAACTGGATTAGTAAGCCCTGCTCGATATTTAACAGCCTCCTCAACTTGAATTGGCCATGTTTTTTGTTCAGCATCTTTATATGGATCAACTGCTGCTAACAGCACGGTATTTCCATAGTCACGTAATTCGATTTCTTTATTTCTCTGGGCAAGTTGAGCAATAGCTGCATTCAACTGAGCTTCAGTTGGCATCGGCTGTTGCTGAATACCCCACCACCATATCGCAGGTGCTCCATGTTCTTCTCGAATGATGAAATCTACATCCGGGACTGCCCAGTCGTAGATCTTAACTATTGCATCAGAAATAGATGTTAGGTATGTCTGAATAATTGCCATGATCACCACCCTATGAGTATGGCGGGTGACCGAGGTCACCCGCCATAACTTTGTACTTAAGAATTACGACTTGAAGTATACCGCCCGAACTTTGTCTAGGGCATCATTGGACGAGGTAAAGGTAATTGTATTTCCGGTAATGGTGTAGTCGTTTGCTGCACCGAGATCCTGAATCTCACCGTTGACCATGAGTATCAGCGTGCCTGCTTTGGGAGTGTGCGCCAAAGTATAGACCTGATAGTCCGCAGTGTTCGGTGCCTCTCCGACGATGAAGTCTGCCAGAGTAAGAACAGTAGAGGCATTGACCGTCAGAACTCCATCCTTATTGATAGTCGCGTCGCCGCTGATAGCCTGCGGGGTGGCAACAGAACCAGTGGAACCGATAAACACTTGGGCCTGTGGCAGATCAGCCAGTTTGATGCCGCCGGCAGTTACCTGAATCGTACCGTTTGCGGCCCTAACCGTAAGAAGATCTGCTGAAATATCCAGACCGCTACCAACGTTCACATCCAGAGCTCCAGTTGTCCCGTTCACTACGATAGCCGCACCTGCGATATCTGCATGTAACTTAGCTGGTGTGATACCACCATCCTTGACCTGGATCATGTTACCAGAAACGATCAGGGTCGAGTTATCCGTGTTGGCTGAAATTGCGCCAGAAACGTTTTGGGTGATACCTGCCCCAGCCACGTCAGCATTCAGCTTAGCTGCGGTGACTCCCAGATCTGCGAGCTGGGTGGTACCAACCCCACCCAGACGAATATGCAGATGTGAAGAATCTGCTTCCATAGTTACGTTGTCAACCTTGACTGCAATGGTATCGGCCATTACGTTGATGCCGTTACCAGCTCCAATGTCCAGCTGATTGCCGGAACTCGACAGACCGGCACCGGCTGTTACCGCACCAAGACCTGTAAACTGGGCGTAGGTCTGTGCGGAGGCCCCAAGAACAAAAGGATCATCTGCAGACAGCATGATCCAGCCCGTGCCCTTGTTCTGAAAGCCATCCTGAACGAAGCAGTACATCCCGGAGGCAACCTCATTATTGGGCGAGTTGTCGGCATCCGTAGACCGCTGCCACGGGTCATTGGCATTGACAGGGACAACATAGATACCGTTTTGAGTCTGGTCGGTCTGATCCTTAACCAAAATCCGATCACCTGGGTTTAGGTTTTTACCGTCAATCGCAGACGGAGGAGTTGTACCGGAGAGGTCGATATTGGTACCAGCAGGTGTAGCCATGCGTACAGCCTGCTTGGCATTCAAGCCAGTTGTTGAGGCCGTAACGGCCGCTTCAAGCTGTTGCTTTGTTACTGCGTCATTGTTGGCTACTGCATCTGCCATACCCGAGACCCGCTTACCACCCATTGGGAGGTGCTC
>Ga0172367_10009976_pt1 | contig 10307 bp, 10 predicted proteins | sample Lak10m_FD_114542 | JGI IMG/M metagenome (GOLD analysis project Ga0172367, IMG submission 114542) | Freshwater microbial communities from Kabuno Bay, South-Kivu, Congo - kab_022012_10m | ecosystem: Environmental > Aquatic > Freshwater > Lake | place: Democratic Republic of the Congo: South-Kivu...
ATCCCTTCTAATTTCCACCCTTCTACCATTAATTTTAGCTTGCCCAGGCGTCCCATATAGGAAACATGATCTAATTCTAATATCGTCGGATTTAGCAGCCTGATAAGCATGTTCGACTGTAGGATATTCCAACCCGAATTCATCCACGATCTTTACACCGTAGGCAAAATTACTAAGAAAACAGTATTTGCCGGAAAACGATCTAATAGCTATCGCCATAATTTATCTTCTGTATTCTGTATTCTGTATTCTGTATTCTGTATTTGTTATTTAAGTTTATATTTGCGGCACATTATTAATGTTCGTTATACCTATGATGATTTTGATGATTTTTTCTCCTGTTTCATATTTTTCATCTTTTCAAACTGTTCCATCGGAACGAATAATTTTTCAACGCCATGTTTTCCGCCGGTATTCTTATCCAATCCACTTACTATTTTTTTCTGCCAGATACATTCAAAATCTGGCGGTGCTGTATATTCCGACACAAATATTGTATGCCCCAAACTATACTGTTCGCGGCACCAATTCCAAAATTCCTTATGATCAAAACCTTTACTTGTGGAATACTTAGTTGTGCCCGAATAAGGAGGATCAGCATAGACAAGCGAATTCGGCGGAATCTTTAAATCTTTATAGTCACAACACTGAAATTCCATGCCTTTTAATTTAGGGGCTTGTTTTAATAAATTGCGGCGTCCTTCAGCGGCATAATTTCTAAAGTTACCATTATTATCTTTGCCGCGAGCGTAACCGCCAAACCACTTTGATGCAAAGCTACACGCGAATCCAACAAAACCAATATGAGCATAATACCAAGGTGAACAACTATATGCTACAAATCCATCTTTTATATCTTTTTGGATTTTACGATATTCTTCTTCAGTAATATTATCTGGCGGCATCCATCCCTTTTCCACCCACTTTAATAATTCAATAAGGTAAAAAATGATTATCCGCCGCTAATCTTGGATTACTAACTTCTTGAATAACACTACAAGATCCACAAAATGGTTCAACCCAATATTGATCATACTTTCTACAAGAAAGCATTATTGGTAAAATTTCATTTACAATTCTGGATTTTGAGCCGACGTATTTAATTTTAATTCTCCACTAAAATGTATTTTGATATTTTTTCTTCTGTTTTATATTCACTACGTAGTAATATACTTCATTTTTTGACTTTTTCACCTTTTTTTTCATTTTTTTTAAAAATTTTTATTTTGCGGAAATAATTTGGTGTCATTTGGCGTATAATACTTTTAGTAATAATGATTAACAATATTTTAAACAAAGGAGAATTAAGATGCCCGATATTAGTATTCCATCAGAATTAGTTACGCGAGCTACTGCTGAATTAGATGAACAAGTGCGACGAGAATTAGAGATTGCAGATCCAGCTACACATGTTGCTATTGCAATTTTAACAAATACAGATTCAGATAGTGAGGAAGATAATGGAGATAAAGTCTAAACCAAAAATTAAAGACTTAAAAGGACTGACCGAAGAAGAAGTATTAAAAGTTATTGAAGAAATAGTTTATAGATTAGCCGCTAAATTTAGATTTGGATTCCTAGATATTGATGATTTAAAACAGGAAGCAAGAATGATTGCGTGGGAAGGAATAGATCGTTGGGACGGTCAACGTTCATTAAAAAACTTTCTTTGGTCACATGTCCATAATCGTCTTTTTAATTTTAAGCGCAACAAATATCAAAGAATAGATAAACCCTGCCTAAAATGTCCAATTAATAAATTTGATAAGCAAACAAAAAAATGTTTAATATATTCAGAAGATTATCTTGATGATTGTAAATTTTATTATAAATGGATATTGCGAAATTTGGCTAAACGTAATTTAATGGATACTGTTAATTTTGAGGCTATTGACGACCGTAACGAACATAGAATGTGGACAAATAATTCTGATGTTGTGGAAAATCTTCAAAATAAAGAAATTATGGAAAGAATCAAGGCAAAAATTCCTTTTAATTATCTTGACGTGTATACGAAATATATTAACGGCGTAAAATTAAATAGTATAGTAAAAGCTAATATTAAACAATTAATAATTAATATTTTAGAAGAAGAAGGTATTAATTTAAATGGTTAAAAAAAATGGTATGAAGGTTGGTATGAAACAAGGTAAACCAACCAAAGAGGAAAAACAGAAACTATTTGACTTAGTTGCTAAAGGATTATCAACGGAAGAAATAGCACAAAAGATAGGTCGCCGCAAAGTAATTATTGATAAGTGGGTTAGGCAGTTTCATCTTGATAGTCAAAACCAAGCACCGGAAAAAGTAAAAGAAACAGAGCGTATATTATTTGAGCTTCACAAAAAACATTTTTGGAAAGAATTAAAAAATCAATTCTCGGATAATGAACTTAAATATTTTGAGAGCGATTGGATTGCACTATTAATGCAATTTCGTGAAGATGTTCTACCAGCCGAAGAAATGCAAATTAAACAATTAGTTACGCTAAATATTCTTATTAATAGATGTATGCATGAACGTAAAAAGCATATGGATGAAATTGATAGATTACAGCAAGATATAACTGAAGAATACAATAAAGATGAATCGATAAAAGATATCAGTCGTCTTGCTAATCTTGAACAACAAAAAGCATATGCACAAAATTCAATTGGAACATATACTACGGAATATACTAAACTACTTGGCGAACAAAAAGAAATTAATAAAAATCTTAAGGCGACAAGAGATCAGCGTATTAAACGTATCGAGGATTCAAAAACAACTTTTACCGGATTATTAAAGGCATTGGATGATGAAGAAGTTCGTAGAAGAATGGGTGATGAAGCTGATTTAATGCGAATTGCTAAAGATAAAGCTAAAGAAAACCTATCAATGTACCATGAATATTCTGACCATGTGCTCGACCTTCCAATGTTAACACCAGAATCAGTAATGAATATAGAGGAATAAAAATATGGCAAAACGAAAAACACTAGATGAAAAGATCGCGGAAGATTTAGCTAAATTAAATGAAGAAAATATAGCCAATAATTGTATGCCGGAAATTCATGCGGATACAATACAAGAAGTTAAAGAATTAGTTGAAGGCGTAGATTTTACAGTAGATAATACGCCTAATTTAAGTATCAATTTAGTTAATTTACCGCAACAGGAAGTAAATATTTGGGCGGATTTAACTATTCCTGATTCGGAGCCAAAAGAAAACGAAAACGCGGCTGAATTAATCCATGATGATTTTTCTTCTGTATCATTAGAAGATTTGGAAGATTCAATAGATGAATCGCCTAAACCTACAACTTATAAAATTAATGAGAATAAAGATACTGGACTTCACGCGATTGTAACGGCACCCATTCAAAAGACAAAGCCGCAATCTAAATATGCTGTTCGTGGAATTTATTATTTAAATGGAAAGATTAGAAGGAATTAATTATGCTAAAGCAAAAACAAAAGAAAAGTGTATTAATATGGGGAACGACAGGACAAATAGCGTCTTATTTAGTCGAAATGTATTTAGAAAAAGATTTTAAAGTATATGGAGTAAAAAGAAGAAGTTCAACAAATACTCTTTGGCGGATAGAACATATATTAAATAATCCTAATTTTGAATTAATAGAGGGTGATATAACTGATTCTGCTAATGTTCATAATATAACTAATTTAATAAAACCAGATTATTGTATAAATACAGCAGCACAATCTCATGTAGGTACTTCTTTTGACCAACCAGCATATACATTTAATGTTAATGCAAACGGCGTACTTTTTATATTAGAAAGTATTAAAAACTGTTCTCGCCAAACTCGATTCATACAATTCAGCACTAGTGAGATGATGGGAGATAATTATTCTATTGATAGTAATGGAGAAATGTTCCAGGACGAAACGACATATTTTTCACCAGTAAGTCCTTATGCAGTTAGTAAATTAGCCGCATATCATTTAACGGTTCTTTATAGAAAAGCATATAATCTTTTCTCCTGTAACAATATAAATTTTAATACAGAATCGCCCAGACGTGGTGAGGAATTTGTTACTAAAAAGATTACTAAGTGGATTGGAGAGTTTGAAAGATGGAGAAAGGATCACCAAGATTTAATACTTAGAAAAGAAGAAATTTCTATTCCTAGAAGAATGAATAATATTAATAATATGCCTATTTTTAATAAACTTCGTCTTGGTAATATTAATACTTATCGAGATTGGTCACACGCCAAAGATATATGTAAAGGAGTTATTCTTGCATTAGAATCTGATAAGCCAGATGATTATGTGTTTGGTAGTGGAAAAACGCAAACTGTTGCTGATTTTTGTGAATTGGCATTTAAACAAATAGGAATAAATAATTGGAAAGATTTTATAGTTATTGATCCAAAATTTTATCGCCCAGTCGAAGTAGAATTTTTAAAGAGTCGTCCAGAAAAAGCAAAAAATATATTGGGATGGCAACCAAAAATTACTTTTGAACAATTGGTTAAGGAAATGGTCGAATATGATATAAAGAAAGCTAATGAACATGGCGGATAAAATTGGTAAAACTGGTAAAATTTTAACAAAGGCTGATAGAAATCAATATCGTAAAGAATATAAAGGAAAGATAAAACGACAATATAACCATAATAAACCATCTTTGCGTGATTATAATAATCCAGTTTATAAAGAAGCCCGCCTAAAGTGTTATCAAAGAGATAATTTTAAATGTCGTCATTGTGGATCGTCTAAATATATTCAGGCACATCATATACTTTCTTGGGCAGAATATCCAGCTTTAAGATTTAATTTTGAGAATTTAATTACGCTTTGCGATAAATGTCATAAAATGGTTAAGGGTAAGGAAGATTACTATATTAAATATTTCCACACAATCCTTTTAAATGATTTAAAAAAGGAAGCAAAAGAGGCGGAAAAAGATAAAAAAGAATGAAAATAATAGTTGATTCAAGAGAGAAACACCCCTTTATATTTTACAATAAATTTGGCGATCAAATAGAATATCAGGTTAAGAAATTAGATACTGGTGATTATTCTATTGAAGGTTATGAACATTTACTTTGTATTGAGCGAAAAGAATCAACAACCGAGTTAGCCGGAAACTGCATAAGTAAAAGGTTTGTCCGCGAATTAGAACGGATGCAGAAATATAAATATGCCTATGTGATACTTGAATTTTCATTTGATGATATATTAGGATATCCACAAAATTTAAAGTTACCTCCGTGGATAAAAAGAAAAATAAAAGTTAGCGGCAATTTTATTCTTACTAGAATGTGCCAGTGGAGTCTTGATTATGACTTTCAAATATTAGCTTGCGGAAATAGACAAAAAGCTCAAGATATAACACTAATGATTTTAAATAAAGTTATGGAGTTAGAACAGGAGAAAAATAATAATCATGTCAGAAAACCTAGAGCAAAACGACCAAAACAAGCAAATCAACCCAAAAAGCGGCGAGCTAAAAACAAAACAGTTTGATCTTTTATTAAATGAAAGCGGCGATTTCTATTACAAGTCAGATAGATTCGAGATTAAAAAAGCCGGTAAAGAACCTTGGCAATATGATATATTAATGGATGGTCAGTCTTTAAAGTATGTTTTAGGCGTAGATATAAGTCTTGTTTCTGGAAAAAATCCAATTATTACTTTAGAAATTATTGATGCTTAATCCGCCCTATATTTTTTTCCTGTTTTATAAAAAAGAGTTTCTGAATGGATGAATTAGCTGAAAAAATTAATGACGATAAGTATCTTTTAGAACATGCTGATTATTCGTGGGTAAATAATGCGTGGCTTGGTCTTGGTGATACATCTAAAATTAATGTTAAAAATCCGATTTTATATCGCACATTAGATGATCGTGAGAATCCTGGTTTACACATATTAAGAATAATGAGAAATCCAGAATATATTGGATTTACTTGTAAATTTTTATTTAATGTTGATCTATTACCTTTTCAAATGGCTATATTAAATGAATTATGGTATAGACGATTTCCAATGTTAATTATGAATCGTGGTGGTTCCAAAACTTGGTGTTTGGGTTTATATGCTTGGCTTAAAGGAGTATTATTCAATAATGTCAAGATTGTAGGTGCGGGTGCTGCTTTTCGTCAGTCAAAATTAATCTTTGAAAAGATGGAAGATATTTGGAATAATTCAGATGTATTAAGATCTATTTGCGATAATCATAGCGGTCCTAGACGAGAAGTAGATAGATGTACAATGCATATGAACACAAGTCAAGCAACTTTCCTTCCCATTGGTTCGGGTGAGCGCATCCGTGGGTTGCGGGCGTCGATAATTTTAGCAGACGAAATGGCGTCTATTCCACCAGAAATATATGAAACAGTTATTGCTGGTTTCGCTGCTGTTGCTGCAAATCCCGTTCAACAAGTAAAAGAGGCATCAAGAAGAAAAACTATGATGGAGTTGGGTATTTGGAATGAAGCAGCAGAAGAATTATATGCCGGAAAAACTGGAAACCAAGCAATTATTACTGGCACAGCTTATTATTCTTTTAACCATTTTTATGATTATTGGAAAAGATATACTGGAATTGTTAAATCTAAGGGAGACGAAAGAAAATTAAAAGAGGTATTAGGTGGTGAAATTCCACCCGGATTTAATTGGAAAGATTATTCTGTTATTCGTATTCCTTATGAATTAATGCCAGATAAATTTATGGATCAGCAAGTAGTAGCAAGAGCTAAAGCTACTGTTAATAGTTCTGTTTATTTATGCGAATATAGTAGTTGTTTTGCGACTGATTCCGATGGATTCTTTAAACGTTCGTTAATAGAATCTTGTGTGACATCCGACCTAAAACCAATAAATATTAACGGGCAAACTATATTGTTCGAGCCAATGCTACGTGGTAATCCTACTAAAAAATATGTTATTGGTGTTGATCCAGCATCAGAACAAGACAACTTTTCCATAATAGTATTAGAATTGAACTCCGATCATACACGAATAGTTTATTGTTGGACGACGACACGGCAGAATTTTAAAAAACGTCAAAGTATGGGAATGACAGAAGAACATGATTTCTATAAATTCTGTGCTAGGAAGATACGCGATTTAATGACTTTATTTTCGACAGAAAGAATAGCAATGGATTCGCAAGGTGGTGGTGTTGCTGTAAGTGAAGCATTACACGATCCAGCTAATTTAAAAACAGGTGAACATCCCATTTGGGAAATTATTGATCCTGAGAAGGAAAAGGACACCGATCATAAAGCTGGGCTTCATATCCTTGAGTTATGTAATTTTGCCAAATATGATTGGGTGCGAGATTCAAATCATGGTCTTAGGAAGGATTTAGAAGATAAAACTTTATTATTTCCCAAATTTGATAGTGTTAGTTTAGAACTTGCGGCAGAAGAAGATGCTGAACGAGCAAAAGTATTAAAAAGTAAATTCGGTAAAACAATGGATATTTTTGATACTTTAGAGGATTGTGTTATGGAAATAGAGGAATTAAAGAACGAATTGTCAACGATAACGGTTACTGTTACTGGAACTGGTGTGGCGGCGAGAGAAAGATGGGACGTACCAGAAGTGAAGTTGCCAGGAAACAAAAAAGGGCGTATGCGAAAAGATAGATATTCAGCATTATTAATGGCGAATATGACCGCTCGCAAAATACATAGAACAGATATACCAATCCAGTATTCTGTCATTGGAGGTTTTTCTAAAGATATAGTTGGGCGAAAAGATAAAGCGGATAAAAGTAAGCTCTATAACGGACCAGATTGGTTTACCGGCAATTCAAACTGGATGAATAAGGTTGGTTTGGTAGTAAAAAAATAATAAATAATGGTGTATAATCTATAAAGACATTAATTAAATTAACGCCAAAATCAATCGGATTATAAAAATATGCCCCGAACACCTAAAAAATCACCCAAACAATTAGTATTAGAGAACGCAAAACCGATTGCTACTCAATACTATGTTGATTTAAATGCTGGTACAGAAGAAGATAAGGCAAAGGCTTTTGAACAATTCTCAAAGGCAACTAAAGTTTATCAGGGTGTTTATAGATCAAAAGGTATGTGGGGTGATTATTCTAATCTTCAGGGAGATATTTCTGGGCGTCCTGGTTTAGATCGTGGCGATTATAATAAATTTCGTCCACAAGAATCTATTCCTATTAAACATCCCGATATTATGAACATGTGTAATGATGTTTATAATAAGGTTGGATTAGTACGTAATGTTATTGATTTAATGTCTGATTTTGCAAGTCAGGGAATTCGTCTTACACATCCTAATAAAAAAATAGAAAAATTTTACCGAAATTGGTTTAGAAAAGTTAATGGGAAGGAACGTTCTGAACGTTTTCTTAATATGCTTTATCGACTTGGTAATGTCCCTGTAAGAATACATACCGCAAAATTAACGCAAAAACAAAAAACCACATTATTTAAGACACATGCAACAAATACAAAAGCTGAACGAACTTTACCAGAATTACCAAATACAAAAGAAATACCAATTAAATATGTATTTTTAGATCCAGCATTATTAGAAATAGTAGGTGGTGCATTAGCATCTTTTGTTGGCAAATCAGTATTTTCAATTCGTTTACCGGGATCATTAACCTATATCATATTATCGCCCAGGACACCTGAAGAAAAGGCGTTAGTTCAAGAATTGCCTGAAGAAATTAAAAAGGCGGCAAAATCACAAATACCAGTTGTTCTTGAACCAGAAAATACTTTAATGTATTACTATAAGAAGGATGATTGGTGTGAATGGGCAAAACCCATGATTTATGCCATATTAGATGATATTATTACGCTGGAGAAGCTAAAGTTGGCTGATCGAGCTGCATTAGATGGTGCTATATCAAATATTAGGATTTTTAAATTAGGATCACTTGAACATAAAATTGCACCGACAGATGCCGCAGCAGAAAAATTAGCAGAAGCATTACAAGCTAATGTTGGCGGTGGTAGCATGGACTTAATTTGGGGTCCAGACATTGAATTAATTGAAAGTAAAACAACCGTTCACCAATTCTTAGGTGAAGGTAAATATGTTCCACACTTAAATAATATTTTTGCTGGTTTAGGTATTCCTCCAACATTAACTGGTGGCGGTGGTACTGGAACCACAAACAACTTTATTTCATTAAAGACATTAATCCAAAGATTGCAATATGGTCGTGATCTATTAATTGATTTTTGGGAAAAAGAATGTATTAAAGTCCAAAAGGCGATGGGTTTTAGATTTGCCGCAAGAGTTGAATTTGACATTATGAATCTTGGTGATGAAATTGCCGAAAAACAATTATGGATTCAATTGGCAGATCGTAATCTTATTAGTGATGAATTAATTCAGTTAAGATTTGGTTCTGATCCAGATATAGAAAAGGTCAGACTTAATCGTGAAAATCGAGAACGTACAGTGAATAAAAGACCCGAAAAAGCTGGTCCTTTCCATGATCCTCAATTTGGTCAGGCACTTAAAAAGATTGCCTTGCAGACTGGTGTTTTATCGCCAAGTGAAGTTGGTCTTACTGACACAGAAAAAAGAGATCATCTTAAAACAGAAGAAAAGAAAGATGGCGAGTTATCCTTAGTTGAAAATAACAATAAACAAATGGATAAACAATTAAAGGAACAACGTAAACAGCAAGAGGGGCAAAGTGGAAATAAAAGCGGTCTTACTAAAAATAAGAAAGTACAAAAACCTACTAAGGTTGGTACTCCTGGTCGTCCGAAAAATAAAAAAGATTCGACAAAAAGAAAAACGCCGAAATTTAGACCAAAAACACGCGCCGCGTTAGAAATTTGGGCTAAGGATACACAAACAAAAATAAATAATGGGCTAAATTCTTTTCTGCTTCAAAAATTTAATAAAGCTAATTTTCGCCAAATGACCGATAATGAAGTTGCTATGGCTGAAAGTTTAAAACTCGGTGTATTATTCAATATTAAACCAATGGCGGCAGTTGATGAAGAAGTAATTAAAGCAGCTCTAGAAAAGCCATTTTCCGCAAAAATCAAATCAATATATCAAACTTGGGCTAATGATTTATCCTTAAAATTAAATCGTAAATTAACCCTTGAAGAAAATCGTAATATACAAACATATCTATATTCCTATATTTATTCCGCAGAAATGGAGACTAATAATGATAGTTAATGTCAGTTTTGATACTAAAGATAAAAAGATAGTAGCCACAATAGATGGGCAAGAAGTTCAAAATTTAGATAGTATTAGATTTTTTGCACACGAAGGTAAAGCATCATTTGAATTATCAACAGTTGTAATGGATGAAGATGAAAAAATGG
>Ga0172367_10009981_pt1 | contig 10304 bp, 6 predicted proteins | sample Lak10m_FD_114542 | JGI IMG/M metagenome (GOLD analysis project Ga0172367, IMG submission 114542) | Freshwater microbial communities from Kabuno Bay, South-Kivu, Congo - kab_022012_10m | ecosystem: Environmental > Aquatic > Freshwater > Lake | place: Democratic Republic of the Congo: South-Kivu...
CTGTCGGGCCAGTTGCCGGCCCGGCTCACGTGCCAGCTGCTCGGCTACCCGGAGAGCATGTGGCGCGAGGTGAAGAGCTGGAGCGAGCGGCTGATGCGCATCGACATGCGCGAGCGCGACGGCGAGATCTTCACCGAGTTCATCGACGCGAACATGGAGTTCGTGCAGGCGTTGATGCCCATCGCGCAGGAGCGTGCGGCGTGTCCGGCGCACGACTTCATCAGCACGTGGGTGCACGCGAAGATCGATGGGCAGCCGCTGCCACCCGCTGCCATCGTGCACGAGGTGGGCCTGTTCATCAGCGGTGGCGCCGAGACCACCCGCACCGCCATTTCGCACGGCCTGCGTGCGTTCGCCGACCACCCCGACCAGTGGGAGGCCATCGCCGCCGACCCGTCGCTGGTGCCGGGTGCGGTGGAGGAGGTGTTGCGCTGGGTGACGCCGCTCAACAACATGTTCCGCCGTGCTGTGGCCGACGACGAAGTGGGCGGCCAGCCCATTCGCCGTGGCGACCGCATCATCATGCTGTACCCGTCGGCCAACCGCGACGAAGCCGTGTTCGACGACCCGTTCACGTTCGACATCCGTCGCAGCCCGAACCCGCAGCTGGCGTTCGGGTACGGCACGCACCTCTGCGTCGGCACCAACGTGGCGCGGACCACGCTGGCCGAGGTGTTCACCCAGCTCTCACAGCGCATCACCGATCTGCGAGTCGTCACCGAGCCCGACGTCGAGCCGAACATCTTCGCCCGCGCCGTGCGCAGCTTCCGGCTGGGCTACTCCGTCCGCTGACCTTCGCGGAACGCACTACAGTCCGCCCAGCCGGGCCGCCGTTGGGAGGTGACCCGATTGGGAGGCACACATGTCGGGTCAGGTCGACCGGTCGCGGCTCTTTCCGCCACCGCCCAACGGCTTCACGATGCCGTTCTTCTACGCGTCGCTCCAGTCGTTCTGGGTCTACTATCTCGTCGAGCCGCACCTCATCGAGCCCTATCTGCCGAAGAGCGCGCCCGAGCAACGCCTCAAGCCGGCACGTTTCCTCGATGGCGATCGCGAGTACGGACTCGTGTCGCTCGACTTCCAGCGCTACACCGGCCATGGGCCCGGGTATCTCGAGCACACCGAGGAAGTGGAGTTCAACGTCTACGCGTACCCGGAGATCCGCGACGGCAACGTCCCCTTGCTGTCGTGGCGTGACTACCTGATGGGCCTCGACCAGACGAAGACGATCGGCGGCTTTCGCATCCAGGTGCCGTGCAACAACCCCAACGCGGTGCTGGCCGGCAAGGGGTTCTACGGAGAGCCGAAGTATGCGGCCTGCTTCGAGTACACGGTGCCCTCGCCGAACGACGCCAGCGTCACGACCTGGGACTACAGCGTGTCGACGAGCATTCCTGGCCCCGAACATCTCCAGAAGGAATATCCGTTCGCCGACCTCACGAAGCCGGGGGAGCTGATCTACCGGCTCCAGGCCGACCTGACCGGCGTCCCGACGGTCGCTGCCAATGCCTCCCCGCTCATCGAGTACGGCACGGAGGCCACCGACCCGAACGTCGTGGTGGCGAACTACTGGAACTTCTTCGGTGCCTTCGACACCGCGTTCCTCACGCCTGAGCAGGCGGCCAAGGTGGTGCTCACGCTGGGCACCGACGACGACCCGCACCGGCTGCGCCACGACCTGCAACAGTTGGTCGCGAACCGACTTCCCGTTGCCGTGCAGACCTACGACTCTCCGGTGTGTTCCGCCGAGGCCGGGCCGTGGTTCCCGGTCGCGCAGTGAACGTCGGACGGGGTCGCTTCGTCGAGTTGAGCGAAGTGCTGACGGGCTTCGACGCCGCAGAGCTGGAGTCCACCGGGATGGTGCAGCCATACCTGACGTTGCTGACCGAACTGGTCGGCGACCAGATCGTCGGCGAATTGCTCGCAGCGTCCGTCGACGACGTCGGTGCGCTGATGGAGCATCCGTGCCACGGCCCGCTGTGTCGCAACCTCATCGTTCTCTGGTATCTCGGTCAATGGGATCAGTTGCCCGCCGCGTGGAGGACTGCGTACGGCGCGCACCCCGACGATGTGACGCGCATCGTCTCGGCGGCGGCCTACAAGGAAGGGCTCGTGTGGCCGACCATGGGCAGCCACCCGCCGGGGGCGAAGCAGCCGGGCTTCGGCTCGTGGGCACTGCCGCCGGGCGGTGCCTCGTACGCCTGGTCGAGCGTCGATGTCGGTCGGGGCAACCGATGAGCACCGCCGACTACGACGTCGCCATCGTCGGTGGAGGATTCTCGAGCGCGCTGATGGCGAAGCGCCTCGCGGAGCATGGCTGCCGCGTCGTCGTGCACGAGGCCGGCAACGCGACCGCACAGTCCTGGACCGACTATCGAGGGAACGTCACGCGCTTCCACGAAGCGCTCGCGAAGGTGCCGAACTCGGCGTGGGCACCCAATCCGTTCGTGCCGACTGCGTCGGTGCTCGACGTCGAGAAGGTCGATGCCGACGCGCCCTCGACGTCGGGCTATCTCGTACAGCGCGGCCCGCTGCCGTTCAGCAGCGACTACCAGAAGGAGAAGTCGGGGACCAGCCTGCACTGGCTGGGCATGACCTTCAGGATGTTGCCGGCCGACTTCGAGATGAAGTCGCGCTATGGGGTGGGCGTCGACTGGGCCATTCCGTACGAGGAGATGAACGACGACTACGAGCAGGCCGAGTTCGAGCTCGGAGTGTCGGGCGAGGTGGAGGACCAGACGTTCCACGGATTGACATTCCGCGACGGCTACGTGTACCCCATGCACCGGATCCCTGCGAGCTACCAGGACCAGTGGATCGCCCGCAGGCTCGACGGGCGCAGCGTGACGCTGGGTGACGACGAGTTCGACCTCGACGTCCGCGCTCTGCAGGTCGCCAGGAACAGCATCCCCAACCCCGCGTACGACGGCGGCAAGGGATACCGGCCGATCGGCGCACCCGGAGCACCCGGCGTCGGAGAGCGTTGCGAGGGCAACGCCTCGTGCATACCCATCTGCCCGGTGCAGGCGAAGTGGAACGCCGGGAAGACGTGGGCGAGCATCCCCGCCGGCCACGTGGATGTTCGTACCCAGTCGCCCGTCACGCGGGTGCTCCTGTCGGCCGACGGGAAGAAGGTGACGGGCCTTCGGGTGCAGCCGTACGACGCAGGCGCGATGCCGGCGCTCGGAGAGCCGGAGGTCGTCACCGCCACGATCTACGTCGTCGCCACCCACGCCATCGAAGCAGCGAAGCTGCTGCTGGCGTCGGGTGCCGCGAACAGCAGCGATCAGCTCGGTCGCAACCTGATGGACCACCCGTACCTGCTCACCTGGGGACTCGCACCGGAGTCCATCGGGGCGTACCGTGGTCCTTCGTTGACGTCGACCTTCCCGTCGTTGCTCGACGGCGGGTTCCGCGCTGATCGGGCGGCATGGCGTACCGATATCGACAACTGGGGCTGGTCGTTCGCGGCGTTCTCGCCAGGGAGCGATGTGGAGACGAAGGTGCGCCAGAAGGGGCTGCACGGGCGCCGGCTGCGCGAGCAGCTCGCCGACGAACTCCCTCGGCAGATGCGCTTCGGTTTCCTGATCGAGCAGTTGCCCGACCCGAACAATCGCGTCACCATCGACCAGCGGTACCTCGACCCGATCGGCATGCCGCGCCCGGTGATCGACTACGACGTCAGCGCGTACTCGCGCAAGGGCATGGTGGCGGCTCGGGAGTTCACCCGTCAGGTGTACGGCCACCTCGGCGTGTCCGAACGCACCGCGTACTCAGCGAGCGACCCGGGCTACATGCACCACGAGCACGAGGTGCTCTCGTTCCACGGCGCAGGGCACGTGGTGGGCACCCACCGCCTGGGTGAGTCGGCCGAGCACTCGGTCACCGACACCTACCTCCGCTCCTGGGACCACGAGAACCTCTTCGTCGTCGGGTGCGGCAGCATGCCCACGATCGGTACCTCGAACCCGTCGCTCACGATGGCCGCCCTCGTCTATCGGTCGACTCGCGGCATCCTCTCCGATCTCGGGAAGCTGTGATGACCACCGAACCGATCTCCACACGCGAGCAGCTGTGCGAGCACCTGCGGACCGCGGTGGTGCTCGAACTGAGCACCATCCCGGTGTACCTCACGGCCTTGTGGTCCATCCCCGACGAATCGAATCGGGAGGTGCAGCAACTGATCCGGTCGGTGGTGATGGAGGAGATGCTGCACATGTGTCTGGCTGCCAATGTGCTGCACGCCGTACGCGGTCACGACCACGAGGGTCCACGCATCACCGGTGAGCACGCGCCCACCTATCCGGGGGTGCTCCACCACAGCGCGGGCCTGGAGTTGACACTGCAGCCGTTCGGCCGGGAGGCACTCGAGTTGTTCTGCACGATCGAGCATCCGGCACCGCCGTCGGCGCCACCCGAACCCGGCGCGTACCACACGATCGGCCAGTTCTACGCCGCCATCCTCGATGGCCTCGACCGGCTCGGTGACGAACTGTTCCGCGACGGCCACCATCCGGAGTGCCAGGTGCCACCCGACCGCGCGTACTACGGCAGTGGCGGTCAGGCCGTGCTCGTGCACGATCTCGCCACGGCGGTTGCAGCCCTGCGTGAAGTGGTCGAGCAGGGCGAGGGGCACGGCTCGTCCCCCTGGGAGCACTTCGGTGAGCCGGGCGACCGAACGCAGCTGGCGCACTTCTACCGATTCGACGAGCTGAGGAAGGGGCGCCAGTACCGACTCGGTGACGAGGCCGGTCGGCCATCGGGTGCGATCATCGTCGCCGACCTCGACGTGGTGCGGCCGATCGCCGTCGACATCGGGGCTCGCCGCGACGACGAACTCCCCGCGGGTGTCGCCCGGCTGCTCGACGAGTGCGATGTGACGTATCGACGCCTCCTTGCGGAGCTCGAGTCGGCGCTGAACGGTGAACCCGATCGATTGCTCACCGCGGTCCCGGTGATGTATCAACTCGGATATCAGTCTCGTTCGCTGATGAACATCCCGCTCGGCGACGGCCGCGTCGCAGCGCCACGCTTCCGCGCATGAGCACGCCGTCGAACCCGGGCGCGCTGCGTCCTACCTTGGTCGCGATCGCCGATCAGGACGAAGCCGTCGATCTCGTTCCGGATGGCGCTGTGCCGTTCTGGCGGGTGGCGGAGAGCGGCAAGAACGAGCAGATGGCCTGGCAGTTCGGCGATCTCACCGTCGTCGTCACGGGCTCGGGCGGGCCGGCGATCACGGGTGTCGTCGCGCGGTTCCTGCTCGACCCGCCGGGTGGGATGCGGTACCAGGAGGTCGTCAACTTCGGCTCGTGCGGTCGCTACGCGTGGTCGGACGACACCGAGCTGTTCGGCGCCTACTTCGTCGCCGAGTCTCGCCAATGGGATCTGTCGTTCAACTTCCGTGGGTGGGATTACGCCAACGGTGCGATGCGCATCGCCAGGCCGCCACGGTGGGTCGGCCCTGCGACGACGTGCTTCAGTGGGGGCCGCTACTCGGTGCCCTCGGACCGGCACTGGCCGATGTGGTTGGAGGGCGATCTCGAGGAGTACGAGCTCTATTCGCTGGCATGGCTGTGCATGCAGGTCGGCACACCGCTCTGCGGGCTGAAGTTCGTCACGGACAGCCCTGACGCCGACGCGTCCACGCAGAAGGGCGAGAACCTGAAGAAGGCCCGCGCCGTGGGCACCGAACTGCTCCGGCACCATCTGGCCGGCGACTTCGGCTTCGTCGACACGCCGCCGACGAATCTGGCCGCCAACTCATGACCCGCTGAACGCATCGATCCGTGCGAGCAGCGCGACTGCACCCTGCGACGCCGCGATGGTGCGGGCCTCCACCAGCAATGCCTGCGCATCGCCGGCCGGCCGGTGGAGGCGGGTCGCAACCTCCGCCTTGCAGCGCAGCAGCTCGGGCAGCCAGAACCGCTCGCCCATTGCAGTCGTGAGGGTGATCGCCTCGTCGAGCGTGCGATCGGCGTCGTCGTAGGCGCCCACGTGCATCTCGCCGTCGGCCACCAGTCCGAGGAAGTACGTCTTGCCGAGGCGCGAGCCCTGCGACTCCCAGGCCATGATGCCGGCGCGCATCGCCTCGATGCCCCGTTCGTCGCCGTGCTGGGTGCGCCCCCAGCCGAGCAGCACGTCGGCCCAGCCCACCCAGAAGGGGAATCCGTGGACCTCGGCGTGCTCCCGCCCCTCTGCCGAGCGATCGACCACCATGGCGGTGTCACCCTCGAACTGGCACAGCCACGTGTCGAAGCACAACGCCAGCGCAGCGGTGAACGGGTGCGCCAACCGTCGAGCCGCAGCGATGGCGTCGTTGCTGCACTGGCGAGCGAGTTCGGGATTCCCCATCAACCACTGGATCCACCCGGCGTACGAGCGGCACGTGACGATGGGGTCGACCACGTCGTCGAGATCGCCGAGGTAGGCGCCCGGGCGCGAGGCATCCGGTGCCTCGAGGGCCGAGCTCAGGTAGCCGAACGTCTCGCGGTGGTCGTCGCCGCGGTACACGCGGGTGCTGCCGAGCGCCCTGTTCGCTCCCACCGCCAACGCGGCGCGATGTGGCTCGGCGAGCGCGAGTGTCTCCAGTCGACGCGCCAGGTCCTCCGCCCGGTCGTATTCGCCGCGCAGCAGCACGGTGCGGAAGAGGCCGTAGATGGCCGGATACACCGGTGCTGCGTCGCCCAGCGTGTCGCACAGATCCTGTGCCCTTGAGTACACCTCGCCTGCCTCGGCCGATCCGTAGCCGGTGGTGGCGGTGATGGGCACGCCCAGCTTCACCAACACCGCGATCTCGTGCCGATCGCGCTCGGGTCCCGCCGGCAACTGTTCGACGAGCTCGCGGGCATGACGCAGGTGGACCAGCGCTTCGTCGTGTGCCGAGATGGCGATGGCGCGATCGCCCGCACGCAGGAGGTACGAGATGGCCCGGGTGGGGTCGCCACCCAGTTCGAAGTGGCGAGCCGACGTCTCGGGTTCGGTGATGGTGCGGTCGGCGAATCGTGCCTCGATGGAGGAAGCGACGGTGGCGTGCAGCTGCCGCCTGGTCGATTTCAACATCGACTCGTACACCACCTCCTGCTGCAGCGCGTGCTTGAACGCATAGACGGCGTGCGGCCCCTCGCCTCGGCGGATGAGGAGGCCGATGCGCAGCAGTGTGGCGATGTGGTCGTTGAACCGGGCTCGGTCGAGCCCGCACACCTCGTACAGCAGACTGTCGGGCGCTTCGCGGCCGAGCACCGACAGCGTGCGCACCACATGGGCCTCCGGACCGAGGTGGTCGATCCTGGCCATCAGTGAGTCGCGCAGTGTGGCCGGCACGGTGGTGTCGCCGTCGCCGGTCTCGTTGTCGAGCAGCAGATGGGTGAGCTCCTCCGCGAACAGCGGGATTCCTTCGGTGCGTTGCGAGATCTGTTCGTCGAGCTCGGCCCCGAAGCTGTGGTCGCCGGCGATGGAGCGGATGATGCTGCGCACCTCGTCGGGCTGCAGTCGGTCGAGCGAGATGGTCCGGTGGTGTGCCGCAGTCGGCACGTCTGGCGTGTGATCGGAGCGATGTGTCACCAGGGTCATCACGTCGTTGCGCTGATGCGGGCCGATGAACCGCTGGGCCAGTTCGGCGCTCGTGCCGTCGATCCATTGCAGGTCCTCGATCACCACCAGCACCGGTTGACGCAAGGCACGGTCGTCGACGAGGCGGGCGATCACGTCGAGCGTGTGCCGCCGAATCTTGTCGGCGGACCCGGTGACGGCCTGGTACGGCGGGACGAGCGGAATGCCCAACAGTTCCGCCACGACCGGCACCGCCAAGCCGCGAGGTGTGTTGTTCTCGTCGGCGAGCTGCTCGACGCCCTCGATGCTCAACTCGCCACACCTCGACATCACGTAGCGGCGGAACTGCTCGGCCGACGGGTGCAGGCTGCTCGACCGGTGGTGGGCCGAGCACCGGAACTCGATCTCGATGCCGCCGTCGGCGCGGACGCGGTTGACGAGCTCGCGGACGAGACGTGATTTGCCGATGCCGGGCTCGCCGGCCAGCCATACCACCTGGCCGTCGCCCATCTGGGTGCGACGCCAGGCCGCGTGCAGTGCGTCGAGCTCGGCAGCGCGCCCCACCAGGGGCGTGAGCCGTTGCTTGGCGGCGGCGACATCGAGCCTGGTGACCGCGCCCGTGTCGCGCACTGCCCGGTGCAGCAGCATCGGGCGATCCACACCCTTCAGCTCGTGAGGGCCCATGGGGACGAGCTCGATGAAGCCTTCGCAGGCTCGTGCGACCGTGTCACTCACCGCGACCTGACCGGGCGCTGCCGACGACTGCACCCGCGCGGCGATGTTGGGTGTCTCGCCCACCACGTCGCGCTGCTGTCGCTGGCTACCGGCGCCCATGTCGGCCACCACGGTGATGCCGCTGTGCACCCCGACCCGCACGGCCAACCCCGGCACGTGTTCGGCTCGTCGCTCGATGGATCGCACCATCTGCAGCCCGGCGCGCACGGCGCGTACGGCAGCCTGCTCGTCGGCGATGGGGTACCCGAAGTACGCGAGGATGCCGTCACCCATGAAGTGCGCCACGTACCCGCCGTGCTCCTCGATGGCCGCGGTGCAGATCTCCTGATACTCGAGCACGATCTGCTGCATCTCCTCCGGGTCGAGCCGCCCGGAGAGCGAGGTCGATCCGACGAGGTCGCAGAACATCACGGTGAGGTGTCGTCGTTCCCCGGATCGGTCCGGGTCGGACGGAACGATCGCTGCCTCCGGGGCGGGGCTCGGCGTGGCAGACGTGCTGGCGCCGTCGGTCCCGCGCGCCGCACCGCACTGTTCGCAGAACCGGTGCACCGCAGGATTCGAGTGCCCGCAGGGCGCGCAACGCCACTCGAGCTTGCTGCCGCACGCGCCACAGAACCTGGCGGTGTCGGCGCACTCCTGTTCGCAGTGGAGGCACTTCATCGTGTCTCTCCCGCGTGGTCGGAAGGGCGCGGCAGTGTGGTCGCTCGGATCACATCGTCTCCCGGTTCGGGTGTGAACGGCCTCACAATAGAGCTGCCCGGCGGCGCTGTCTGTAGGCCTGCCGACACACCGTGCGGTTCGCACTAATGTCCACCACCCATGGGGACCATCAACAGCGTTGTCGACATCATCCGCGTGCACGGTGTGGAGCGCGCCGACCAACTCGCGTACATCCAGGGCGACCGGCGTCTCACCTGGGGTGAGGCATACGCCCGCGCCGGACAGGTGGCCAACCTCCTCGCCGCACACGGCGTCGGTGCAGAGGACCGCGTTGCGTTCCTCGAGAAGAACAGCATCGAGCACTTCGACGTGTTCTACGGCTGCGCACTGCTGAACGCAGTGGCCGTCGACGTGAACTGGCGCCTGGCCGCTCCCGAGGTGGAGTACATCGTCAACGACGCACAGGCGAAGGTGCTCGTGGTTGGCCCCGACTTCGTGCCGATCCTCGACGCCATTGCCGGCAATCTGCCGACGGTGACCAAGATCCTCGTCATCGGCGGCGACGGCCGCTATGCCGACTTCGATGCCGAGGTCGCAGCGCAGCCGTCCACCGATCCCGGGGCGCAGCAGGGTGCCGACGACGTCGCGTTCCAGCTGTACTCCAGCGGCACGACGGGCCGCCCGAAGGGCGTGATGCTCACGAACAGCAACTTCTTCGGACTGCTGCCGCTCGCGCGCGAGATGTGGGAGCTCGACGAGACCAGCGTGAATCTTGCCGCGATGCCGCTGTTCCACATCGGTGGTGGTGGCTGGGCCACGGCCGGCCAGTACGTGGGCGCCACCACGGTCATCCTGCGCGACCTCGACCCGGGCGCGCTCGTGGGCATGATCCCGCAACTCGGCATCACCCACGGGTTCGTGGTGCCCGCGGTGCTGCAGTTCATGCTGATGGTGCCCGGCATCGACCAGGCCGACTTCAGCAGCCTGAAGGTGCTCGTCTACGGCGCGTCGCCCATCAGCGAGGAGGTGCTGGCGAAGAGTGTCACCACGTTCGGCTGCAAGTTCTGGCAGGCGTACGGCCTCACCGAGACCACCGGCGCGGTGGTGAACCTGCCGCCGGCCGACCACGACGTGAGCGGGCCGAACCGCCATCGCCTGCGCAGTTGCGGCCTGCCCGGCCCCGGCGTGGGCCTGAAGATCGTCGACCCCGACACCGGCGCCGAGTGCCCGCAGGGCGAAGTGGGCGAGATCTGGCTGAGTGGTCCGCAGATCATGAAGGGCTACTGGAACATGCCCGACGAGACGGCGAAGAGCATCAACGCCGAGGGCTGGTTCCGCAGCGGCGACGCCGGCTACGTCGA
>Ga0172367_10009982_pt1 | contig 10304 bp, 7 predicted proteins | sample Lak10m_FD_114542 | JGI IMG/M metagenome (GOLD analysis project Ga0172367, IMG submission 114542) | Freshwater microbial communities from Kabuno Bay, South-Kivu, Congo - kab_022012_10m | ecosystem: Environmental > Aquatic > Freshwater > Lake | place: Democratic Republic of the Congo: South-Kivu...
CTGACCCCCACCGATGGTACTGAGACACGGACCATACACCTACGGGTGGCTGCAGTCGAGAATCTTCCACAATGGACGAAAGTCTGATGGAGCGACGCCGCGTGATTGATGAAGTCCCTCTGGGACGTAAAGATCTTTTGTAGGCTAGAAAGTTTATTGATCAGCCTAAGAATAAGAGGCTCCTAATCTCGTGCCAGCAGGAGCGGTAATACGAGAGCCTCGAGCGTTATCCGGAATTATTGGGCGTAAAGGGTGTGTAGGTTGTTCTGTTAGTCTTTTGTTAAAGCCCCGGGCTTAACCTGGGATTCGCAAAAGATACGGCAAAACTAGAAAGTGTGAGAGGTGTACGGAACTCATGGTGTAGGGGTGAAATCCGTTGATATCATGGGGAACACCAAAAGCGAAAGCAGTACACTAGTGCATATTTGACACTGAAACACGAAAGCGTGGGTAGCGAATGGGATTAGATACCCCAGTAGTCCACGCCCTAAACGATGATTTCTCGCTATTCGGAGTATCGACCCTCTGAGTGGCTTAGCTAACGCATTAAGAAATCCGCCTGGGAAATACGGCCGCAAGGCTAAAACTCAAAGGAATAGACGGGGACTTGCACAAGCAGTGGATTATGTGGTTTAATTCGATGGTAAACGAAGAACCTTACCAAGGTTAGAAATCCTAGTGAAATCCTTTAGAAACATTGGACCTCGCAAGACTCTAGGACAGGTGATGCATGGCCGTCGTCAGTTCGTGGTTTGAATTGTACCCTTAAGTGGGCTAACGAACGCAACCCTTGTTGTGTGTTATAAGTGTCACACGATACTGCCCCCGCCTTTGTACAGTAGTGCAAAGTCAAGTAGAAAATAAAAATTTATAAAAATTAATATAAAATATATTTTATATTAATTTTTGACTTTTAACTTTACAACTTGCTTTTGTCAATTAGTGAATAAAGGCGGGGGAGGAAGGAGAGGATGACGCCAGGTCAGCATGTCCCTTGATACCTTGGGCTACACACATAATACAATGACCGTTACAACGCGCAGCGACGAGGCGACTCTGAGCTAATCGTTCAAAAGCGGCCTCAATTCGGATTGGAGTCTGCAACTCGACTCCATGAAGCTGGAATTGCTAGTAATCACAGGTCAGCTAAACTGTGGTGAATACGTTCTCAAGTTTTGTACTCACCGCCCGTCAAGTCAAGGGAGCCGGGAATACCCGAAGTCTCTACATAAGTAGGGCCTAAGGTAAGCTCGGTGACAGGGACTAAGTCGTAACAAGGCACGGCTAGCGGAAGCTGGTCGTGGAATAATTCAATTTGAAAACTGTTCCAACTTTATAGAATTTATTTTGTAAAGTTGAGATTTTACCACTGGTAAAATCTGATCTTGGATAGATTGGACTTATTGAGTCGATATTGTGTCGCTCAATTGACGACACAATAGTTTTGAAAAACTTAAAATTTTATGACAATGTGGCTCATTCTTTAAATGATTGCCCATCCCGAAGGGGATTAGGGAAAGACCTAGAAAACTAAGTTTATAGAACGAAACAAAACAAAGAATAGCAAAATATAAAAAACACCTCGCGTAAGCGGGGTGTTTTTTGTTATAATCTAACTATGATGAAAAATTTACACTTGGTCGAGAATCAAGAACCACACAGTGATGGTTGGCATTATTTAGGTTCTCGCGATGAAAAACATGAAGAAAATTATATTGAATGGAAGTATTTTAACTTTACCCAGAAAGACTTAGCTGGATATATTATTTATTATCTTATGGATCCTGAAAAAAAGACTAAATTTGGCGGTGGAAGGTTACTGGTTCGGATCATAAAAGACGGTGTTTCATATGGTTTAATTAAAAAAATTGAAATGGAACAAATCTCACTAGATTCCATTTCTGCCGGTATGCGTATGGGAGATGCCGAGATTATTGAAAAAAGTTCTTATGAGTATAAAATCAAATGCAAATCTATCGACGTTAGCTGGAATCTTGATTATGTTCAGCACGCGCCAACCATTGAATCTTTCCAAAATATTAACACTTGCATGGTGCGCTGGGAGAATGTGAATTGGCTTATTAAGATGCCTAGAGCAAAAGTGGTGGGAGATATTATAATCGGCACTGACACATTCCATATTGATGCTTTGGGTTATACTGATACCAATTGGGGAGAGATGATACCATTCTTTACAAGATATGAATGGGGGCAGTATAATGATGATAATTTTTCTTTAGTGTTTGGTATGTTGTATGGTTTTACCAAACTGAAATCTTCTTATTTTTATTTTATTCTCGGTAAACATTTAGTTAAACTGGAAAATGCTTATTGTGAAGTAAAGCATGTTGAGAGAACTTTCGATAAAATGCTCGGGGTTAAAATCCCTAGTAAGAACAATTTCCTTGTGAAGGGCGATGAATATGAAATCAGTTTTTCTACCCAACTTCTTTTTCATGACAATCCTGGACTAAAAATTCATCTGTTTTTGCCAAAGGTTGTTGTTTCGGAACAGATAGTAGAGTATGAAGGTGTTGTAAAGAAAAATGGTGAAATTCTACATAAATTTAAAGGTAGAGGATTCGAAGAATGGAACACTAAAACTTGGAGGAATACTCCATTAACTTTTTGATTATATTTTATGATAAAAAAAATGGGAATAATTCGCGGTGGTGGGGGGGAAGATTATGAAAAGTCGCTCAAAAAAGGCGGAGAGATTATTTCATACTTAAATGAAAATTTGGATGATAAATATAAAGTGGTAGATATTTTAGTTGATAAAAAAGGAGTTTGGCATGTAAACGGTTTTCCTATAATCCTTTCTGATTTAATGAATAAAGTTGATTTAGTTTGGAATACTTCTTCTTGTCCATCTACTTTTCTAATAAATAATTTTTCTATACCAAATATTTATGATAGTCGATTTTTAAATTCCTTGAAACAAAATAAAGAAATGTTGAGAAAGCACATGAAAAGTATTGGCATAAAAATGCCAAGCTATTTACTTTTACCAGTATATCAAGAAGATTTTGATGGAGATAAAAACAAATATATTATAAAAAAGGCAAAAGAAATTCATGAAAAATTTGGAGCACCTTGGATAGTAAAAACTTTTATTTTTGATTCAAATATGGCAATACATTTAGCAAAAAATTTTCCTGAACTAGTTAATGCTATAGAAGATGGAGTAAAACATGAAAAAAGTATTTTAGTAGAAGAATTTATTGATGGCAAGACTGACTCTATCCATTCCGTTTCTTATTTTCGTGGGGAAGATATTTATATTTTCCCCACGAAAAATTTTATTTCTAGCGAAAAAGAAAAAATAATAAATTTGATTAAGAGTATACACAAACATTTAGGAATAAAATATTACTTAAAATCTGATTTCATTTTTCATCCCAAAAAGGGTTTCTTTTTAACTGATATTGATTTTTTACCTGATTTGAGGAAGGGTTCTCATTTTGAACAATCTTGCGAATATGTTGGCGCAAAAATGCATCATGTGATAGAACATATTTTAAATAAAGCTTTAGATAAAAATAGATAATACGGACTATAGTATATCGGTAGTACACACCCTTCGGGAGAGTGTAGACTGGGTTCGATTCCCAGTGGTCCGAATTTTTGGTATAATTGATTTATAATTTATGAAATTGTTTTTATCTGTGGCGGGTGGTCGTACTCACATAGGCACATATGTTGGAGTTTCACCATCACCTGCCTCAAATGAAAATAATTTTTTATAAAATTATTTTTTTAAAAAAGTTATCCACAGTTTTATTAAAAAAGTATTGTATTATTTTTTTATATACGAGATAATTAATATGTTCTCGCAATAATTATTTAAAATATATTTTTTATTAATTATAATATTTTGAGGTCGTATTATTGCAAACTAAATTAAAAAATTAATTTCGCATCTGCGACAAATTAAATGGCAGCAAAAAAGAAAAAAGTAGCAGCAAAAAAGGGAAAGAAGCGAGCATAGTTTTTTTCCACTTCTAAAAAATCCCACCAATGGTGGGATTTTTTAGTTGTATTTATATATGTTAAGATATAGTAATGACTTTATATAATAAGATATTTGGTGATGCGAGTTCTAAATTCATTAAAAATACTAAAGAAATAGTAGTTAAAATTAATGCTTTTGAATCTGATATTTCAAAATTATCAGATAAAGATTTTCCTAAGAAAACACAAGAATTTAAAGATAGATTAGAGAAAGGAGAGACTTTAGACGATATTTTACCAGAAGCTTTTGCTTTAGTAAGAGAAGCTGCAAAAAGAAATTTAAATGAAAGACATTTTGATGTTCAATTAATAGGAGGTATTGCTTTGCATAAAGGGAAAATTGCTGAAATGAAAACTGGAGAAGGAAAAACTTTAGTAGCAACCTTGCCACTTTATTTAAATGCACTTGTAGGTAAGGGGGCACATCTTATTACTGTCAATGATTATCTTGCTCGACTAGGGGCAGTATTGATGGGGCAAGTTTATAATTTTTTAGGATTAACTGTTGGGGTTATTAATTCTCAAAACGTTTCTTATCTTTATGATTCTAAACATACTAATGAAGACCAATCTCGCCAAGGTGATGTCGAAGCGGATAAAGAGCGAGATAGGGTTGGGGAATTTAAAATTGTTTATGATTTTTTAAAACCGTGTGGACGTAAAGATGCATATAATGCAGATATAACTTATGGTACGAATCATGAATATGGTTTTGATTATTTGCGCGATAATTTAGCTATTTCTATAAATGATCTAGTTCAGAGAGAACATTTTTTTGCTATTGTAGACGAAGTGGATTCTATTTTAATAGATGAAGCTCGTACTCCTCTTATTATTTCTTCAGCTTCCAGTGATTCAGAAGATTTTTATGTTAAGTTTGATAAAATAGCCAAACAACTAAAGAGAGATGTTGATTATGAAGTAGATGAAAAATTAAGAGCGATAACTCTAACAAATGAAGGTATAAGTAAAGCTGAAAAGTTGCTTGGTGTGGAAAATATTTATACTGAAAATGGTATTAAATATGTTCATCATTTAGAAACAGCTGTTAAAGCACAAGCTATTTTTGAACGAGATAAAGACTATGTGATAAAAGAGGGAGAAGTAATAATAGTAGATCCATTTACTGGGCGCCTTCAGCCTGGCAGACGTTGGTCAGAAGGTATTCATCAAGCTATTGAAGCTAAAGAAGGAGTAAAAATTGAAAAAGAAACTCGTTCTTCTGGGTCTATAACTTTTCAAAATTATTTTAGGTTTTATAAGAAATTATCTGGAATGACAGGAACAGCTGAGACTTCTGCAGAAGAATTTTTGAAAGTTTATGGATTGGATGTTGTAGTAATACCTACTAATCGACCAGTAATTAGAAAAGATCATTCAGATTTGATTTTTCAAAGTGAAAAAGGAAAATTTAAAGCTATTGCTAAGAAAATTAAAGAATTAAATCAAAAAGGCCAACCAGTTTTAATTGGAACTATTTCAATTGAAAAAAATGAACTCCTATCTATTTATTTGAAACAAGAGGGTGTGCAACACACTATTTTAAATGCTAAGAATCACGAAAAGGAAGGTGAAATAATTGCTCAAGCTGGTCGTAAGGGTGCAGTAACAATTGCTACAAATATGGCTGGTCGTGGTATTGATATTAAGCTTGGAGGCCCGCTTCGACTTACTGAAACTAATGATTCACAATCTAGAAAAGAATATGAATTTGTAAAAAGTGTTGGTGGTTTATTTGTGCTTGGTACCGAAAGACACGAAGCGAGACGTATAGATAATCAGCTTCGAGGTCGTGCTGGTAGACAAGGAGATCCAGGTGAGACTCAATTTTATGTTTCACTTGAAGATGATTTGATGCGTATCTTTGGTTCTGAGAGAATAAAAACTATGATGGGACGTTTTGGTATTCCAGAAGATATGCCGATTGAAAATCATTTTATTAGTAGATCGCTTGAAGGAGCTCAAGCAAAGATAGAAGGTTTTCATTTTGATGCTAGAAAAAATACACTTGAATATGATGATGTAATGAATCATCAACGTAAAATAATTTATGAAAGAAGACAAAAAATGATGCAAGCTAATAAAAAAGATATTGAGAATTTACTTGAACAAATTTTGCTTACCCTACGAAGATTTAATGAAGGTGGGGAAAATACAGAAGAGAAAGAAAAATTAGAAAAAATAATTAAAGAAAAAAGAGAAAAATTAGGAGATGAAGCATTTTTTGAGACTGTTAGAAGAATTGCTCTTTATACTACTGATACTCTTTGGATGGAACATTTAGAAGCAATGGATTATTTGCGTTCCTCGGTAAATTTACGTGCATATGGACAGAGAGAGCCTATAGTTGAATATAAAAAAGAGGGTTTGTTTATGTTTAAGCAAATGGAAGAAGTATTTAAAGATCAAGTTTTATCTCTTATAGAGACAATAAATACAGATGTAAAAATAAATATAAAAGAAGAAGAAAATACCAAACAAAATCTCATAACTAGCCAAGAAGAATCAAAAGAGCTTAATAGAGATAAAAAGGTAATTAAAAATGATTCTGTTGGAAGAAATGATCCTTGCCCATGCGGAGCAAAAAAATCTGATGGAACTTCAATTAAATACAAACATTGTCATGGAAAATAAGGTAATGTTAATAAGTGAATTAACGTAGTCTTGTAGTGAAATGATATGAAATATAATTGGTAAAAAATATAAACGATGTCATGGAGCATAAAGAGATAAAAATTGGAGGAATGTATAAACATTTTAAAGGAAATAAATATCAAGTTATTGGTATTGCAAAAGATAGTGATACATTAAACAATGTTGTTGTGTATAAAGCTGTGTATGGTGATGGAAATTTATGGGTGAGAAAAGAAGAAGAATTTTTAGATGAAATAGAAAGAGATGGTAAAAAGTTTATTAGATTTGAGTTAGAAGAATAATATGAATATTTTTAAAAAATTCAGATTAAAAAGAAAGTTAATAGTAAAACTTGCAGAGTGGCATTTTTTTGGTAATCCTTCAAAGAAGCTTAAAATAATAGGTGTGACGGGCACTAATGGTAAAACTACAGTGGCTACACTACTTTTTAGTATTGCTACAGGGTTAGGGTATAAATCTGGATTAATATCTACAGTAGAAAATATTATAGGAACTAAAAAAGATATAACATTACAAAACGACAAAGGTCCCGGAACTACTCCAGATCCTATATTTTTAAATAAACTTCTTAACAGAATGATAGAAGAAGGTTGCGAATATGTTTTTATGGAAGTTTCTTCTCATGCATTAGATCAGGGTAGGGTTGCTGGTATAAAATTTACCGGAGGAATTTTTACAAATTTAACCCATGATCATTTAGATTATCATAAAGATATAAATAATTATTTTTTAGCAAAAAAGAAATTTTTTGAAATGTTGCCTAAAAATTCTTTTGCTCTTTCAAATATGGATGATAGTTATGGAAACGCAATGTGTGAAAACATAGAGGCTCATAGTCATTTTTATGGTTTCGGAGAAAAGGGAGAAGTTGTAGATTTTTATGGAAATATATTAAGCTCAGATTTTAAAGGGCTTTCTTTAGATGTTAATGGAGAGGAGTTTCATTCTAAACTTCTAGGTAAATTCAACGCTTATAATGTGTTAGCTGTTTTGGGTGCATCGAAGCTCTTAGGTTTTGATATAGAAAAAGTTAAAAAAGTCTTAAATAATATAAATCCTCCTCGTGGTAGATTTGATTATTTCTTATCTAAAAATAATGTAACTATAATAATAGATTATGCTCATACTCCGGATGCACTAGAAAAAGTTTTATTAACAGTGAAAGAAATCAAAAAACCAGAAAATAGAATTATATCTTTGTTTGGCTGTGGGGGAGATAGAGATCCATCCAAAAGAGCAAAGATGGGTCTAATTGGATCTAGTTTATCTGATATTGCTATATTTACTTCTGATAATCCAAGAAGTGAAGATCCTGATAAAATAATCGATGAAATGAAAAATAATCTCTCAGGAGATGAGTTCGTAAAAGTTATAACTATAAGAGACAGAAGGCTTGCGATAGGAGAATCAGTGAAGTTAGCTAAAGATGGGGATATTATTCTTTGTGCTGGTAAGGGTCATGAAGAATATCAAGAAATAAAAGGAGTAAAATACCATTTTAGTGACATAGAAGAATATAGAAAAATTTTGAAATAAAAATCAAGTGAGTTATTTAAAATAATTTACTACAATATATTGTAGTAAAAATAGAATGACTAATTATAAAGAAAAATTTAAAGGAAAAAAAATTACAGTCATGGGACTTGGGCTTTTGGGGCGTGGGCTCGGTTATACTAAATTTTTGGCAGAATGTGGGGCAGATTTGATTGTGACTGATTTAAAAACTAAAGAACAACTTAAAAATTCAATAGAAGAAATTATAAATTACGAATTACGAATTAAGAATAAAAATAAAATTAAGTTTGTTTTAGGTGAACATAGATTAGAGGATTTTAGAGGAAGAGATCTAATAATAAAAGCAGCCGGAGTGCCTCTCGATTCTATATATATAAAAGAAGCAAAGAAAAATAATATTCCAGTTGAAATGGATGTCTCTTTATTTATCAAAAATGCTCCAAAGATAAAAGTTGTAGGTATCACAGGCACGAGAGGTAAGTCTATGACAACTGCTTTAATATATGAAATTCTGTCAAAAAATATACAAAAAAGAGAAGTATTTTTGGGTGGAAATATGAGAGGAGTGGCAACTCTTCCCATCCTTAAAAAAGTGAAAGAGGGTGATATTTTGGTGTGTGAACTAGACTCTTGGCAACTGCAAGGTTTCGGAGATTCTAAAATTTCTCCTTATATTTCTATTTTTACTTCTTTTATGCCAGACCATATGAATTATTATGGTGGAAGTATGAAAAAGTATTTTGCCGACAAAGCAAATATTTTTAAATATCAGAAAAAAGGAGATTATTTTATAATTCGTCCAGAAGTAAAAAATTTAATTAAAAATTATGAATTACAAAATCAAAAATTAAAAAGTAAATTAATAGTAGTAAAGCCAAATGATTTTCAGACAGAAAACAAAGAGTGTGCTATTGAAGTTGCAAAGTTGTTTAAAATTTCAAAAGAAAAAATAAATAAAACAATAAAAAATTTTAAAGGACTCGAAGGAAGGTTGCAATTAGTGAAAACAACCAAAAAGGGGATAAAAATATATAATGATAATAATGCTACAACACCTGAAGCCACAATTGCTGGTATCGAAGCACTTTCTGTAACTCTTTCCCCTAAACCAGGTTCAGGGGGAAAAAGGATAGTTTTAATTTGTGGTGGGGCAGATAAAGGTCTTCCACTAGATAATTTTGTAAAAGTTGTGAATAAGTTTTGTAAGGCTGTAATAGTGATTCCAGGAACGGGAACGAAAAAATTAATTACAAATTATAAATTACAAATTTCAAATTATAAAGTTGAAAATTTAGAGAAAGCAACAAAAGAAGCAATAAAGCAATCGAAGAAAGGTGACATAATATTATTTTCTCCAGCTTTTGCGTCCTTTGGACTTTTTAATAATGAATATGAAAGAAATGATTTATTTATGAAAATAATTAATAGATTGAAATAATATGAATTTAGATTTCAAAAATTTTAGTGTGAAAGTATACTCTAATTCTTCTAACTGTATTGAAGAAGTTATAACACCTGTACAGGTTCATGGATCAAATTTTGTAGAAATAATTAATGGAAAGGAAAATTTAGAAAATTGTGATGCTTTAATGACTTTTGACAAAAAATTTAAACTTGGAATGAAAACGGCCGATTGTGCAGCTATTTGTTTTGGGGATGGTAAAAAAATTGGTATTATTCATGTAGGTTGGCGAGGATTAATTTTGGGAATTTGTGAAAAAGTTGAAAAGTTGTTTAATAAAGATGATTTGGAAATATTTGTTGGTCCTTTTTTAACTAAATTTGAAATAAAAAAAGATTTTTGTTTTGAGCAAATCTCTGCTAAATTTGGAGATAAATTTTTTATTTACGATAAAGATCGAATTATTTTTGATTTTAAATCTGCCCTAGAATCTATTTTACCGATGAATACGGTTTTTGATTCCAGGGATACTGAATTGGATTTGACATTACCAAGTAATAGGAGAGATGCGACAAAGCAAAGATTATTAACCTTAATAAGTTTTAAATGAATAATTTAGACTTACAAAAAATAAATAGTGTTCACTTTATTGGTATCGGTGGAATCGGTGTTTCTGCTATTGCACGAATGATGCTTTCTTTTGGTAAAAAAGTGACAG
>Ga0172367_10009983_pt1 | contig 10304 bp, 5 predicted proteins | sample Lak10m_FD_114542 | JGI IMG/M metagenome (GOLD analysis project Ga0172367, IMG submission 114542) | Freshwater microbial communities from Kabuno Bay, South-Kivu, Congo - kab_022012_10m | ecosystem: Environmental > Aquatic > Freshwater > Lake | place: Democratic Republic of the Congo: South-Kivu...
GGCCTTCTCGAGTCTTCCGCAGCGAATTCCATACCGGCAGGTAACCCTAACCTGATAAAGGAGGCCAAGGTCAGGAAGACCGTCGGATACAGCGAGCCTGGATCGGGCCTTAGCGCCAAGGTGTCGATAACGATGAACTGCGAATACGAGCTGAAGTTCATATCTGGGATCGATCCGACGATAGTCTGGATGGACCTTCTCGGAAACATCATGAGATTCGGTACTTCGGACTCTTCCAACTATGGTCTAAGCCAGAATGTGGCTGCCAAGATAAACAGGTGGGCTGCGAATCCGTATACTCTTATAGACGACGTCGTTTCGAGCATATCTAGCGCTATAGGCAAAGCAAAGGATGACTTGATGAAAGCGATCAAAAGCATCTGGACCTCGGCGACCGAGGCGGCACAGAAGCTTTCCGACGGATCGACGTCTGGGGACGGAAAGGAGAAGAGCGAGAGATCTCTTGCCATGGATGCGGCGAACGCCGCGTATGATGCAGGCGAGAAGCTGATAAACGGCCTTATAAGTTTAGGCAAGAAAGTGATAGTCGCCTCTGTCATGAAATATAGGGTAGAGGTTCTCGGTATAGTTAACGCGCTTACCGGAAACCCTTCCACGCCATGGCATATAACCATAGGAAACCCTATGAGGCCGGTCTTCTGCTCCGGGGACATGTACACGCAGGAGGTTCAGCTCGTGCTTGGGCCCACTCTCGCGTTCAACGACCTTCCTTCTTCCATCAGCGTGAAGTTCACTCTGACCAACGCAAGAGCGCTGGGACTTCAGGAAATAATGGCGAAGTTCAACTCCGGCTATCTCAGGACGGTCGACACGCAGAGGTCTTTCTACGAGACTACGGTGGTCATGGAAGACAAGGATAAGAAGAGCCAGAGAGAGGAAGTCGGCGCGCTGGCGTTCGGAGAACTTGAGGAATTTACAGTCAATGAAACAACTGGAAGAATGGATGCCGTGGTGAACCAAGGAGGCGGCAACGATCCTGTCAACGACCCTGTCAAAGGCGGCAACGCCACCAACGGCACTTCCGGAACCTTCGGAAACGGAGGAGGCGATACCAACGGCACTTCCGGAATCTTAGGAGCCGGAGGAGCCGGCGGGGACAAAGGTCCTATAAAGGGATCTGAGGTGGATGGAAATGCGGCCAACAATAATTCCGTCTCCAAAGTAGAGAACGGAAAGGCGCCTTCTTGATGAAAGTATAGAAATCGCAAATACCAATATGAATATAGTTAGCATAGACAAGACAAGGAGATTCGGCGGAAAATGGATGATAGAAGATCCTTCTTTCTGGTGGCTTTCCACTGAAAGCCTGCAGGAATACGTTGTCCAGAAAGGAGAAGACATGCGCATAGACCTGGTCATGCAGTCAATATACGACGACGTCTATTCCATACCGCATTCGGACGTCATACTGTACATAAACGGAATAGACAATCCTCTGAGCATAAGAGAAGGGATGACCATATACTATCCGGAGCTTGACGCTCTTTCCGAATACAGGTACGAAGAGGAGATAAACCACTCTATAACCAAGAACATCAAGGAAAGGCTTGGGTATCCAAACAAGACCACCAGGAAGGATTCGAACAGGAAGAAGTTTCTGGACGCCAACTATTCGCTTCCGCCTACGGTGCTGAAAGAAAGCAGGCCAGGCGTGGTCGTGACTCCTACGCAGATATTGGTAGGGGGATTGTGACGATTGCTTAAAAAACCAAAAGATTGAATGGCTAAGATAATATTCGTCGCGGGTCTGGACACGAGAAAATCCGACCTTAAGCTGGACGCGCAGGCGCAGAATCTCAAGAGCGGCTTTCCTAAAGAGTCCGTTCCGGAATCTATAGACTTCAGATACGAGGTGTCTCCTGCCGACGTGAAGGCCGCCATAGACGCCAATCTAGGAGTACCTATAGTTCTATTCAGCGCTGGCTGCTCGATGGCTGGAGATATCGCCAAGCATCTGGTCGAGAAAGGCCAGTCCTTAAACCTTCTGCATATAAACGAGCCGTATACCGTATCTAATGGGGGCACGAAGCAGGGCATACTTTCAGCCATAAAGCTTGGCGTTCCTGCAAAGAATGTCTATTCTGGGGGAACCAACGCCACCGGATCAAATATACCTGGCGCGACAAAGCTCAATGGGAGAAAGAGCCATTTCCAGTCGCTGGTCGCTCTTGGGAAATATCTATACGAAACTGTCGAATACTTCAAAAATCCCGAGGCGAAGCCCGAAGAGGAAAAGAAGGATGAATCGGTGGCGGACAAGAAGGACGAGTCTGTCGACAAGAATGACGAGTCTTCTTCCGGCACGCAAGAGCAGACCAACGAAGTTTCCAAAGATGTCAACGCTGGAAAGAAGCACATACCTTTCGTGGAAGGCCTTACCGACTCGGTGGAGACGGTCACCGACGAGAACTTCAATGTCTCCGAAAAGGCCTCTTTCTCCTTTCAGATACAGGCTAAGACAGACCTTCCGGACTTCAAGATATATGTCGGAAACCCAGATGAGTGGGGCGTTCTGGATCCTGTAGATGCTGACCAGACTCTGGACGATACAGGAGAGCTGGACGAGTATACGGAAGAGCCGTTCTTCGCAGAAGACATGGACCTCAACGAGATCGTTTCTTACGAGAGTCCGGAGATAAAGAGGGAGACAGAAGAGAACGCCGCCAAGGTCAACAGCCTTCCGAGAGGCGAGACCTATGGCGGATACGTCAAAGGAAAGCATGTTCTTGATATGCTTCCTGGAACGTTCCTGAACAACGACAAGGTGGCACTATCGTGCTGTCAGATAGATAAGAAGCCGGTCAACGTGGCCATTGCCGACGCATATCTGGACATGAAGGAAGCCATGGCTAACGCAGGAATAGTAGGCTTGGCGATAAGCTCTGCGTTCAGGCCTGCGTTCGGCAAAGGCATAAGCACGAAAAGTGAAAGTGGAGTCAAAGTGAGTGCCCAGTCGCAGGAGGAGGTCTGGGTGGACAATTGCGGCGCGAAATATCCAAACGGAAAATGCGGAACTGAAACTGCGGCACCTGGAGGATCTAAGCATGGAAGCGGAATAGCGCTGGATTTGAATACAGGAACCAAGTACGGAAACAAGAAAAAGTTTGGAGAACTTAACAAGGAGATGTATACATGGTTGTGCAAGAACAGCTGGAAATATGGATTCATAAGAGCGGTCCCGAGCGAAGAGTGGCATTTCGAGTATTGGCCGGATAAGGCCAAAAATGGGCCTTATGCCAAGGTCGCCTCTCAAGGATTCCACGCGGAGCTCGGCCTGAAAGGAATGAAATTGAACAAAGATACGGGCGAATGGGGATAGCCCATCCATCAGGCCTTTTGTCCCGCGGATATGGTGGACTTGTCGGGCTTTGTTATCGTGAAGACGACTCTTCGGTTCTTGGCTTTCCCTGCGGCGGTCTTGTTTTCTGCTATAGGCTTCGATTCCCCATATCCTTCTGACGATATCATTCCTGCCGCAACTCCTTTGTCTGTAAGGTATTTCTTCGCAGCGCCGGCCCTTCTCTTCGAAAGGTCTAGATTGTACTGCACCGATCCGTCGGAATCGGTATGGCCTTCTATCATAAGCTTCCATGAAGTTTCTTTCTTGAGCAGCTCTGCTAGCGCGTCCATGCTCTCGAAGCTTTCGGCCTTTATCGTGTCCTTGTTCGTGTCGAACAGAAGGTTGGCGAATACGGTGTCCAGTATCTGCTTGACCTCTTCTGCCGGAGTAGTTCCGGAGGTTCCGGATGTTCCTGTGGTGCCGGAGGTTCCGGAAGTTCCGGAAGTAGGCTGAGGCGCCTGCTGCTTTGTCTGCACCGCCTTTTGCGCTTCGTCCCAGTCTGCTCTGGTGCAGAGGGTGTACGTCACTTTTTCTCCTATCGCCTTTATGTGCGCGTCTACATAAGTGAAGAATTCGGAAAGCTCTTCTTTTGTCGAAAAGACCTGGTCTCCTTTTTCGGACCAGTTTCCTACCTTCTTTCCGCCTGGATATCCTAGGTGTATGTTTATTCCGAAGTCTCCGGTTCCGTCTAGGTTTTCCTTCAGCGGCGCCGTAAGGTTGCTCGGGAGGAATTCAGGACGGTCGTATTCTTTGTCTGTCCATATCATCTGCTTGGATTCTTTGGTAGTCACGAGCGCCTTTTCTCCGCCATAGGTAGAGAGCACGTATGCGTCTATGTATTGAGAAGGAACCAATATAGGAAGCCCTGCTATCTTTTTCGGCGCTTCCGCCACCTTTCCTGATGTTCCGGATGTTCCTGCGGTGGCCGTTTCGGCTGCGGCAGGGGCAGACGCCGACGAGCCGGATGTTCCCGATTCTGCGTCTGCGGCAGTTTCTCCCGATGTCCCGTCTTTTCCTTTTCCTTTTTTGATCAGCGCGCCTATTCCTAGTCCTGTCGCGATTCCTCCCGCGAGTATCCCTGCGCCGATGAGTATCTTCTTTCCCGCGTCGCTGTTTATGGTAGGCTTCGCCGGAATCGTACCGACGGTTCCTGTTTCTGGATCGACGGTGGTCTGCGTCAGAGACTTGTTTTTGTCGGAAGCTCCCGAGCTTCCGGAAGTTCCTGTTTCCGATCCGGAATCGGAGCTTTGCGATTCGACGCTTTGTGGCGGGTCTATGCTGAAGTCTATATTGACTCCGTATTTGGAGAAGAAGGTGTTCCTTATGTTCGCGAGCATTTCTGTGGCGAGAGTCTTGGGCGGAAGGAACATGGACGCCTCTCCGTTTATTATCATGCTGCCGTCGTTTTCGGCGACGGCTTCGTTTGTCTGCGGATTGGTGAATGGCACGGGAATTCCGAATACCTTTCCTATCGCGGTCTTTTCTGTTATTCCCGACGGCGAAGGGGCCTCGTTTATGTATATGGCGCCGCTTAGGTTCTTTTCGAAGTTGTTCTGCTCGCTGTTGAAATACTGCGGATTCGTTATGTATAGCTTGTATTCTTGCATTATCCTATGGTTATCGTTATTGTTACGGTGTCTCCTTCTCTCTTCCTAGAATATGTTCCCGAGAATTCGCTGTTGTTGAGCGCTGTATCCATGGATTCCGAAAAATCTCCGTCCGCCTTGTTGTATACGTCTATGGAATATGTTAGGTTGTTGCTGCTGGAAGAATATATCGAGAGCATGGACGCTATGAATCCTGAAGTGAGCGCTATGTCTATCTTTTCTTCTATGGTTTCTCCTTCTTTGACCAGCGCTCCCTTTTCGACTTTGTCGTCTATTGTGAACTTGGAGTTGAGCTCGAACGATATTTTCTTGACTCTTCCTTCGGATTGGCCTGAAGTTCCTGTTGTTCCTGCGGATCCGGAAGTTCCTGTTGTTCCTGCGGATCCGGAAGTTCCTGTTGTTCCTGAGGATCCGGAAGTTCCTGCGGTCGCTGCTTGGGCGGAATCGGCGGTAGGCGCTGGAGGGCTCACTGGTCCTTTGTAGAAGTCCTTCATCGTTATCTTTGAGCCTTTTTTGCCTGTCCAGTATTCTAGCTCTTTTCCCGAGAATCCCTTTTCGGATATCCAGCTGTCGGATACTTCGAACTCGGCGCCGGGAACGGTGGAGAAGTTGTATTGCTTCAGCTGCCAGTTGTCTTTCTCGTCTTTCCAGAAAGCGTATAGCTTGTCTCCGAATTCGTCCGTGTATTTGTCTCCGGAATTTATGCATTGGTTCCTTATGGCCACGACGTTTAGCTCGAATGGCTTCGTGAATATCTTGTAGTTCTTTATCCTGAGCATCTCCAGAAGCACGTCTATGTCTGGATGGTGCGCCGGCTTTTCTGGAGCAAGCTCCGAAGGGGCGGATGGCGACGTTGCGTTTTCTGGCGGCTTGTTGAAAGTTGTGGCGGAGGATCCGTCTACTGGAGTGAATTTGACCGGCTCTTTGGCAGTAAGCTTGTTCTCGTCCACGGTCGACTGCCATGTATCTCCTTTCTGACCCTCAGACACGGATCCTTTCGCCGCGCCGCCTTCTACTCTCTCCTGCTTTGCGACGCTTTCGTTGTCTACTATATAGACGTTCTTGGATAGTATCTTTGGATCCTTCAGAGAGAAGTACAGCTGTATCTGGGCCATCAGCGCCGGAGAAGCGACTACAGGTGCGAGCAGGTTTCCAAGGAAAGGGCCTCCCTTTCCTCCCATGAGTATGTTGAGGAACTCGTCGAACCAATTGGCGAAGTTGTCTCCAAGTATCGCTCGCTGGGTAGAGTTCGGAGAGCCTATGTTTATCTTCCCGAAGTTGTCCTTCAGGTTGATGTTTATGCTCTGGTCCTTTATGTTGATGTTGTTGAACTTGTGGTCTATCTTCAGCCCCTCTACGTCGTTGACGTATATCTGCGTCTTGTGGTCGTAGAGCACAGACTTCATGCTTAGATAGTCTGCTTCCGGAAGCTGCTCGAGCTTCTTCTCCAGATTGACGTTGTAGTGGTCTGAGGATATGTATATAGGATTGTTCTTGTTTCCGTCCTCGAACATTACGGTCACTACCTTTCCGACGTCTGGTAGGTTGAACGAGTTTCCGTTGACATCTCTCCAAGGCGTTGCCCAAGGAAGGTCTTCCATCTCTATCTCATATTCGCCTTTGGTGTTCTTTTCGTCGAAGATGTCGAAGACTCTTATCCTGCATCGGCCGAGCCTCTTAGGATCGTTGTTGTCCTCGACCGCGCCTATATAGGTCTTGTTGGACGATACTCCGTCCAGCTTGTTCTTCATCCAGTCTTTTGTGCTCATAGACTTATATATTAGCTATGCCTTTCTATGAACTGCTATTTTCCGAATTTCTTGTCATTTACCGGATATGCCCATTTTGTTCCGGACCTCACTATGTCCTCTAGTCGGTCGTTTCCTGTGGATGTAGGAGAAGGATGCTTCTGAGGCGAGCTTGGAAACTGTATCTGGCTGTAGAGCGGGCTTCCGTATTTGGACTGGAGCTGGCTGTTGTTGTCCAGCAGCTCCTGCAGCGTGGAGTTTCCTGAGCTGACTGGAGGCATCTGCTTCTGTGCGGAATTAGGGAACTGAAGGTTCGGCATTCCTACCGAATTCCATTTTCCTTTTTCTGTAAGCTGCTTTAGCGTGGAATTTCCTGAAGTGACCGGGGACGGCATCTTTTGCCCGGATGCCGGGAACTGAAGGTTCATGTATCCCACGCTTTTCCACTTGCTGTTGGCCAGCAGGTCGCTGAGCTTTCCGGTTCCGAGAGCGAGCGGCGAAGGATATTTCTGCGATGGGCTTGGGAATCCTATCTTGTTGTAGTCCTTTATGCCTATAGGGAATTTGTTGTTGAGCGGATTGGAGTATTTGGCCAGCATCTTGGCTGGCTTGGTGTTTCCGTCCGAGTATATGTTTCCTTTGGGCTTCATGTAGTCCAGCGACTTGACGCCAATTCCTCCGCCGAATTTGAGGTTCTCCGTCGTCACCGGGAATTTGAAAGTGGTGTTCGTGTTGTATATCTTGTTGGTGCTCTGTCCCGCGAACTTCTTGCTATGCTTGCTTGAGTCGAAGAAAGGCATCTTTGGCGCGTTGCTCTTCATCTTGGCCAGCATCTTAGACTCCGCGTCGTATAGAGAGAACTTTTTGGTCAGCTTGTCCAGCGTGGCTCCGACATTCGGCATCTTGAACGGAAAGTTCATCTGAGTTCCGGGAAGGATCGTGTTCATCGCTCCTGATATCACGCCAGCGAGCTCGTTGCCCGCGAAGTTGAAGAGGTCGTTTCTGACGTCGAAGAATATTCCGAAGCTGTGCGGAGAATATGGCCTCGGATATACTCTCTTAGGCTCGTATTTGAGGCCGCCTCCGCCAAGAAGGTTTATCGCCTTGTTGATGGTCGCCTCGAGCATCTTTGCCCTTGTGCTTATCTGGTTGTTTATTTCGTTGAAGACGAATTTGGCTGCCCCTTTGGCTAGGTTCGCCGCCGCGTTCTTGGAGTTTTCCTTGAACTGGTCGAGCGCTTCTTTCCTCTTCTTTTTCCTTATCTCCTTCTTTGTCGCCTTCTCTTCCGCCTCTTCGTCTTCTCCTACTTCGGCGCTGGCTTTCTTCTCCATGGTCGCGCCCTGCTTAGCCAGCAGCGCCGGATCGGATCCTTGCAGCGCGACGGGGTCCTGCTGCGCTTCGGATTCCGCGTTGACGTTGGAATAGGATTCCATGACTATTGGCGCCATGACTCCGTTTTCTCTCAGCGTGTTTGTGTTCACGGTATAGAATCTAGGCACCGAAGTGTCTGACATGACGAACTTTCCTTCTCCTATCGTTTCCTTCGCGTTCTTGTTTCCTATCTTCCATATGGCGCCGCCGTTGTATCCTACGTATCTTCCGAACTTGTTCATGTCGGGAACCCACTTCTCTAGCTTGACGGTCGAGTATTTGTAGTTGAAGCTGACCTCGTATGTGTCTGTGGTCTTTATGTTTCCCATGTCTATCGAGTCTTCGTGCGACATCTTGTCGAAGAAGAACTGGCATTCCCTCAGGCTGTATATGTATCTCGAGACGTTGTCTTTGAGTATCTCTATGTCTCCTGTCTTGGCTGCCTTCCTTACTCTGTTGAAGTTCCTGCATTCGGATATTACTATGTCGCAGTTGAACCTGAGAAGGTTTTCCGGTATTATGTTCTTTCCGTTTGGTCTAGACCAGTACAGAAGCTTGTATAGGTGCGCCAGCGTTCCCATAGTCAGTGAGAGGTCCTCCATGAAGGTGAGCTTTATAACGTCTTTCGGATATTCTACCAAGAACTTCTTCGTCTCCGCGGTGTTGGATTCCACGAGCTTCGATAGCCCGTCTATCTTCTGCAGGTAGTAGCTCATGTATGCCCTCTTTCCTTGTCGGTAGAAGTCTTTGTCCGAGCTTGGCGCGTTGGCGTAGGCGTTCAGGTTGCTTTTGGACGAAGAAGCCATGGCCTGTCCTTGCCTCTGCTTGTTTATGAGGACGTTTTCGTCACCGTATTCCGGTCTCGCGGAAGTGTCTAGGTTCCCTCTGGTCTTGAATATCTTCGTGAACTGCCGCTTGAAGTCGTCTATCACTATAGCCCTGGATGCTATTTCGTTGACATATGAGAACTCTGCTATGAAGTCTTCGACCGAGCCGTTTAGCAGCGGGGAGTTTATCGTGTCGAATATTATTTCGAATCCGAATATGACCGGGTCGTTGTTCTCGAACTGCGACTCGCTGAAGTTGTTTTGTGGATTCATGCCGGGCTTTCCTATGTAGGACTCTCTGGCGTTCTTTCCTTCGGGAGTCTTCGTGAGCCCTTCTATGTGTAGGCCATGCCTGAAATAGTCGGTGGACTGGTCGTTGAACCTTATATAGTAGTCGCGCGCGCTGTAGGAATCCGCCTCCGACTTGGTCGTCGTCGACTCGTCTATCTTAGAAGAAGTGGACTTGGCCGCCTTTGCCTTATAGAAAGGGCTTTCTATATGCGCGTTCAGAAGGTGTCCGATCCATGCGTTTCCGTCGTTCCATGAATAAGCGCCTTCCTTTCCTTTTCCGATATCTTTGTTTATTATCTGCTTGGAAAGGTATTCTGGCGGAAGGAATCCGGGATTGCCTCTTATGGCCTCTCCTTTCTCACGCTGGACTATCATTGGCTTCAGAGATACGACAGGCTGCCAGTCCGCTGGCTTGTTGGTGTTGGGGTTTGGCTTGGATGACTGGCTTTTTATGAATCCCATCGGGTCCTTGAGCAAATCGGCGCTGTATCCTGGAGCGAAGGTTCCTTCGGTCCTGAACATGCCGTCTTTTGTGAGTTCGAGGAACTTTTCCGGATCATCTATCTGAAGTCCTCCCCTTCCGAATTTTAGGTTTTTGAAGTATCCCATAGACTATATATTAAAAAATCATTCTTATCTGGATTTATGGCAAATATTAGACCGGCGAACCCAGTTTTACTGGATAGAGAATGCTTTTTTGATTTAGCGTGCAGGACTGGCTTATGTTCTTGCCCTCCAAGAAGGCGGTCAGCGCGGCTCCGCCTGATGGATTATTTCTCGAGTCGTTTATTTTCCGGTCAGGCAGGTAAAATGCCCTTTATATTTACCGGTTAGTTTTTTTCCCTTGAAGTTGTATCCGTTGTATCTTTTGGCGGATATGATGCAAGGATATCCTTTTTCCAGCGCTTTCAAAATCTGATCTTCGGTGACGTCCGTATTCAGCACGACGCCGAACGTGGTTTGGAATTTTTCTTTTGGAACTTGTTCCAACACCGAGCCCCGCCGCATTTTCTTCCTCCGTGATCCGCGAAGAACTTGGCCACTATGTCAGGGCTGGTGAATTCGCAATATCTTTTTGTTGCCCAGAAGTTGATGACCA
>Ga0172367_10009990_pt1 | contig 10297 bp, 10 predicted proteins | sample Lak10m_FD_114542 | JGI IMG/M metagenome (GOLD analysis project Ga0172367, IMG submission 114542) | Freshwater microbial communities from Kabuno Bay, South-Kivu, Congo - kab_022012_10m | ecosystem: Environmental > Aquatic > Freshwater > Lake | place: Democratic Republic of the Congo: South-Kivu...
AAGATTTTCCAATATACGAATAATCTCTTGAGGCTTTAAGACTGGGATCTTACTCATAATCTACGCAATCACAATTTGCTGAGTGCCAACAAATTCTGTATCGAAAGCCAGATTCTCATCTTCCAAAAGCATTTCGATTACCTCACAGAGGTTCGTTTGCAGTTCATCTAAAGTTTCCCCTTGGGAATGTGCTCCAGGAAACCCTGGAACATACCCTACATACAGGGATGTATCAAAGTCTTTCTCAACAACAGCGGTAAAGGTTTTCATAAAGTTAAACTGAGTCAGGTTTACTCTTCACACAGAATGATTTTACTCAATCCCAGCATTTTTGGCTGAGATAACTTCAAACCATCGCCCTGCAATCTGTAAACCAAAATCAAGGCAGTTGTCCGTCATGTTCTGCAAGAGAGGTTTGCGGAATTGCTTTGGAACCCCACCCTTCTCGTTTTTAATATCATCCAGCGCAGATCGTTGAAATGTGACAAATATCATAGTCTTCAAACTTCGTCTTCAAACTTCAAACACCTCAGCTTCTTCTTCAGGAGTTGCCCATTCTCCTCCCTGGGCAGCCACGATCGCTTCATCTAATCGTTGTAACCCTCCATGGTGTTGTTCGTAACTGGAGAGCACGATTTGGCTAACCTTAACCCGCAGTTCGTTCCAGGCTAAAATCAGTGCTTCAAAATGTTCTGAGTTAACCAAATAGGCAATGGTTTCTCCAGTCCGAGTAATGATCACATGGACATCTTTTGCCAGATCAACAATTATTACAGTATTTTTCAATTCTATCACCTGAGCATGTCCCATTGGAAACCCAGGGTCTTTGATCATGCTATTGTTCAGTTGGTGGTTCATGGACAGAAACCAGCTCAGTGGGAACCCGGAATTTCCTACACTTGGGAAGCTTATGATTCCTTCCCTTCCCTAATACCTGGCACTTGTTGGGTGGAACAGCCATGGCACTGTTTAATTGGCGGTCAAGGGGGTTTGCATGGTGCGAGGTTGATAAAATCAATCTATCCCTATCGAGTGGCTACCGTGTCAACGAGTCAGATGTTACTGATGCAGAAGTGGTTGAACAAGTTCTGCAACTAGTTCACTTACCACTTATTGATCCTCCTGTGAATGACGAACACTGCATATGCCCAACGTTTTATCCTGAATATTTTTGACAGGTGGTCTAGGGACTATCATACACCTCTTTCATCAATTGACGAACCGGAGTAGTCCAAGCCGGTGGGTCATCATACTTTAGGGCATTTTCCCTATCAATCGCCTCCCTGAACATCAGGGATGCCCTATGCCAATCATGGTATTGAACGGCGATTTTCGCCCTTAAAACAGCAGCAGCAATCTTTAACAAATCAGAAGCTGAATTGACCCCCCACATGGTAATAGGATTTAAGTCCGGGTGATGGATCAGATGACAAAGCTGATGCCATTCCTGGAGTGCTGCTTCCCCCTTTCCTCTGCTTAAATTGGCACTTCCCCGAGCATAATGCCAAACCCCTCTCCAATACATTAAATCAATTGGGGGCGGAGATTGGGTTAATATTTCGTCCCATTGACCAAATTGGAGCTTGGTATAGAGCGGTAGGGCTAAAAAGTGTTGCAAGGTTCCATAGCCAGGTTGGCGAACAAGTTGTCTATCCACCAGGTCTACCATCTGTTGGGCTGTTTCTTCAGCCAGTTTTTTTTGACCTGTTACCATGGCTAGGTGCCATTGAAAATGGTAATTATGGGGAAGATAGGCATAGGAAAATAGACTGGTTGATGGGTAATGGGATGCGGACTGGGCAGCTATTGCCATTGCTTGCTGATTCACTGATAGGGCATCGGCATACCGACCCACCCGTACATAGATGTGAGCAGGCATATGAACCAGATGGGCAACATTTAAGGATAGAGTTCGTAGGCGATCTGCAGCTGGGATTCCCCATTCAGGGTGCTGTGGCTCTACTCCGTGAATATAGAAATGGAGTGCTCCTGGATGGTTAGGATATTTCCCCAGTACCCCCTCAAGTATCAATAAAATCCTATGCCCTATAGTTGTTAATTCCCCCTTTACCGTCCACAGTTGCCACTTTACCTGATCCATTAATATCATTGCTAATAAGGTGGCGGCATCCGGATCGTTGGGATATTGGGATACTATTTTTTCCATGGCTGTAACAACGGATGTAACCCCTTGGAAGGCATCATAGAATGCTTGGATCCAAGCTTGTTCGGCGGGGCTGGCATAACTTTGATGGGCGATCGCCTGTTGTAAAGCAGTTGCAACCAACTGTTTACGATGTGGTTCCAGGTTAGTGCTCTTGAAACCTCCTAAGGCGTAAGCAATCCCCCAGTAGCACAAGACGCAGTTAGGATCCACTGCAATAGCAGCCTGAAATGTTTCCATAGCAGCTTCCCCATTCAATCCATAGATTAACAGTAACCCTTGATTAAAGTAGTGCTGAACCTCTTGAAACTGACTGGAAATGGAATGGTGGAACCCAGGATTAGGCATTTTTTCTGCCAGCACCACATGTGCCGGAACTAACCAACTCCAGAGGAATGAAACAATAAATACTATGCTTATGGCAATAGTTTTGATGAAAGTGCCAGACAAGGTGGATTGAATGTTCATGGCAAAAAGTACATTTCCAACATAGGCTGATAGACTAATCCATTGAGTGATACGCTCCTGTTGCTGCCCTCTAAGCAGGGGGGAAAGCATTCTCTCCCGATTTCGGGGTTTGGACTATAGGGAATCGAAACCCATCTGGTATACATGGGAATCTATCAAGATGGAGCTTTATTGTACTTTTCAATACAGTTTTCAATAATTTTATTCGGTATGAAAGAAGATATTTAACTGTCAATGTTGGTAAACTTGATGGTTATTACCCTTGTATCGCATCCCTTTACTCCCAGATTAAAACCTGTGCAACTGAATCCATTATTATTGTTTGTTGTCCATCATTTCCAGCGGGTAGCCCGGAAGTATGCCCCCATTACTACCCTGCTCTTAGCTGTTGCCGCCTGCAGTCCGTCCCCTACCTCAAATTCTGGAACAGGTGAATCTCCTGCTGCTGATGCCTCTGCCGACTTCACAGTTGGGATGGTACTGGTGGGTCCCAAAAATGATGCGGGCTGGAACCAGTCTCACTTTGAAGGAATTGAGACTGCCATAAAACAAATTCCGGGTGCCCGTCTGGAATATATTGATAAAGTTAACCCAGCCGATCGCCCCAACGTCACCGGTGCCCAAGTAGCCGATGATTTAGTGGCAAAAGGGGCAAAGCTTATCATCTTTAACTCCGATGATTTTAAGGATGATGCCTTAGAAAGTGCGAAGAAGCATCCCACGATTTCAGTAATCCATGCCTCTGGCGATTATGCCTGGAAAGAAGGGAAAAATTATAAGTCCCAGCCCAACCTTGGCAACATCATGGCACGAATGGAATTTGGCAAGTTGATCGCCGGTTGTGCCGCTGCTCTGAGTACGAAAAATGGAAAGATTGGGTATGTTGGTCCCCTCATTAATGACGAAACCCGACGGTATACTTCAGCGGCATTTTTAGGGGCTAAGTATTGTTGGCAGAACTTGCTCAACAAAAAAGCCGAGGATTTGACCTTTGAAGTCAGATGGATTGGTTTTTGGTTTAATATCCCTGGCAAAACATTAGATCCAACCAAGGTAGCTGACGACTATTATAATGGTGGATTTGACGTAGTCATGTCTGGAATTGATACCCCAGAAGTAGCGATTCAGGGCAAGAAAGCGGCGGCGGCGGGCAAGCCAGTTAAGTTTGTCCATTACGACTATAAGAAGGGCTGTGAATTAGCCCCAGACATTTGTTTAGGTGTTCCTTACTATGCATGGAATGTGCCCTATTTGGGGGCAATTAATTCCGTGAAGGGAGGTACACCATTTACTGATTTTCAATGGCTCGGGCCAGTTTGGAAATCTTTTAATGATGACAATGTGTCGATGGTTGGGTTTTTCCCTGGTCAGGCTCTTGGGGATAAGAAATCCCTTTTGGATCAATTTATTCAAGGTCTGGGGGATGGTAGTATTAACCCTTATACTGGTCCCCTTAACTTCCAAGATGGTACTCCATTCCTTAAAGCTGGTGAAACTGCAACCAATCAACAAATTTGGTATATGCCCCAGTTAATTCAAGGAATGAAGGGTAGTAGTAAGTGATTCTCTCCCTCTACACTGTTCGTGCATTGTAGAGGGATAGTCTTGGTGTTTAGAGTACCTTGGCTCGCATAAATGCCACTGGAAGGCTTAATAATTTTTGGGAAAACGGAACAAAGGCACGATGGTGAAATACATCATAGTCATTTCGCTCAATTACTTTTAGGATTTCACGGTAATGGATTAGAGCCGACCAGATCGGCCAGCGAGCGTCTGGATTGAGGACACTAATACCCCACTCAGCTTCCGCATAAAAACTTCGGGCACGTTGAATTTGAAATTGCATCAATTGACGCCAGCGGTCATCAATCACGCCATCCATCAGGTCTTGTTCCGAATAATTAAATAAAGATAGTTCGCACAGGGGTAGATAAACCCGACCTCGACGGGCATCTTCTCCTACATCCCTCAAAATATTGGTTAACTGCTTTGCCACCCCTAGAGCCACCGCTTTGTGGGTAGGGTCAGTTTCGTGGGGTCGAAATAAATCCCAGGGTGTTGTCACTGGGGTCGTATCAACCCCCATCACGGAGAGTGACATGAGTCCCACAGTGCCTGCAACCCGATAACAGTAAAGATTTAATTCATCAAATGTTTGATAACGAGAACGGTATAAATCCATTCGTTGACCCGCTATCATGTCGCGAAAAGGTTGGATATCTAAGGGAAATCGTTGAACTGTATCAACTAAGGCCAGATCAAACCCATCGGATGGATGACCAATAAATATTGATTCCAAACGTTCTTCCCAATGATCCAAGGTTTCATTGGTTGTTAATGCGGACTGGGGTCCGTCTACCATTTCGTCTGTACGGCGACACCAAGCATACAAAGCCCAAATAGCTTGTCGCTTATCCTGGGGCATTAAAAGGGTGCCTAAGTAGAAAGTTTTAGCATACTTTGCTGTAATTTCACGGCAAAGCTCGTAAGCTTCCTCCAGGGATGGCAATATTCTCATGGGAGGGGATTCAGACAATTGCAGCATGACCGGCAGTCTGGCGAGTGAACATTTTAGGGGTCAAAACGGAATAAAGGAGATAGACAATGGAACAACTGAGTGAAGTTGATCTGTGGTACGGATGGGAGAAAAAGAAATGGATTGAATCAAGGATGGGATGGACGAATTATCGGGCTGAACTGAGTGAAAAGTCAATTCAGACATTGAAAAAGATACTAAACCAAGGCTTTTTCAGACGAGGATTTAGATAAATTGGAACCAAGGGAATGGGAACGTTCCGCGATCGCCTTCGCTGTTAGCTTACCAGAAAGTACAGCCCCTTCCATACTTCCTAAATATTTTTGTTGGGTATAACTACCAGAAAGAAAGAAGTTATTGATCGGTGTGACTTGGGCAGGTCGATAGGATTGACGTCCGGGAGAAGCAGTATAAACTGAACGGGGAGTTTTAACCACTTTATACTTGCGTAGTTGAGCAGGTTGATCAGTTCCAAAATGTTGGGGAAATAGTCGCTTGAGCTCTTCCATGGTTGCCGCAATAATTTCTGTATCTGGTTGATTGATCCAGTCCTTGGCAGGAGCTAGTACAAACTCTAACATGGAGCGGTCTGAATCAGCATAAGCTTTACAGGTATTGCTCATGTCAGCGTATACACTGAGTAAAGGGGATCGAGAAAATAATAAATGATCAACATCAGTCAGTTTACGGTCAAACCAAAGATGGAGGTTAATGACTGGCACCCCTTCCAATCCATTTAATTGCTGAAAGAACGGTACACATTTCCATGGGCTGGGGAGTAATACTTTCATTACGTCTACGGAAACCGCTGACACATACACGTCAGCGGATATGAATTCATCCCCTGCTCCATTTAATCCACGAATTAAAAACCCGTTTACCTGTCCATCCTCAGCCAGTTGTATCTCTTTTAGAGGTTTGTTTAGATGTACTTCCCCTCCCCCTGCAACAATATAATCAACCATGGGTTGACAAAGGCGTTCCGTAGGGGAACCATCCAGAAATGCAATTTTTGACCCGTATCGTTCCCTTAAAAATCGATTGAGTGCAGTTAAAGTGATGGTCGCTGAAACTTCATCAGGGTTGATAAACGTCAAAGCCTTAGAAGCGGCAATAAAGATGTCACTGTTCACCCGTTCGTCAATCCCTTGCCGTTGTAACCACTCCAACAGGGTGTATCGATCCATATCTTCCACATACTGCTGACCTCGAATGACTGCTGGTAAAAGCCCAACAGCAAATCGGGCTTTTTGTTCCCAGGTAAGCATGTCATTATTTCGCAGAATTGCAGAAATAATGTGGAAAGGAGGGGGAATGTCGGGGACATCAAATCGGGAAAGAACCCCTGGCTTTTCGGGTTGATTAAAAATAAGGGTGTGTTGCTTCCATTGTAAATGGTTTTCAATACCTAACTCTTTCATGAGCTGCAACATGTTGGGATAGGCTCCAAAAAAAGCATGAAGTCCGGTTTCGTACCAATCTCCATCCTCGTCTTTCCATGCAGCAACTAACCCCCCCAGCACATCCCGACCTTCTAAAACAATAGGTTGGTATCCCCTGTCAACTAAGTACTTGGCGCAAGCTAGTCCAGCTAGCCCTCCTCCGGCGATCGCAACTCGCATGTGATAGTTGTACCTTAAGTAATAAAACTTTTAACTATTATACGTTGCATTTTGTTACATTCCAACTTTTGATTCTGAAACATTTCCATTACATCTTGAACATTTCTTGAATCAGATCCCCATACCGTTGGGCAACAACGGGTCTGCGAATTTTCAGCGTTTGGGTTAGGGTTCCATTTTCTATGGAGAAGGGCTCCATAAGTAAATAAAAAGGACCAATACGGTCATCAGGACGATAGCCAGGTCGATTTTGTACCTCTTTGATCAATTCCTTACGGAATAAGTCGTGCACTATCCGACTATTTAAGTCTGCTGGGACTAATGACTGTTGATCCATCCATTTCTCTAACGCTTCAGAGTTAGGAACAATCAGTGCCCCCAAGGACCGCTGATCTTGACCGACTAGCATAATTTGATCAATATATGGACTACGGAGACACGCATCTTCAATGGGTTGGGGCTCAATGTTCTCCCCATTTGTAAGAACAATTGTATCCTTAGCCCGACCAGTGAGAATTAAGTCACCTTGGGGTGTCATCCAACCAAGATCACCCGTATCAAACCAACCTGCTTCATCAATCGCCTTACGGGTTGCATCTGGATTTTGGTAATATCCCTGCATAATTTGTGGTCCACGAGCCAAGACTAATCCTTGTTGACCAATGGGCAGAGTTTGGCGAGTTTCTAAATCAACCACTCTAATTTCAGTTCCTGGAATGGGTTGTCCGGCAGAACCACGTAAATTACGCCAAATCCGTCGAACAGTGAGAACTGGGGAGGTTTCTGTTAATCCGTATCCAACTAGAATATTGATTCCAATTATTTCAAAAAAGGTGTCGTAATGAAGAGCAAGGGAACCACCACCACTAATCACTTGTTTTAATCGTCCGCCGGTTGCTTCTCGAATTTTGCCATAGGCAATACGATCGGCCAAAGCATGAATGGGAGCAAGAAGTAGGAATTGTCCCAGGGCAGTGATTCTCTGGAATATGGTTGGTTTCAAGCATTGTAAACTCATTCCTTGAATGACTCGGCGTGCCTGGACATACCGCTGACTAAGCCCAAGGAGCCCAAATACTAATTTTTGTTTTTTTAACGGTTGATCCCGTAGTTGTTTCTGTACCCCTTCATAAATTGATTCCCATAGTCGAGGAACGGCTACCATATAATCTGGCTTCCAGGTCTGGAGGTCTTTTTTCACAGAACGCAAATTAGTATAGACCTGGGTGCAACCCTGGGAAAGTAGATAATATTCACAACTCCGTTCATAACTATGCCATGTTGGCAAAATACTTAATATGGTACTGCCTGGAGTGGGTTGAAGTACTACCCCAAAATTGGTAACTTGGTGTAGGAGGTTCCCATGGTTCAACATGACCCCCTTAGGCTTGCCGGTGGTGCCTGAAGTATAGATGAGGGTGGCAAGATGATGACGACTGCGGGTAACCGGTTGTAAGCTTCGTCCATTTGTTAATTGGAGAAATTGCTCAAAATTATAGATTGTGGGGTTGGAGTGGATGGGAGTCACCTCATCGGAAAGTAAAATAATAAATTGGATGGGCAGATCTTGGATCCCTACCGCCAGTTTTTCCCAAGTTGCCACATTTTCCACTATCAATCCAGTGCTACCACTATTCGCTAATATAAATAAGAGTTCTTCCCGGTCTGCCTGGGAACTTCGTACAGCGTTTGCCGCACCTGCGGTCATGATCCCTTGGTCAGCGATGAACCAACGGGCACTATTGTCAGCAATTAAAGAAATGCGATCCCCTGCTTGCACCCTTAAAGCTTGCAATCCAGTGGCAAAACGCTGAATTTCTATACTCAGTTCTGTGTAGGTCAAACTGATTGCTGACTTAGCATAGGGATCCTTCAGGGCTAGGGTACTGCCAAACTGTTTTGCGGCTAAAGGCCAAATGTCAGCGATGGATTCAAGGGTGGAATAGTCAGCCAAAGTGAGGATTTTAGCACGCTCAACTGGGCTGATGGAAGCCGTAATTTGGGACAATGGGGCATTCATGGCTTTAATCGAAGGATTAATCAATTTATTTGCGAGTCTAATGGTTGCTGGCTCAAAAACATTCAATCAGGGGAAGATACAGTACTCTGTCCATACCCCTTACCAATTCTTGGATCTTCACTGCCATGAATTGCTGCCAGACTGGACATTACCGATGTCATCTTTATTAATTATTTTACAAAATAGCCCTGTATGTTTAACCGATCCAATTACTCCTGAATATTATAAGCCAACATTGCGAACTCAATTCTTAGAAATTGGGTTAGCCATTGCCCACCTATTAAAACTCCAACGCTACCAAGTGGATTTATTTGATCCCGCCACAGGATTACCTCTACTTTCCGGGAGAGGAAGTCTACGGTTAGATGATGTGACCGTTGTACGGAGTTGTTTAGGATACCCTACCATTCAATTTGGTCAATGTCGCCTAATTGAACATCCCCAATGGCAGTATGCAGTATACCCTTCCGTATTAGTCTCTTCAGCACCTGTAGACGTTTTACAGATAACTACTGAGGCGATTTTATCAGAAAAATAGGTCTAAAACCCCGTCCTTCTAGGACGGCTTTGTAATACAATATTGATGATTACAGGCTCGCCCAGATTAAGATACTCCGAAACAAATAACAAGATTGAAATTCCTGTCAGAGTTGCGATCAAAAACAGGGGAATCAACAAGGGCAATGGATAGACCAACCCTAAAGCTAACAAGTATTTTACTCGCGTACAAAACAAAAAGTCGCCCTAGGGCATTGGGAGACTTTAAACGGACATAGAGAGAAGGTAAGACTGGCTTGCCAGCGCATCTCGATGAAGTGTCAAGAATCACCGTATTTATTGAGTGTACTGATACTAAGCAGCATCGGATATGGACATAGCCAAGTGATGATGTTTGACCATGTTCGCAATCTTTAAATCTTCACATACCACAATATCCCTAGATATTACCCCATCCCTGGGTTTGACCGAATGGTAATCCTTAAATGAATCGATGATTCATGGTATTGAGAGGAAATTGAAGTATATGTAGTCTTCAATCTCTATATCTAAACTCCATAGCAACCGTTCATGCTCCCCCCGGTAAAGAGGGTTGTGGACTTAGCCCAGGGTACTCCCCTAAGGGGGAATGAACGATTACACTCTATGGGTGGAGGGTGGAGCGTATCATCCGTTTCCCATCCTTACCGATTAAAACCACAGGCATTAGGAGATCTTATGACTGAAGCAGTCCAACAAAGTAATAATGAACCAACGAAAAAAATGTTTATTTGTGGATCCGCATTAAAAGGACAACCAGACCATCAAAATTTACAATCTGCCATTTTTTTAAAGACTGCTAAAACAAAACCCCTCTATCGGCTTCATGCGGCACAAAATGGCTGGCATCCTGCCATTTACAGGGTTGAAACCGGAGGAGTAAGTATCCCTGGGGAAGTGTATGAACTCACATTGGCTCAGTATGACCACTTACTAAAAAATGAGCCCCC
>Ga0172367_10009991_pt1 | contig 10296 bp, 9 predicted proteins | sample Lak10m_FD_114542 | JGI IMG/M metagenome (GOLD analysis project Ga0172367, IMG submission 114542) | Freshwater microbial communities from Kabuno Bay, South-Kivu, Congo - kab_022012_10m | ecosystem: Environmental > Aquatic > Freshwater > Lake | place: Democratic Republic of the Congo: South-Kivu...
CAAACACACGTTCTACCTGCACCTGAAAGAGACTGAATTTAGATTCAACCATCGCCGTGATAATCTTTACCTTGAAGTACTCAAACTTTTACGAATAAAACCGCTTTAGCTTCCTAAGACCCAATTGAAATTGTCAAGGATGCCACCGCTGGTTCCAGGGTAGGTCGCGTTGCGGGTTTCCGTTGGATTAACCACGCCCACATTGAAGGTGGCCGCAACTGCAGAGGTCGCGAAGGCAAGCGTAAGCAATAAGGTGAGAAACGCACGTTTCATGATTTTCTCCGTCGGAGTGGATGATAATAACCACACTGTCTACCTAGGGATTGGATAGTTCAATGGCCCGTTTGGGCTATGCGGGAGCAGTCAGACGGTGCCATCCGCTGTTGTGAAGAAATATTGCTAAAGGTTCGCCTTTTCTAGGCGGCCGCAACTTAACACCGCAAATACTCTACCCCTAAGTCGTCCATCGCCAATGACTCCTTGGGGTCGGCACTTGCCGTCCGAATTGTATCTTCCAATGAGTACTATCGGCCAATTGCTGAAATAGCAAGTAAGCAAGCCGGGTGAGCGGCATGCTGGCAAACGTGATGACTCAAAAAGTGGTGCAGGCCCCGAACAACACGAAAGCGACACCTTTGCCGGCCAGCGTCGCGGTCATCTTGCCTCGTGCGTCGATGATCATAGTCCAGGCATGTCCCAGTTCGTTGCCATGCAAAGTGATCTGCTCGTTGTTTTTATCCATGCTGTCGATCTTGGTGGTGCGTACCGGGCCGCTGATGGTCTTTGCGGAAAAGTCCACGCGCGTAAAATCGGGCGCGCCCATTTCGTCTGGGGTTCCCGCCAGACAGTCCTCGTTGGCCTGACATTCGATCGCTTCTACCGGCGCACAGATTAGCGGCCGCGAACCGTCGAAATCGGCGGCCTTGACCGGGAGGGCTGCCAGGCAATACACGGCAATCGCAAGTTGCAGGAGATGCTTGTTCATGACTCTTCCTCGAAGTTAGTTGACCGTATAGCCGCGACCCGTCATGCAGGCACTGTAAGCGCGGTAATAGGTATTGATATTGTTCTCCTGTTGCTGCGTTGCCTGCTGCTGGCGCTCCTGTTCCTCACGCCTGGCCTTGCGGCCGCCCGCCATGATGCCCAGCAGGGCGCCGATACCGGCCCCCTTGCCGGCATCGCCGGCGATAGCGCCAATGGCTGCGCCGCCTAGCGTACCGATGGCAGTGCTGCTGAACACCGTCTTACCGGAGTTACCTTCTTGCGGCGTGACCGGATGCTGCGCGGCTGTCGCTGGGTCGATGCCGGTATTCTGTTTGGCCCAGACATAGCATTCGCCGTCATCTTTGCTTTGCTGCTCAGGAGTCTGTCCTTTTGCCGGATAGACGATAGGCGCGGCATGCAGTGCCGTGCTGACGCTCAACAGCACCAGCATCGTGCCAGTAAGGGTGAATCGGGTCATGATTTGGTTCCTTTGCATGCGTGACGTGTGACGATTATTTACCCGCATCGCTCAGTTGATCGAGACGTTGTTTCATCTGTTTGGCCCAGTAGTCGGTGATGGCATCAAGATCGTTCCAAGTGATCGTGTCACCCTGCTTCAGCGTCTGTTCACCCTTGCGCGTTGCGACGGCAGCGGCCAGGCGCTTGCCCTGCGGATCGAGAAATTCAACTTCAGCAGAGATTTCTGCCACCATGGGTGCATCGCCGGCGGCTTTGCGACCCAGGTTGAACAGCGCCTTGATCGGGATGAAATCGGTGGCCTTAAGCGGCGGGGCAGTCAGCTGCACGCCAGTCATGGCCATACGGATGGTTAGCACGTCGGGGCCGGGTTGCTGAACCAGCTCGTAATCGGATGAAAAGGCCGAGATAAAAGAATCCAGGAAGCCGTCTGACAACTTTTTCAGCATATCGGGCTGCAGGCCTTTGTAATCAGGATTCGGGGCGAGATACACCTCGACCGGCACAAAATATATCTTCTTGTAGCCGCTGAAATCGCGGGTGGTGTCGACGTAAGACAGTACGCCCTCTCGATCTTTAACCGGTTTCAGCTGGGAGTAATCGCCGAGGAATCCGGAAAATTGGGGCTGCGTGCTATCGGCTGCCGAAACCAGATTTGTCATCAGCAGTAGCGCGAGTGCAATCAATCCTGAGCGTGTCTTCATGATGTAGTTCCTTTCTGATCGAGTTGGAAATTAAACCGGTACAGTCCTCAGCATTACCTGACTACCCCTTGATTTATTGGCGGCATCATCTGGGGGCGATGTTCCAGGTCAAAAGCGTCTGGAGTAATGAACCGACATGAAATACATCGCCGGGTCCTCGTATTCGCCTTTAACAAGTTGGCTGTTGTCACGGGCGTTCTCGGAATTCAGGTATTCCGCCGCGATCCCCAGCTCGGAGTGGTCGGAGAGTGTATATTGCAGGCCGGCACCATAGCGCCACGCAGCCCCGCCGGGCATCGCAAACGAAGTGTTGGACTGGCTTTCATAAAAGCTTGAGTCGTAACTGACGCCGAAGTTGAGCTTGGTATCGGTGCGCAAGGTGTATTGCGCGCCAAGCGCGGCATGCCAGGTGTCTCGCAGTTCCAGCGAGCTGGTGGTGGTCGTGCCGTTGACTTCCAGCGTGGTGTCGGCGAACCGGCTCCAGTCCTGCCAACCAAGGTTGCCCATGACTGCCCAGTCGTCGTCGATGCGGTGGTAAAGGCTGGTCATCACCTGTTGCGGTGCCTTGACGTCCGCCGCGATCGGGATGGTATGGGTGCGGCCGAGGATGCCGGTGACGGAGCCATCCACATCGAAGTTGTACTCAACCTCGCTGCCCCACACAAGACCAAGGCGCGTATGCTTCGAGGCTTCGTACATCACGCCCAGGCGCCCGCCGTAAGCCCAGTCGTGATCAACCTGATTGACCTTGTCGCTGCCAATCACCTGTTGCCGTTCCAGCTTTAGAAAACCGTAATTCGCCGTCAGACCCACGCCGAGCGACCATTGATCATTGAAGCGATAGGCCAGGGTGGGCTGCAGGGTGAATGCCATCAGGGCCGTCTCGTCAACCAGGTTGGCGCCCTTCAGATTGGTGGGTGCGTTGTTCGCCGCCCAGGAATTGCCGAAGTCCATCGCCAGGCCAAAATTGCCATAGGCGCCGATACCGATTTTCAGATCGTCACTGATACTGTGGCTGTAAAAACCGCTCCCGCCGGGCATCCAGCCGACGACATTGCCGGGGTCGGAACCGCGCAGCAAAGAGTCGGAATCCAGCGAATAATCCAGGTCGCCGTAAAGTGCCTGTGCGCCGATAGTGAATTGATCGCCGGCCAGCCGGGTCATCCCGGCCGGATTGGCATATAGGGTCGAGGCGTCCTCCGCACGCGCCGCAGTGCCAGCAGCAGCGAAACCGAGATCGCTGGTTCCGATTTCATACATGTATAGTCCACCCGCGTGCACCATGCCTGGCAGGAGGAAGGTGGCGAGCAGAGCGGATTTGAGTGTGCGGGATGTCGACATCTACTTGTCCTTAAAATGAGATGCCCGCCAGTGATGTGTTTATCCGTGGCGGGCTGATCTTTGCTGATTTCCAGACGCTAGTAATTTTTCTCGGCTGGCGTTTCTATCCGGCCTCGCTGACGCGCGGCACCTTCCAGCTGCCGTCCAGAATCGACGGCGCCTCTTCCTTCGGCCAGTACATGCGCATCATCAGGATGAACTGACCCTTGGGTGCCGGCAGCCAATTCGACTCCTTGTCCTTGCCTGGGGACTCGTTCTGGATGTAGAGATCGATCGAGCCATCCGGGTTGGCCTTGAGCTTGTTGCGCTGGCTGAGGTTGTAGCGATTCAGCGGGTTATCGACGAAGAAGTAACCGGCGTCGTACATCGTCAGCGACCAGAAGCCGTTCACCGGCGGCAACTGACCCTTCTCGAAACGCATCACGTACTTCTTCTCACCGGTGTATTTGGCAGCGATGTCCGGCCCTTCGGAAGTCGGGTACACCGCATCCTGCGGCCGGTTGGCGCCGAGGCCGATTGCGGTGATCAGCGCACGCTGTACATAGGCGGTGCCATAGAGGCCGGTCTTGGTAGTGAACAGCCAGCCGTTTTCGAGTTTCAAGTCACCCGCGACGATACCGGCCTTCATCCAGTCCATGATCACGTCCTGTGCCGGCTTGGGCGCGCCGGCCAGGCCCTTGGCCACGGCCGGGTCGAGCTTGGCTGCGTCGAAATCCTGGCCGGGCACGACACCGATTTTGGCCAGCTTGGCCAGCATCGGGGCATCTTCGGCCACCGGCGGATTGGTCTTGAGGAGTTCGGCGAACAGCTTGAAGTAGGCGGCGGCGTCCATCGCATTGACCTGCTCGCGGACTGCAGTCTTCATGTCGATAGCGGTATCGACGGTCGCTGCCGGCGGGGTGTAGGGCTTGCCGTAGGCGGATAGCGGCACCACTGATACCTGATCCTGCAGCGCATGTACTTCGTTGTAATCCTCGGGGGTGCCGGTGCAGTAGATGCGTCCGAGAATCCAGACAATCCCGGTCTGTGACTTGTATTCAGTGACGCCCGGCGGCAGTTGGCCGGACCAGCCGGGACCGGTGATGGCATAAGTTTGCGCCTTGGTGCCGGTGGTGCGCTTGCCGGGGTCCTGGAATACGTTGGTCCAGCCGTCGAGGATAGGAAACAGGAAAAAACGTCCCTTCATGTCCGGGATGCTGAGAATCCAGGGTTCCTTTGATACGTCGATCCATGAGGTCGTGTACAGCGTATCGGCGTTGGGTGCGGTGACGTCGCGGTAGGTGGCGTCAGGATAGCTGCGCTTGCGCAGAAACTGCCCCATCGGCGCGCGGTTTTCCTCGGGTGCGGCTACATTGGTCATTACCCGGCGCGTCATTTCCATGGTGACCAGCGGGTAGGCATAGATGTAGCCCTCGATGGCAAGGGCACGGGCCTCGGTTTCCTTGGCCGTGGCTTCAGCGGTCTTGGCTTCCGCCTCGACTTTCGCTTTGACCTCGGAGGCCAGCCGGTCAGCCTCGGATTCTGCCTGTTTGCCACAGCCTGCTACGGTAATTGCTAACAGAGTGGCCAGTGCCACCCCGAAAAGTCGATTCAGTTGCATTTCATCCCCCTATCGATCGCTGGAGTTTCAAGACTTTCATCGTCAGATGGCACGGTAACACGGCGCTGCGAGGTGACTCATTTTTGCCAGATTAGTATAGGTCGAGGGTTGAGTGGCGGCGCGGCAGATTTATCAATTTCATGACTTTTTATGCCAAAATGTACTTATTAATTACTGTCAGGATTTGCTTTGGCAGATTCCACACAAGCAAGGCGTGGCCGACCACCGATCAATGACCGGGTCATCCGCGTCGGCGGTGCCATCGCCGTGCTCGCGCTACTCAGGTCGCGCGGCATCGACGCTGACGAATTAATCAGTGAGGTCGGCCTCCCGGTGGCAGCCTTCGATCACCCGGATAATGTGATCCCTTTCGCCAAACTGGGCGTATTTGCCGACCTCGCCGCCGAGCGAAGCGGATTGTCGGACATCGGCTTGCGCGCCTGCACGCAAGTCGGTTCCGGGATGCTCGGTACCGTCGGCTATCTGGTGGCCAATTCCGAAACAGTAGGTGCGGGATTAGCCTGCCTGCAGTCTTATCTGCACCTGCACGACGAGGGGGCGGCACCCTATGTCCAGCTTGAGGGGGGCGTTGCGGTTCTCGGTTATGAAATCCTGGAACCGGGGCTGATAGGGACGGAGCAGATTACCTTCGGCGCCATCGCAATCGGCGCCAACATATTGCGCGAAATTTGCGGGGCTGACTTCACGTTGCGCGAGGTCAGCTTTGCTTACCGCGCACCTGCCGACACCTCACTGTTTCAAGCACATTTCGCTGCGCCTGTACGTTTCGATGCGGATCGTAGCGCAGTATTGTTTGATGCAGCATTTTTATGCCGTCCAATTAGCGGCGCGAATACGCTGCTACGTAATCTTCTTGCTTCGCAAATTCGGGAGAAAGAACTGGTAGGTGACGGTGGCGTTGCAAGAGACCGTATTCAACGGGTCATGCGTACCATGCTGGCAAACGGCTGCATTAGCCAGGAAGAGGTTGCGCATGCCTTCGGCATGAACCGTAGAACCTTTGCACGACGTCTGCAGGAAAGTGGGACCACATTCAGGGAACTGCTCGATGCGGTTCGCTTCGATGCGGCCCAAGTGCTGCTTCGTGGTTCTGCCGTTTCGCTGGAAGACGTAGCCAACAAACTGGGTTACTCCGACGTTACGGCCTTTGCGCGAGCCTTCCGTCGCTGGTCAGGAACATCCCCTGCGCTTTGGCGACGTGGCCGTATCGTTCCCTGAGTCTGGATATCGCCTGGCGTTTTTAGGCAAACTGTATTGTCCGCCTGATTACCCGAAAGTTGATCCTTTAAGTCTGCTATGGGCCGGCACTTGCCGTCCGAATTGTTTCTTCCAATGAGCACTATCGGCCACAACCGGGCATATGATGGTCAGAATCCGACGCCGCTTAGCAGCCGGTGAAGTATCCGTTCAGTAAACCGTGCAGACGTTCACAGATTCGTTAGGTTCCCGTCGTCTACAGGCGACCAGTTTTATGCGCTACCATGATGCGACAGATTCTTGCAGGGAAGGATACAACGATGCGGATATTTACCTATCTGCTTTACGGCCTGTTTGCACTGACTTTGCAGTCATCCCCGGCTGCAGCGGTTGAGTACAACCAAAATGATCCGGATACATGGTCTCCCGCCTATGCGAGATATATCGCATCGCATATGAATTGGTTTGCGGGCAGGCAGCCTGGCAACTTTTTCACCATAGTCTGCGATCCCGACTTCATCAACTTCAGTCACATTCGTAATTTGGAACATCTGGCCTCACTTCAGGAGGGTCATCGCAGGGGTAACGTTGAATGGCAGTACACCTGCATACAAAAAGGCTCACTTCGGCTTGATCGGCCTTCTGGTCAATACAAGGCTCAGCAACCCACGGATGCAGAATACGATAAAGAACTTGATGGTTGGTTCGCGGCATCGTATAGGGTAGTCAAGGAGGATGCCAACTCGCAGATTGTGGAAGTGCGCTATAGAAATCACCTCGAAGAAATTTACGATTCTTTTTTCAAATATGAGGTCAGGGATGACAAGATCATTCCCATGGAAAGTTGGGTTGTTGATAAATGGCTAGTCCTGCTCATCATCGGTGTCATGTTCATCTCTGTATTGTTTCTTTTTATATTCGCCGTATTCAGGTTATTTCGTTTCCTGAAGTCTCGTAAGGCAAGTCGCTAACGACCAACTGCAATGTCTGCACAGCCGTTTCCAACGCAATTATTCAACCCTGGTTCTGACTATCAAACGCTGACAAATATCAGGCAATTTAATATAAGCAAATGCCTAATATGGTTTAGGATTGTGGCGTTGATTGCGTGGCTGGATTACTACCAATGGCTGATGTTATTTCTTCAGAAACACCTGGGTCATCTTCAAGTACTCAACTCAGAGAAGAAGAGCTTTTCAACGCCAGCCATTACGCGCCCACCATCCAGGCGTTGACGGTCACTTTATTGGCCATCTGCATCTCGGTCATTCTCTATTACACCTGGCTTGAGGGCAGGCCTAGTTTTAATGTGCCCTGGTTATTGCTTCCGATCCTGGTTCTGGTCTTTGCGCTCATCAAAACTGGCCATCCGATAGCCGGTACGCGCATTCTCCACTGGGGTATGGTTCTGGGAGCACTCGTTGGCAGTTATGGGGTCACCGGATTGTCCACGCCCTCACTCTATTTGCTGCCTGTTCTGACCATGTCGGCTTTCTTGCTGCTTGGTCGGCGTGAAGCAATTGCAATGTTCGTGGCTGTTACCTTGAGCGTGGCCTTGCAACTGTATCTCCAGACACACGGGTGGGTGCCGCCAATTGCTGCACGAGCTCCGGAATATTATTTTCTGGCCATAAGTTCTGTGATGATCGCAGCCTTGCTGCTGGGTAATGCGGCTGCAAAAAATATCATTTCTCACTACGTCAAAATCAAGACGATGAACCGGGCCCTGGAGGAAAACCAGGCCCGACTGGTCAAAGAAGTTAGTGATCGAAAAGAAGCAGAGGACCATCTCAAGCAAAAAGAAGAGCAGCTGCGTTTCGTGCTTGAGGGGGCAGAGCAGGGGTTATGGGATTGGGATATTGCCAACGGCACAGTCGAACGGAATAAGCGTTGGGCCGAGATGCTTGGGTATACCTATGACGAAATCAAAGATACAACCCAGCAATGGACGGATTTTATTCATCCGGGTGACAGGGATCGTGCCTGGCGTTCGATTAATGATGTCCTTGAAGGGCGCGCAGCATCGCATAAAGCCGAATATCGAATGCTGCACAAGAACGGCAGTATCCGATGGATACTGGACCAGGCGAATGTAATGGCTCGCGATGCGCATGGCAAACCCGTCCGCATGAGTGGAACGCATACCGATATTACTGACCGCAAGTTACTTGAGGCCCAGAGTAGTGAGAGCAGCCGGCGACTCAAAACCATTCTGGATAACATGTTCTCTTACGTCGCTCTTTTAGATACCGACGGTTTGGTTCAGGAAGTCAATAATGCGCCGTTAGACCGGGCGGGCTATCGTCGAGAAGAAGTCATCGGCCAATATTTTTATGATGCGCCCTGGTGGAGTTATGACGAAAAAGTCAGGGGGCAACTGATCAACGCGATCCATGATGCAAAGCATGGCAAGTCCAGTCGCTATGACGTATTGGTAAAGATGGGGGATGACCTGGTTCCCATTGATTTTCAGATAGCACCGGTGCGTGACACTGCAGGAAGTATCAATGGCCTGCTGGCAACCGCAGTTGATATTACCGAACGCAAGCATCTCGAAGATGAACTCAACCTTCAGGCGCATCTTGACTATCTGACGGGCCTTGATAATCGCCGTAGCTTTATGGAAAAAGGCGAAATCGAACTGTCACGAGCCCATCGTTACGACACGGCCATGTCAGTGCTCATGCTGGACATAGATTTCTTTAAAAAAATCAATGACACCTACGGCCATCAAGTCGGGGATTCAGTGCTAAAAACGTTAGCTATGAAATTTCAGGCTGTGTTGCGTAATGTCGACATTGTCGGTCGGCTGGGTGGGGAAGAGTTCGGGGTTGTTTTGCCAGAAACAGCGATTGATGAGGCCGTCGAAGTTGCGGAACGTCTAAGGGCGGTGATTGCTCAGGCTGAGGTTACCTTGCCTGCGGGGCTGCCAATACATTTCACCGTTTCTATAGGCGTAGCCGCGCTCGATGAAAAAAACACAAACATCGATATGTTGCTGAATGCGGCCGATAAGGCTTTGTACCGTGCCAAGGGATCAGGCAGAAACAAGGTCTGTGTTTAACAGACTTCTACTCGGGGTCAGGCAGCGGTCGACCATGCCGCGCCGTGATTGGAAAGCCGAGTTGAATCAGTTTATTATCCAGTCAGAGGAGTTCATCCGCAGACTGTAACTGGAATCCTGTCTATAACAAATTCGGGCAGGTCCTGTTTGGCCCTGACATCCATCTAGTTTGTCGAGTAAATATCACTTCCAATGCGATTGCTCCTTGTCTCTGACCTTCACTACACGCTACCCCAGCTCGACTGGGTTGTGAAAGTCGCGCCCGACTTCGACATTGTGGTGCTGGCCGGCGACCAGCTTGATATCAGCTCGGCGGTCTCGCTGGATGTACAAAGCCTGGTCATTCTGCGCTATTTGTCTTTACTTCAAGGCATCACGCGCGTTGCGGTTTGTTCTGGCAATCATGATCTTACTGGCCCTGATTCGAACGGCGAACAGGCAGCCTTGTGGCTGAACATTGCACGCGACGCCGGAGTGCTGACAGACGGCGATTCGTTCTTGGCCGGAGACACGTTATTTACGATTTGCCCCTGGTGGGATGGCCCGCTTGGTCGAGCCGCGCTAGAGCAAAAGCTTTCCGATACTGTGAAGCAACAGCCGGCGCGCTGGGTTTGGATATACCACTGGCCACCGCTCGGCTCGCCAACTTGCTGGACCGGGCGGCGTCAATACGGAGATGCTGATGTCGCAGCGTGGATTAACCACTTCCAGCCTGATCTAGTCCTCACCGGCCATGTTCATGAGCCCCCCTTCAAGCCTGACGGAGCCTGGGCGGACCGCATCGAGAAGACTTGGGTATTCAATGCCGGCCGGCAAATCGGGCCGGTGCCAGCCCATATCGAAATCGATCTGGATGCCGGTACGGCGATCTGGAGGTCGCTGATGGGGATCGAGGAAGTCGATCTGAG
>Ga0172367_10009993_pt1 | contig 10295 bp, 10 predicted proteins | sample Lak10m_FD_114542 | JGI IMG/M metagenome (GOLD analysis project Ga0172367, IMG submission 114542) | Freshwater microbial communities from Kabuno Bay, South-Kivu, Congo - kab_022012_10m | ecosystem: Environmental > Aquatic > Freshwater > Lake | place: Democratic Republic of the Congo: South-Kivu...
ACCAACCACCGGTGTTGATACTGTTTCGAGAAAAGAATTCTGGAATATACTGCAACGCCTGAAAAATCAGGGAATCACCATCTTTGTATCAACACCTTATATGGATGAAGCAATCCACTGTGATGAAATCGCTTTGATTCAGGAGGGCAAGCTTTTGTCTGTAAATACCCCCAAAGGCATTATTTCCCAATTTGGGGGAGAACTCTATGCGGTAAGCTCAGAAAATATGAGTCTTACTTTAAGATTACTGAGAAAAGAAAACGAAGTAAAAAGCTCCTTTTCATTTGGTGAAACCCATCATGTGACCCTCAGAAATCAACATCAGGCATCCACATTTTTCCATCAATTCGCTACAACGAATCAAATTTCTGGCTGGAAGGTTAAAAAAATTGAGCCAACCATAGAAGATTGTTTCATAAAATTAATGGGAAAATGAACGAAATCCCTGTTATTCAAGTCCGGAACCTGACCAAACGCTTTGGTACCTTCACCGCTGTTGACAACATTTCCTTTGAAGTTCAAAAAGGAGAAATTTTTGGTTTCCTTGGAGCCAATGGAGCCGGAAAAACAACGGCTATGCGGATGTTATGTGGTTTGTCAAAACCTACGGAAGGTGAAGCAATCATAGCAGGTTTTGATATTCATAAGGATACTGAAAAAATAAAAAGGAGTATTGGCTATATGAGTCAAAAATTTTCCCTTTATGAAGATTTAACTGTCGTTGAAAATATTCAGTTTTTTGGTGGTATTTATGGACTTTCAAAAAAAGAGATTCAACAAAGAACACCCGGATTAATTGAAAAATTAGGCCTGACTGCTGAATCGGATAAACTTGTTAGTTCACTGCCTTTAGGCTGGAAACAGAAACTTGCCTTTTCCGTAGCCATTTTTCATCATCCGGAGATTGTTTTCCTTGATGAACCTACAGGTGGAGTTGATCCGATTACCAGGAGGCAGTTCTGGGACCTGATTTATGAGGCTTCAGATAACGGAATCACCATTTTTGTAACTACCCATTACATGGATGAGGCATCTTATTGTCACCGGATAACTATGATGGTTGATGGTGTAATAAAAGCACTGGATACCCCTTCAAATCTAAAGACACAATATCATGCAGCAAGCATAGATGCGGTTTTTTTTGAATTAGCCAGAGGAGCCAAAAGAAAAGCAGATTAAGCATGAAACAATTCAAGGGATTTATTTATAAAGAGTTCTTACATGTCTTCAGGGATAAAAAGACCTTACTTCTCCTCTTTGGTTTACCTGTCATTCAAATTCTTTTGTTCGGATTTGCATTGACCAATGAAATTAAAAATGCCCGTGTTGCCATTATCGATGATGCAAAAGATCTGGGAAGCAGGCAAATAATCGATAAAATAGAAGCTTCTCAGCCATTGAGTATCTCAAGGTTCATATCGGCAAATCAAATAGCATCTACCTTTAAATCGGGAAAAATAAAAATGGTGGTAGTCATTCCGCCTAATTTTTATGAAAATCTGATGCATGAAAAAGCTGGAAAAATACAACTCATCCTGGATGCCTCTGATCCTAATACAGCTACCACCCTGGCCAGTATAGCGATTGGCATTATTCAGTCCTATACAATGGATTTACAAGGTGAAACTAAACTACCTCTAAATATTAAACTGGAGACCAGGATGTTATATAATCCTTCTTTACAAGGCAGTACCAATTTTGTTCCAGGTGTAATGGCCCTGGTATTACTACTGATCTGTGTATTAATGACTTCTGTATCCATTGTCAGAGAAAAAGAAAACAGCACGATGGAATTACTGCTGGTAGCCCCATTTAATCCGGTAATAGTTATACTCGCTAAAGCTGTTCCCTATTTTATGATATCATTATTTAATCTGATTATTATTCTGCCGTTAAGCGTTTTTGTGCTTGATATGAAAATAATGGGTAGTCTGACTTTACTATTTGCTGAAAGTACTTTATTGATTGTTACGGCCTTAACACTGGGGCTCCTTATTTCAAACATAGCGGCAACACAACAAGTGGCGATGGTAGTTTCCCTGATGGGCATGTTACTTCCAACAATGTTATTAACGGGATTTATGTTTCCTATAGAAAATATGCCCCTTCCCTTGCAATTTGTTTCTAATCTGGTCCCTTCAAAATGGTACTATATCATTATAAAAAATATATTGATCAAAGGATTGGGTATTGAAGCAGTTTGGAAAGAAACCCTTATTCTTGCTGGCATGACCCTTATCCTGTTAATGCTGAGTATTAAAAATTTTAAAACAAGACTGGCATGAACACGCTGCTGTTTTTATTGCAAAAGGAATGTAAGCAAATATTCAGAAATACGCTTATTCTGAGAATGATTATAGCTATGCCCATTGTTCAATTATTAGTCATGCCTCTTGCTGCTGATTATGAAATAAAAAATATCGAAATAGCCATTGTTGATGAAGACCGGACCGCCCTTACCAGCCAGTTAATTCAACATATTACTGCTTCTGGTTATTTCAATCTAATAAATTATGGCACAGATTATAAAAAATCCATACAACTGATTGAAAATGAGAAGGCTGTATTAGTGTTACATATTCCTTCGGGTTTTGAAAAACATTTACAGAAAGAGGATAACGGTACCTTATTCCTGGCTGTAAATGCCATTAATGGCATGAAGGCCAATGTAGGATCTGCTTATTTAAACCAGATTATCCGGGCATTTAATCAGGAATTAAGATTAAAAACAATTGTGGGTCAAGCATTACCCTTAATGCCTGTGATAGAAATATTACCGATAAACTGGTACAATCCTTTATTAAATTACCGGTTTTTCATGGTTCCAGGTATTTTGGTATTATTGGTGACCATGATAGGATCCTACATGTGTGCATTAAATATTGTTAAGGAAAAGGAAATAGGAACTATTGAGCAAATCAATGTTTCACCGGTAAAAAAGAGTTATTTTATACTGGCCAAATTAATTCCATTCTGGATTATTGGTCAGTTTATCTTCACTTTGGGGCTGTTTGGCATTGCTCGATGGGTTTATGGTATCATTCCTCAGGGCAATACGCTGATCCTATATCGCTTCTTAAGTATCTATCTCGTTGCTATTTTAGGTATTGGCCTCCTCATATCGACTTATTCTGAAAATCAACAGCAGGCCATGTCCCTCACCTTCTTCTTTATGATGATATTCATCTTAATGGGTGGCCTATTTACCCCTATTGAAAGTATGCCGGACTGGGCGCAATGGGTAGCCAGATTGAATCCGGTTTCCTATTTTATTGAGGTGATGCGCATGGTTTTTTCCAAAGGCAGCCAATGGGATGACCTAAAAAACCATGTGGGCATCATGACTTTATTTGCATTATTTTTCAACACCTGGGCCCTGATCAATTACAAAAAAACAGGCTAAACCCTTTTTATTTTCATGAGCAGGTAATTTGCCAGGGCAGCCATACTCAGCATGATAAATAAACATAAATCAATGCCTAAGCGGCCAAGTTTAAGGGGAAGAAGGTTAGCCTGCACCATTAAAAAAACGATAATTCCTGATGCGGTCAACCATACCATAAATGACCCTTGTGGTTTACTGGTTAATAAGCCTAAGATAATAAGCGGCCCAGTCATGGCTGTTCCGGCAAAACTGACTCTCGCCAAAAGAACCAGCTGATCAGAACTAAAGAGGGAAAACAGGAGGGCTGATGCGGCGAATCCCAATACAGCCAGGCGAATAGTCCCTAAAGACTTCCTGGCTTTTTCTCCTAATAAGCCTCTAAGTTCATTTCCTAATGCAAATAACTGAGAATCAGCTGTTGACATAGCCGCAGCAAAGAGTCCAATAACAGCAAAGGCAGCAATCAGAGGTGTCTGATCTTTAATCAACGCATTCCCAATAAATTCCGAAGCAGATGCATCTGGATAATTAATAGCCCCGTAAAATCCAATTAAAAGCGTTGGAAAAATGACTAACATAGCAAAAAAACCAACCGCAACCGCCATTTTATTCATTGCTTTGATGTCTTTCATAATCACCAGACGGGTGGAAAGCTGAGGTTGGGTAACAGGAATCATCATAATAGCAATAAATGAACCAATCAAAAAAGGAGAAGTAAGTAATCCTTTAGGACCAGGGGTGGAGAGTAAGGTCTCATTTTTAACAGCCAACTGATTAAACATCTCTGTCCAGCCTCCCATATTTTGTAAACAAGCTAAACCAATAATCCAAACGATGATTAGTAAGGAAGTACCCTGAACAAAATCGGCATAAACAATCGCTTTTAAACCGCCCGCTGAGGAATACAACAGGACAAAACCTACTATTCCCAGTGACCAGAGCCAGGCAGGAATCTGAAGGCTGCCAAAACCTAATTCGAGAAAAGTAGCGACCCCTCTGATTTGTATAGCTACATAAGGCACCAGAAAGATAAATATGGCAAAGAAATAAAGGTACCCGGCCCATTTAAGGCCATAGATCTGCTGAAGAAGAGATGACATTCCTTTAAATTCCATGTCTGCCACTTTTTTTCTCAGCAGATAGCCAAACCATAATATCAAAAATACCATGCCAGCGTCGGAAAAAGCTAAAAACATCCAGGCACCTACCCCATGAACCCTTGAAAAATCAGGCATGCCCATCAGTGTGAACGTACTGAATAAAGTGGCTGAAAAGGTCATGAATCCCAGAACTAAGCCAAGTTTTGATCCTGCCATGATAAAATCTTCCTGTGATTTTACCTTTCTTTGAGAATACCAGGACAAGAAAACTAATATACCCAGATATATTAAACCAACGAGGAGCAGCCATTTTTGCATATAAAGTAAGTTTTTAATGAATCTAAATTATTTATCCGATGAAAAATCACCTTTATCTCCTCTTAATCTTCCTCCCAGAAAAGTAAAAAAAACAAGCACTATAGTAGCCAGGATATTGGTCCATAAGGCAAATGGCATACTCAAAAAGGTGGGATTTACCTTGTTTTTTACCAGAACAATAGGAGAAAAGCTAAAAACTACAACAAGCAGAGATAATAAGACAAGCAAATTATAAAAGAGCCGTCTTTGTTTAATATTTGTACTTGACATGATATGTATTTTGTTTATAACCTTTGAATATGAAGTCCGCCATCGACTTTGATAACCTGCCCTGTTCCATAAGGCAGATTTCCCAGAGCTAACATGGCGGCTACTTTACCTACATCTTCCGGTAATCCCCAGCGGCGTTCCAGACTGATTCCCTGCTGAAACAAAGTATCATATTTCTCTGTAACACTGGCCGTCATATCTGTTTTTATGATACCCGGTTGAATTTCATACACCGGAATTTCGTGTTCCCCAAGCCGGGTTGCCCACAATTTGGTAGCCATAGCGATTCCCGCTTTTGATATACAGTATTCTCCCCTGTTAACCGAGGCAACAAAGGCAGAAATGGAAGAAACATTGATAATGGTAGCCTCAAAAAGTGGATTTTTCAATTTCATTTCCACAAAATAACGGGCAAAAAGCTGAGTTAAAAAATAAGGACCTTTAAGATTTATTTCCATGACTTCATCCCAGATTTCTTCCCTGGCCTGTAAAATATCCGCCCGCTCCCCTGGTGCAATGCCCGCGTTATTAACTAATACGTTTACTGTACCAAAATGAGCCAGGATGTTATCCATTATACCTTGTCTATCTTCCCTGCTGGCTACATTTCCCTGAAAATAGGCGACCTTTACACCCAGTTGACGAAGTTCTTCCAGAGAACTGGTTACTTCATCCTCATTTCGCATCCCATTTAAGGCGAGGTCAAAACCAGCCTTACCTAATGCAACCGCAATGCCAAACCCGATACCTCTGGTACCCCCGGTGATAAATGCTATTTTATTCATATAAAACATTTATAAAGCGGGTAACGATACCCAGGTTTTGTTTGCCCAGCTTTCCAATCCTTTTTCAGCTAATTGAACCCCTTTTGCCCCCGCCTTTAAATCCCATGGAAAAGGATCATTCCTGACAATATGTTTTAAAAATAACTCCCACTGAGCCTTAAAAGCATTGTCATAAAATTCCTGTTCAGGCATTTTATTCCATCCATCATAAAAAGCGATAGGATTTGGAATGTCGGGATTCCACACAGGTTTAGGTGTATTACCATAAGGCTGTGTCCAGCAATCTCTCAGACCGGCAACAGCAGAACCCTTCGTACCATCTACCTGAATCATTAACAGATCATCGCGTCTTACCCGGGTAACCCAGGAAGAATTGAACTGCGCCACAATACCACCTGCTAAGGTCATAATGGCATAGGCTGCGTCATCAGCTGTACATGTATAAGCCTTACCCTTTTCATCTATCCGCTCTGCTATATGCGTTGCACCCAGACAAAATACGCCTTCCACATTACCGAATAAATTATCCAGGACATAACGCCAATGACAGAGCATATCGACAATAATGCCCCCGTCGTCTTCTTTTCGATAATTCCAGCTTGGCCGCTGGGCAGGAATGGTATCCCCTTCGAAGACCCAGTAACCAAAATCACCTTTGACAGATAAAACGTCTCCAAAAAAGCCCTGTTCTATGAGTCTTTTAAACTTTCTTAAGCCCGGCAACCATAACTTATCCTGAACTACACCATGTTTAACACCTGCCTTTTCGCAGGCAGCATAAAGTTTCAATGCCGTTTCAACATCGGTTGCCACTGGTTTTTCGCAATAAATATTTTTACCTTTAGCGATAGCCGCCAAAACATCAGCTGCTCTTCTGCCTGTAGTTTGCGCATCGAAATAAATGGTATAGTTGGAATCATCCAACACGGAGGCCAAATCGGTTGTATATTTTTTTACACCAGAAACTGCTGAAAGCTTAGCTAATTTAGCGGCATCTCTACCCACTAAAATAGGATCAGGCATAATAACCTCTCCATTTCCAAGATCGACACCACCCTGTTTTATAATTTCAACAATGGAACGCATTAAATGCTGATTGGTGCCCATTCTTCCGGTCACTCCATTCATAATAATCCCCAAACGATGTTCTTTCATATTAACTATATTTTAAATAGGCTAATTTTATTTTATCCAGATATTCATGCTGATCCATAGCCCAATATTTATCTGAAAAAATTTCCACTTCATTAAATCCTGAAAAACCGGCTTCTTCCACCCAGTTTCTGATTTTTTTTATGGGAATACATCCGTCTCCCATTAGGCCCCTGTCAGTTAAAAAATCAAGGGTTGGTACATTCCAGTCACAAATATGAAAGGCAAAAATATGCTGATTACGACCACAACGACGTATTTCAGCTTCCAGCGCCGGATCCCACCAGACATGATACACGTCGATGGCAACACCAACAAAAGGCGAATTTATGGCTGCCGCCATATCATTAGCCTGTGCCAGGGTATTAACCGCCGATTTATCGCCGGCATACATGGGGTGTAAAGGTTCAATAGCTAGTTTTACACCCGTTTCCCTGGCTAAGGATAATAGTTTTTCAATTCCTTCCTGAATTTGTTCCCTGGAAGTTTCAAGAGATTGCCGTCCATCAGCCCCGCAAACCAATACGATTAAAGGAGCACCTAAAATAGCCGCTTCTTCTATAAGCTTCATATTATCTTCTATCGCCAAGGCTCTTTCTGAAGCATTTACGGAAGGGAAAAAACCACCTCTGACCAGGGAAACAATAGAAAGGTCAGCCTCTTCCAGCTGCTTTTTGACAAATTTAAGGTTTTGACCCTCTAAAACATTCCTCCATATTGAAATGCCCTTAATTCCTGCATTCGCATAATTTTCAATACATTGCGAAAGATTCCATGGCTTATTTGTAAAGGTATGCAAACAAAGTTTAGAAAAATTCTCCATCTTACACTGATTTATCCAAACATCCGAAGAAAGTGTAATACGGTGCTTTATTTATCCATTTCTGCAGATAAAGGATAACTTCCCTGAAATGGTAATCGCCCCATTGCGACGACTCACCCGAAGAAACAGCATGACCTGATGGTATATTATCCCAGTTATTGGGATGATGATAAATACTATGCAGCAGTAAACCCTGATGATCGGATGAAGTACTTAAATAAGGTGCTGATAATAAAGTTTTCAGAATGGTTAATCCAGCTTGCCAATAGGTAGTTCCCAGATCTGATTCTCCTTTGTTTTGCAATATCTGACCCAATCGCAATAAACCCTGTGATCCTATCGCTGCAGCTGAACTATCTACCGGTTCAACATTATTAAAAGGATCGGCAGGACGGGAGAGATAATCGCCTAACTGGTAAAGGTTGGGAGCACCGGTATCCCAGTAAGGAATGCCGCAAACCGGGGTGTTTTTAATATAAAAATCACAAGTTGCTTTTGCTGCCTTATACATGACAGACAACAACATCTCTTTAGGATTTTCCTCAGAAAATGAAATGGCCGGCATAGCTTCCAGCATTTCTATTTCCTCTGAAAAGCCCAGCATTGCCCAAGCCAGTCCCCTGGTCCAGGTTGAAAATCCGGTATAACCCTGTTGTGAATTAGGACATCTGAACCGTCCATCTTTTACATTAAAGATACTTTCATGAGCCGTTCTCCCCCACTCGTCATACCGATCTCTTCCTTCGCCATAAAAGACCGAATATTTAGCTGTAGCCTTTATATGTTCAAATGATCTCTCTAACAATGAGATACGCTCATCGCCTTCCCCTTGCAATACATGACCTAACTGATGGGCAACCATTAAAATACGACATGAACGGATAGTATCAACAAATAATGAATGAGCACCATTAAACGAATGAATAAAACCGCCTTGCGGAATTTGGGTCCATCTGGAAGCCTGAATAGCCCCCGAGATTTTCAGGGCCAATTTGTAAAAATCCATCTCCCATTGATTGTGAGGGATTTTTCCTTCCTGCATTAATCTTAGCAGATTGCCATAAGTGCTCAGGTTATTGAATCCGTGGTCATGGACCCCGATGTGACTAATATGAGGAGCCATCTTATCGCGTGTTTCCGTCCTGCCATAGTCAAGGAAAGGCATTTCAAGCGTTGCATCAAATTGCAGAATAGCTGAGCCAAATTGAAAACCCTGGGTCCACTCCGTCCAGCCCCTGGTAGCATATTTTCCATTTACCGTGAATACAGGCGTACCTAAAGCGGGATCAAAAGATTTCTTAATGGCCATGATCTTCTCGCCAGATAATTGCCAGAAAGCAGAAAGCTGCTTTTCAAGGTCTTGCGCCTTTAAATCGTAATTTACAATCATTAAAAAGAGGAGTTTTCAGGTGTTTATTTTAAAAAAGGTTCTGATTTTGCCCTTAAAAATATCAAATAAATTGAGTAAAATGAATTTTTCTTTGCTAATTTAAAGGCTTCAAATAAAAATGTTTCGTATGATCAGAAGACAATTTATTAAAAATAGTGCCCTCACTTTGATGGGTATCGCTTTGTTAAGTGAAGAATCCAGCGCTCTGACTTTAAAGAAAAAAGAAAGGATTGGTATTCAACTTTACAGTATCAGAGCCGCGATGAAAGAGAATCCTCTGGGTACCTTGCAGAAACTGGCTGAAATGGGGTACACTATTGTGGAACATGCCAACTATGTTAACAGAAAATTTTATGGCTACACGCCAGCTGAATTTAAAAAAATACTGGAAGATTTAGGCATGAAAATGCCAAGTGGACACACCGTTTTAAGTAAAATCCATTGGGATGAAACCACTAAAGATTTTACCGATGCATGGAAATATACCATTGAGGATGCCGCTTTTATGGGACAAAAATTTGTTATCAGCCCCTATCTCGACGCCGCATTAAGGAAATCGTATGATAGCTTCATGGCCCAGATGGAGATTTTTAATAAATCAGGGGAATTATGCAAAAAATCGGGAATGAAATTTGGTTATCACAATCATGATTTCGAGTTCAGCGAAAAATTTAATGGCCGTACCTTATATGATATTATGTTAAAAGGTACTGACGCCGATCTGGTTATGCAACAACTCGATACTGGGAATCTTTATAATGGCGGGGCAAAAGCCATAGACATCGTTAATGCGTATCCCGGCCGATTCGAATCCATACATGTTAAAGATGAAATACTCATTAGCGACAATCCTAAAAAATATGAAAGTACGGTTATAGGAAAAGGCATTGCGGGTATTCAGGATATACTTAAGGTATTGGATACCATGAAAAACAAACCGGAGTTGATTATCGAGCAGGAAGCATACCAGCAGGTAGATCCTATGACTTGCATGAAAGAAAATTATGATAAAATGAAAGCCTGGGGCTATTAATGGCTGGCATGGAATTACAACTTAAGGTGGCCGTTATCA
>Ga0172367_10009995_pt1 | contig 10294 bp, 5 predicted proteins | sample Lak10m_FD_114542 | JGI IMG/M metagenome (GOLD analysis project Ga0172367, IMG submission 114542) | Freshwater microbial communities from Kabuno Bay, South-Kivu, Congo - kab_022012_10m | ecosystem: Environmental > Aquatic > Freshwater > Lake | place: Democratic Republic of the Congo: South-Kivu...
CGGGTTAATTCCAGCCTGTGCTTGGATCCAGTCTCTGGAACCTATCCGACCGCGGGTTGTACGCCGCAATGGGATTTGTTGCCGGGACAAGGTGTAGGCGCCTTCAATGGGCCTAACAACGAACCAACCTTGTTCGGTACCGAGGAAGGTGCGGCTGTGACCGTATTGGCAAGCAACCCTGTCGGCCCTTATCTGACTAACGTCTTCAGCGGCGACTCGGGTATCGGTGTTAACTCGTTACAAAATGCCCGTATCGATGGCTTTACCCTGACCGATTCAGATCAAGGCGGCGGGGTATTCATCAACGGCTACGCTCAAAACGTCGAAGTCGCCAACAACCTGATCAACGGTAACACCGGTGATTACGGCGGCGGTGTCCGTGTCGGTCATCCAAATCTGGCGATTGCCGGTGATCAGGTCGATGCGTTGAATGACAATGTCAGCATCCATCACAACGACATCAATCAAAACGGCAATGCGGCTCCTGATGCAGTGGGTGGCGGTATCGCCCTCTACCACGGTGCCGATAACTACCGGGTTAACAACAACCAAGTCTGTGGCAACTTCTCTATCAGCCATGGCGGCGGTATTGGTCACTTGGGTTTGAGTCGTAACGGTAAGATTGAAAACAACACCATTATCTTCAACCAAAGCTTCAACCAACAAAACCCTGCCCACGGCGGCGGTATCTTTATCGGCGGCGAACCTTCCGCGCTGGCCGGCCTGAGCTTGGGTTCCGGTTCGGTCCGTGTTGCGGGTAACCGTATTCAAGGTAACCAGGCCGGTGCCGGCGATGGCAGCGCGATTCGTGCTCAGTTCGTCAATGGCCAAGATGTGGTGGCGAGTCCTGATTCACAGGCCACATGGCATAAGCTGACGTTGGTCAACAACATGATCGTCAACAACGTGGCGGGTCTGGCCGGCGCGGTGTCGTTGCAGGACGTCGCGTTCTCGGCTATCGACTACAACACTATCGCCAACAACGACAGTACCGCAACCGCGATGGGCGCCTTTGCTCCTAACAGCACCTCGACCTCGTTCAATCAGCCGGCGGGTATCGTTGGTTACGAACATAGCGCGGCGCTGGAAGACAGCATCGGTGAGGCAGTCGCTGTGGCTGATTACCACGTCTATGCTAACCCGGAACTGGTCAACAACATCATTCTGCACAACCGTTCGTTCAACTTCGTTACAGAGAATGTCGGTGGCGCTAATGTGTTCAAACTGATGCCGGATGCCAACCCTAATATCAGTCTGGCAAGTGCATTTACCACCTGGGACTTGGCGGTATTGCCGTCGGCTCCTGGCAGGGTACTGCATCCAACCTTCAGTCTGTTGACCGATGTCGCAGGCTGCTCAGCTGCGTTGCAAAATCCTGGTTCACCGTTTGCTCCGTCTTGCGAACCGTTGGCTGCCGGCGGTAGCAACCGGATTGCACGCAGTGACTATATCGTCGGCGTCAATCCATCGCCGACCTTTACCACTGAGTACTTCAATCACTCGCCAGATTATGTGGTCAACAAGGTCAATGAGCCGCCGTATGCGATCTTCGCGGTCGGTGTGGCGCTTGACGAGGGTAACAACCAAATCGACGTTCGCTATAACCCGTTGACTCGCTGGAATCCGGCTGGTTGCAAAGGTACCTCCGGTGCTGCTGCGACTTGTACTGTGCTGGGCGACTATCACATCACCACCGCTACCGCGATCACCAATGCCAGAAACGGCGGCACCACGATCGCACAAGCGTCACTGATGGATATGATTTTGTTCCCTGGTTATATCCCAGGCATCAATACCGCCCCAGTGATTGATTTCGACGGGGTCGCCCGCGGAACAAGTCGGCGCGACATCGGCGCAGACGAACGCTAACAGCACCTGCCAATACCGCCGGACCAACTTGTTGTCCGGCGGTAACCACAGAATTGAGATTGGAGTTAAATCATGAAATTAAAACAAACAAATCATCTGTTGCGGTGTGCTGTGCTGATGGCACTGGGTTTCGCCGCCAATCCGGCTCACGCCGTGTTCAACGTTCAATGTCCAGGTGATACCAACGGCGATGCCGATTGGAGCGGAGATGAAGCTCAGCCGGCCAAAACTAAATGTATGCACCTTACCGGAGGTGACGGCTTCACCAAGATGGCCGATGGCACCTCTATGTACACATTCGGCTTTGCTAACTTAACCGGAACGCCAGCATTGGCGCCTGCGCCCAACTCCATTCAGGATCATGGCCTGTTCCACGCCGCCTGGCCGGCGCCGACCATTATGTTGAACGAGGGAGATGAGTTTTATCTGACCTTGTCTAACCTGGGCATGACCATGCGTCCCGACTTGTTCGACCCGCACAGTGTGCATTTCCATGGCTTCCCGCAAGCCTCGGCATTCTTCGACGGTGAGCCGGAGAGTACCTTTGGGGTCAATATGGGCGGTAGCGTAACTTATTACTACAACATCAAAGAGCCCGGCACCTATCTGTACCACTGCCACGTTGAAGCGGCAGAACACATGCAAATGGGTATGTTGGGCAACTTGTACGTGCATCCGGCGCAGGACGGCACCAATAAGACCTTTGGCGGCAAAACTTACAGCCGCTTCGTCTTCAATGACGGCGATGGTTCTACCGGTTATACCAGCGGCAAGGAGTTCCCGCTGCAACTGTCTTCGTTCGACTCCAAGTTCCACGAAGCCAACCTGAAAATCCAGCTGGCACCCGGTGTCACTCGTTTTGCCAACATGAAGGATGATTACGCCATGATCAATGGCCGTGGTTACCCTGACTCGGTGGCGCCACTCGATGATGCAGGCAATGGCAATATGAGACCCAAACTCAGTACATTGCCCGATGGCGCACCTGCACCCGTGAATCCAGCAGTAGTGGAAAATGATAACGATACCCTGAAGTTTCAATCTCAAAAAATGGGCTCGAAAGTGACAGCTAAAGTGGGGGATAAGGTTCTGCTGCGTATATCCAGCGTCAGCGTCACCGAATTCTTCACCGTCACCGCGCAAGGCTTGCCGATGCAAGTCGTTGGACAAGGTGCGCGGATCTTGCGTAGCGGCGGACATGTCAACGGTAGTAATCTCTACTTCAACACCGGTTCGGTGACCCTGGGCGGCGGTGAAGCCAACGAAGTGTTGGTCGATACCAGCAATGTTGCCCCCGGCACCTATTTCCTCTACACCACCAATCTCAATCACTTGAGTAACGGCCATGAGGATAACGGCGGGATGATGACCGAGATCGAGATTACGCTATAAAACAGTGGAGCCGGGTATTGAGCGATAGCTGCGCAACTACCTGGCTAACGGCAAGAACGACGATGTTAATGGTTTTGTTAAATACCAATTGACCGCAAAGTGAGCGGGGCCGCCGCAATTCGGCGATGCAGCCGCAAGCGCATTTTACTAGATGAATGATTGGGAGAAATGTTATGCACAATAAAATAAAGTACGCCAGGATGCTGGCGACCGCTACGGCGGCGGTGGCATTGGCCCTCGGTGCCGCCGAGAGCCATGCCACGGTAACCGGAGTGAACGGGCCAAGCTTCAATCTGACCGCGCGGGCTGATTACATCACCGCCGGCGACGGCCAAGGACTCTGGATGTGGGGTTATAGCACCGGTGCCACCATGCAATATCCAGGTCCGACCTTGATCGTCAACCAAGGTGACACAGTGACCGTGAATCTGACCAATGCCTTGAACAACGCCAACGGTGCGCTGCTGACGGCCAATGCCGCGGTATCGATTATTTTTCCGGGACAGAGCGGGGTGGTGGCTAGCGTCACACCTGCTGGAACCACGGCTTGCGCCGTTGACGGTCTGCTGACCAAGGAAATTCCGGCCGGATGCACCGACACCGTGTCTTACACCTTTACTGCCAGCAAGCCGGGTACTTATATGTACCACAGCGGTTCTCGTCCTGACCTGCAAACGGAAATGGGACTGTTCGGTACCTTGATCGTGCGTCCCGCTGCCGACCATCAGGCTTACGAATCGGCCGACAGCCAATATGGCCATGAATATCTGTTCGTGTTGTCCGAAGTCGATGCCGATATTCACCAGGCAGTCGAGTCCGGCAACTTGAACCCGGATATGACCGCTCGTCATGCCCAATATTGGTTTATCAATGGCCGCAACGGTACGGACACGCTGCTGGGTGACAATCTGCCCTGGTTCCCGACTCAACCTTATGGCGCATTGGCGCAAACCCATCCCGGTGATCAAACCCTGTTTCGCGTGGTGCAAGCCGGTGCCGACCTGCATCCTTTCCACACCCATGGCAATAACTTCACCTTGATTGCCCATGACGGCAGATTGCTGGAGAGTGCGCCGGGTGCCGGTGCCGATCTCGCCACCTCTGACTTCACCCTGAAAGTCATACCTGGCGAGACCTACGATGCGCTGTGGAGTTGGACTGGTGCCGGTTTGGGCTGGGACATTTACGGTTACACGCCAAATAATTGTCCAAACCCTTATCCCGCAGACAAGATGACGCAAGATCCGTCCGATCGCTGCAAGGCTTTGAAGGTCAATCTACCTAGTCCAGGTTCACTGACTGCCGGCCAAGGCTTCAGCGGCGGCCCGTTCCTGGGTGCCGCCGGCGCATTACCTCCCGGCGAAGCGACACTCAACGTCTATAACGGTCTGTTCTTCATGTGGCACAGCCATAACGAACGCGAGCTGACCAACGGCGACATTTTTCCAGGTGGCATGATGACTTTCATGGTCGTGCAGCCGCCCAACGCGCCGATTGATTAACGAATCGCCTCAAGCCTTCTCTTAGCGAGCAGGCGGCAATCAACTATGGCGGGCCAAGCCCACTGAATGAATGACTCTGCGGAGATAGAATGATGAAAACCAAATTGAGATGTAAATCAACCGCCGCTCGGCGGGGCGCGCTGCTCAGCATGCCCTTGCTGGCCGCGGTAGCCACTCCAGGTTTTGCCCTGGATGTGTATCTGAAGACCGGTACCACCACCTTTACGCCACCCGGCGGCGGCGCGGCCATTACGATGTGGGGCTATCAGAGCTGCGACAGTTCCTTTACCACTTGCGGCGCCGTTTCGGTGCCCGGCCCGGCCATCAATGTGCCGACTGCCGATAGCTTGACCGTGCATTTGTCTAATACCTTGCCGGAACCGACTTCATTGGTCATCGATGGCTTGAAATTGCCGATGGATGGAACGTCTGTGGTTCCGGTCAAAGTTGCCGATGCAAACGGAACGATGCGGGTACGCTCGTTGGTACATGAGGCGGCCGCTGGAGGTACTGCCGACTATGTATTTCCAGAGGTAAAGCCCGGTACTTTCCTGTATCGAAGCGCCACCCACATGCAGGTACAGGATCAAATGGGCTTGTACGGTACGGTGACCAAAAACGCGGTTGACCCAATCCCCGGCACGGCAGGTCAAGTCTATGGAGCAGGCTCGTCTTTCGATAAAGAAGTGGTGATGCTGTATTCCGAGATCGATCCAGTTATCCATCATGCGGTAGCCAACGGCCAATTCGGCAACAACCCGCCGACGGGGTCTTGCAACGCGCCGGTGAGCGCACCGAACAATCTGCCGGCCGGTTGGGTGTGCAGCACGGTCAATTACGATCCCAAGTATTTCCTGATTAACGGTCATGCTTACTCTGGTAGCGGTAGTAACGAATTTGCGGCATCGGCGGCGGGTCAAAAAACCTTGCTGCGTTTCCTCAACGCCGGCCTGCAAACCCATGTACCGATGCTTACCGGTCTGGACATGACGCTGGTGGCGGAGGATGGCAATGTTTATCCTTACGTCAAGACCCAGTATTCCGCCTTCTTGCCGGCGATGAAAACCATGGATGCGATCATTCAACCGTCAAGCAGTGGCAAGTTGTCCATCATCGACCGCATGCTTAACCTGACCAACAACGGTGCGGCACCCGGCGGTATGCTGGCGTTCCTGAACGTCGGTGCGGCAGTCACTCCGCAATTTGCCACCACCGGCTGTTTGGCTGGAGTGCAAGCGGCCAGTGTCAACAGCGCATTTAGCTGCCAAGTCACGGGTTTGCCGTCGGCTAACGATACTGCGGTTAGCTACAGCTTAATTTCCGGTCCGGCTGCATTGACGATGGATGCCAACGGTTTGATCAGTTGGCCGAGTGCAAGCCCTGTTGGTTCGAACAACGCCGTGACCGTGCAGATTGCGGATGCTGGCAATGCCGCCAATGCCGCGACCACCAGCTTTAACATCGTCGTCAAAGCCACGGCTCCGCAAGCGGTGATAGATCCAGTTATCGGCTCGGTATTCCAGGGCAAAGTCTTAACCGTCGCGGCTCCGGGTGTACTCGAGAACGATCAATCCAACGTGCTGCCACCGAATGACGGTTTGACCGCGCAATTGGTTAGCGACGTAAGCCATGGCACACTGGCACTCAACGCCAATGGCGGCTTTAGTTATACCCCTGCTGCAGGTTTCTCCGGCGATGACAGCTTTAGCTATAAGGCTATCGATAGCACCGGTTCAGCCAGCAACACGGTCACAGCGACCATTACGGTCATCGCGAATACGGCACCAACCGCCGTTGCGGACGGCAGCTACAACGTCAATGCCGGCAGTAGCTTCGTGCTTGCGGCTTCTGGCGTCTTAGCCAACGACTCTGATCCCGACAATGTCGCACAAGGGCAAGCATTGACGGCGATTAAAGTGACCAACCCAGCGCACGGCGCGGTGACCATGGCAGCTAACGGCGGATTTACCTACATTCCCGTCGCCAGCTATTTAGGTGCCGACAGCTTCACCTATAAAGTGAGCGATGGCATTGCCTACAGTGCCGATACAACGGTCAGCTTCAACGTGATGAACAGTGCGCCGGTGGCGGTTGATGACGTCGCGGCAGTAAATAAAAACCGCTCGTTGACGATCAGTGTTCTGGCTAACGATACCGATGCCGAAAACAACATTAATCCGGCTGCAGTTACACCGGGTATCTTGCCAGGGCATGGCAGAGTGAAGGTTAATGCCAATGGCACGATCACCTACACCCCAGCTAAAAACTATGTTGGCACCGATAGCTTTACTTACACCGTGGCTGATAAAACGGCAGCCGTATCCAATGCGGCGACGGTTAGCGTCTGTGTAGGTGCCTGTCCGGTGGCGGATGTTTATGCTGCGGCAGCCGGCTTGGCAGCCTTCGATGTAACAGCAATTGACGGTGTATTGGTTAACGATGTGCCTTTAACCGGAACGCGGACTGCAACCTTGGTTGCCGGTAGCCTGACCAAAAATGGTTTGGCAGTTCCTGCCGGTACCGGTCTGAGATGCCAGGCACCCAACGCCGGTAACAGTCTAAATACCACCAAGATCTGCAGCAACGGTGCGTTCAGACTCAATCTGCCTACCTTGGAAGCAGAAAGAGCCGGTAGTTACAGCTTCCAGTACACAATGAAGGCTGGTGGTGCAACGAGTGCTCCGGTAACGGTAACCGTCACGGTGCCTTAGTCGGATTTCGGCCGGCTGCAGTCTAGCCGGCCGGAGCTTCTCTCTTTTGCGGGTGCCGAAGAGAGGGTAGGGATACGAAAAGGTCGGCGAATCTCGCCGACCGCAACCTCGGTGAACCGGCTTCGTGCCGGTTTGCCACTTTTTTCGATTGCAATACTGATGGTATTGCAATCGAAAAAATGGTTTTAAGAGTGGTACAGCATGCTTTTTAATAGCGCCCAGCAAGGCTTTAGTGCACCGTTGATGGGCTGGTTATTCGTTCTGCTTGCGGCGTCTTAACTTAAGCCTGTTAGTCCTGTATGCTCAACAGCCTCTTTATATCTTTATTCCTCTAGCCATCGTGGAGACGAAAATAGTGAAGCAGTATTCAAAGATGAGTCGCTATAGCTCAATGACTGTATCGAGTGCGTTAGCGTTGCTACTGCTGGCCGGCTGTGCCACGACCGCAACGCAGGAGTCGGTGCCGGTGCAGTTACACCATCCTGGTCAACAGAAGGGGCAAGTCCTGGACCAGTGGGGGGTGGAAATCCTCAGCCTGCGCTCGACCGCCGCCGGTTATTTTCTTGATTTGCGCTATCGGGTGCTGGATGCCGACAAGGCGCAGTCGTTGGCTGATACAAAGAAAGACGCTTATGTGCTGGACCCGCTGACCCAGATTCGTCAGGATGTTGCCGATACGCCGACCGCGGGTCAACTACGCGAACGTGGCCGCAAGCTGATTGCCGACCGCGTGTATTCCATCGTTTTCGCCAATGCCGCTAAACGCATTACGCCGGGCATGAAAGTGACGTTGGTGGTAGGTGATTTGCGCTTGGATAATGTCGAAGTGCAGTAATCGTAGCCGTTGCTGCTGAGAGGGTGTTAGGCATCAAACCCCCCGGTTTGTTTTGCAATACGCTAAGCGATAGACGACGAACTAGAACTCGCAACTGGAATAGACGGTAGCCATGATGTTCAAAAGCCCCAATGCCTTCCTGTTATTGGCCCTATTAGTGCTCAGTCAGCTGATTTTCGAAGACCAGCCGGTAGCGCTTGGCGACAATGATCTGGTCAAAATCGGTCAGCGTATTTATCGCGAAGGCCTGTTGCCCTCGGGTGAGCCGCTTCGTGCCGAGATGCAGGGCGATTTGAGTTTCAGTGGCGCACAGGCCGCTTGTGTTACCTGTCACCGCCGCAGCGGGCTCGGCTCTATCGAGGGGGGCAGAAGCGTGTTGCCGGTAACCGGTAGCGCACTGTATCAGCCGGGGCCGGCAGGGTTGTGGCAGAAGTTCGCCTTTAAAACCCAGGGCAATGACTTTTTTCGGCCGGCGTATAGCGACAGCAGCCTGAGCAAAGCCATTCGCGAAGGCGTCACGCCGACCGGACGAGTCCTGCGGGCGCCGATGCCGCGCTTTAATCTAAGCGAAGCCGACATGCAGGCGCTGATTGCTTACCTCAAAACCTTGTCGAGTTCGCCAGCGCCGGGTGTCGACGACACCACGCTGCATTTGGCCACCGTGATCACGCCGGATGCCGATGCCGGCGAGCGCAAGGCCATGCTGGATGTCATCGACGCCTATATCAAGGAGAAAAACACCGAGACCCGTAGCGAAACCCGACGCCGTCAGACCTCCAAGGAAGTCATGTACACCTCCTATCGCAAGTTGGATTTGAGTATATGGGAGTTGCAGGGACAACCGGAAACCTGGGAAGCGCAATTGCAGCAAAAATACCGTCAACAACCGGTGTTCGCGTTGGTCAGCGGTTTATCCGGCAGCCATTGGCAACCGGTGCATAGCTTCTGCGAACATAGCGAAGTTGCTTGCTTGTTTCCCAATACCGCCGTTCCGGTGATCCAGGCCGGGGATTTTTTCAGCGTGTATTTTTCCAAAGGGCCGGCCCTGGAAGCCGAAGTGTTGGCCAAATACCTGCAAGCTCAAGCGCCATCCGGGCCGATCTTGCAAGTGTTTCGCGATGAGCCCAAAGGCTCGGCGGCTGCCGCGCAGTTCAGACAAGCCTTTGGACAAACCGCCGTCAAGGACTACAAACTCGGCAACGCCGAAAAATCCGATGCCGCATTTTGGGCGCAATTGCTGAAAGCGGAACAGCCGGCCACGTTGGTGCTGTGGTTGGCTAACGACGATCTCGCCGGAATCGATACCGCGGCCTTGGCCAGCAGCACGATTTATTTGTCCGCCAGTTTACTGGGCGAGCAAATGCCGCCGGCCTTGCAAGGTTTACGCGAACAGCTGCGTGTGCTCGCCAGTTGGGATACTGCGGAAGCCAGAGAGCCGAGGGTGGCGCGGACACGGCTGTGGTTACAGACCCGGCAGGTGGCATTTACTCACGAGGTTTTGCAGACCAATACCTTTTGGGCTTTGCTGAGTACGACCGATGCCATCAAACATCTGGCCGGAAATTTTTCGCCGGCCTACTTGGTGGAACGCCTGGAAGACATGACCGAAAGTTTGGGGGTGACCTCGATATATCCTCGCCTCAGCTTGGGGCCGGGGCAGCGCTTCGCGGCGAAGTCGGCCAGAGTTTTGAAGTTTAATGCCCAAGGAAGGCTCGAAGCCGTCAGCGATTGGATCAACCCGTGAGTGGAAGCGTCGCTATATGCCGGCAGCTAAATCATGGTCTCCCGGCATTGCTCTACCTTTTGTATTCTTATAGTCGGCAGCCCAACCTAGGCAAGACCGTATGCCGACGCGAAGCGCGGCAGCCATGAACCATCTTCTTTCCCGCATTGTCCTCGGCGTCCTGTTGAGTCTGGTATTTAATCTGCCGTCGCAGGCCGGTGTGGTCGATCAGGAATTGGCAAACCAACTGCGCGGCGTTGCC
>Ga0172367_10009996_pt1 | contig 10294 bp, 14 predicted proteins | sample Lak10m_FD_114542 | JGI IMG/M metagenome (GOLD analysis project Ga0172367, IMG submission 114542) | Freshwater microbial communities from Kabuno Bay, South-Kivu, Congo - kab_022012_10m | ecosystem: Environmental > Aquatic > Freshwater > Lake | place: Democratic Republic of the Congo: South-Kivu...
GGAACACTGTTAGCCACTGCCAGAATATTGAACTCACGCGTCATCATTAACTTGATATCTCACGAAGGAGGATTCAATGATCAACACACAATTCTGCGGCCGCGTCTCAATGCTCAAAAAAATGCCTCGTCGGCAGAATCTGTGGGTAGATTGTAGTGGTTTTTATGGTGAGTTGTTGCAGCCGAGAAACCTGTAAAGCTTCCTGCACGTGGCATCGAAAGAGTTCTGTTCCGACTCCGATATGCGCGGCCAGATAAGCGGGCCGCCTTCTTCTTCGATGAGGTTGAAGAGCAGCGTCTCTACCGGCTGCTTGCACAACACAGGATCATCATGCCGCCGGCGGATCATCTCACCGCCGAGCATCCAGATATGGTCGCGGTGACGGCGCAAGGTCTTATCCGCGAGTCGCTGGCGCAGCAGCTCGTGCAGAAAGGGCTTGAAGAGTTCGACGATGTCCTGCCCGACCACGATATCGTCGTCATCGCCCTGCCAAGTGCGCGGCCACTTGGCCAAGTCCGGACAGAATCGGTCGAGATCTGCCTCATCACCGGTCTCTGTTGAGACAATGGAAGCCCTGCTGACTTTATTGTGTGCGCCCATGTTATTGACCCGTTTACTCAATGCCTGCCATCGTATCCCCGGATTCGTCTATGCGGGCGCACGACTGGATGAAACTGCGAAGACCATCGAGGTCGATGTCCGCCCCCGAATCGGTGCCAGACCCGTCTGCTCGGGGTGCGGCAAGCCTGCCCGAGGCTATGACACCCTGTCCGAGCGGCGCTTCGAATTCATCCCGGTCTGGGGATTCGCCGTGCTGTTACTGTATCGCATGCGGCGGGTGGAGTGCGGGACTTGCGGGGTCAAGGTGGAACAAGTGCCATGGGGCATCGGCAAGCACACCCTGACGCAAGCTTACATGCTCTATCTGGCCCACTGGGCGAGGAAGCTCTCCTGGCAGGAGACGGCGAGAAGCTTCCACACCAGTTGGGAGAAGGTCTGCCAGGCGGTGGAATATGTCGTGCAGTGGGGATTGGAACACCGCCAACTCGGGCCGATCCGCGCCATCGGCGTGGACGAGATCGCCGTCGGGCGCGGGCACGACTACCTGACGCTGGTCTATCAGATCGAAGCGGGCTGTGTGCGCCTGCTATGGGTGGGCAAAGAACGGACAGAGGCGAGCTTCGAGAGGTTCTTCGCCATGATCGGTGATGAACTGGCTGGGAAGATCGAGTTCGTGTGCTCGGACATGTGGAAGCCCTACCTGAAGGTGGTCGCCAAGCATTGCACGAACGCGCTCAACATCCTCGACCGCTTCCATGTCGCGGCGAAGATGAATCTGGCCATAGACGAGGTGCGAGCCGGCGAGGCGCGGCGACTGGTGCAGGACGGTTACGAGCCGGTGCTCAAGAAGTCGCGCTGGTGTCTGCTCAAGCGTTCGGAGAACCTGACCGACAAGCAACGCATCAAGCTGCGCGATGTGCTGCGTTACAACCTGAAGAGCGTCAGGGCCTATCTGCTGAAGGAGGCGTTCCAGCAGTTCTGGACTTATGACTCCCCGGCTTGGGCACGGAAGTTCCTCGACCAGTGGTGCACCCAAGTCATGCGCTCGCGCATCGAGCCGATGAAGAAGTTCGCCAGGACGATGCGCGCACACCGGGAGTTGCTGCTCAACTATTTCCGGGCGAAGAAGGCGTATTCCAGCGGCGTGGTGGAGGGGCTGAACAACAAAGCCAAAGTCACTATGAGAAAAGCTTACGGTTTCAGGACGTTCAGAATCATGGAAATATCGCTATATCATGCACTTGGGAAACTACCCGAGCCAAAACTTACCCACAGTTTTTACTGACGAACCAAAAAAATTGGTGCGCTTGCTGTTTTTACAGGCCTGCTAACCAGCACCGCGTGGGCACAAGTTGAAACAGCTCAATCGCCGGACATCAAAGTCGGCGATCAGTGGAAGTTCGAACAGTCTGACCGCCGATCTGGTGTCAAAGAACCCATCATCGTTCAACGCATCACTGCCGTATCCCCCACTCAAATAGAAGGCTTGGAGAACGAAGAAAGATTCGCTTGGACACCTAATCTCGGCATCCTCGAAACACCTGCTGTGATTATGTCTGGTGAAGCAAAGCGTCTCGTTTTTCCGCTGGAAATCGGCAAAAAATGGGAATACCAATACAACTTCACCAATAAAGCCAAAGCGGCGAAAGGGCGTTGGAAGCTGGACGCAACAGTAACTGCTTATGAGAAAGTCAACGTCCCCGCTGGCGAATATGATGCCTTCAAAATCGAATACACCGGTTTTTGGCACAACGACACCAAAGGAAAAAGTGGGCGCCTAAAAATGACCAACTGGTACGCTCCCGCTGTCCGCACCATCATCCGGAATGAGTTTGAAGACGGCCTCAACGACTATGTCAGGGTCTTGATCGAGGCCCAACTACAACCCTGAATTGGGGTCGGATTCGTTAGCGACATCACTCTGTTTTTCATCAGCCCGAGCTAGGGTGCCCCTAGCCAAGCAAATCTGCGCCCCCTTGAAAGACGACGAACGCTGCATGGCTACTCCTCACGATTACGCATGAAGTCGGCCGTCTTTTGGAAGGCGGATTTTAGCTCTTCGCGCAAAGCCGCATCCTCAACGACCTCATCCATCGCCTGCGTCATGCACATCATCCACTGGTCACGTTCCTCATTCCCGATGGAAAAAGGCAAATGACGCATGCGCAAGCGGGGATGTCCGAATTTCTCCACGTATAGCTGCGGACCGCCCATCCAGCCAGAAAGGAACATGAACAACTTGTCCTCGGCATTCTTCAAACTGACATGGTGCATCTGGCGGATGCGATGCGCTTCTGGCAATTCATCCATCAAGTGATAGAAACGTTGTACCAACTGGCGCACTTTGGGTTCGCCGCCGATGCGTTCGTAATGGTTCCGGGTGTCGTTACTGATCTGCATCTGCTTGCTCCGTAAAAAATCGGTCTTTCATCTCTTCCAATCCCACGCTGCTCAACACCTCTGCCAAACGTTGCGCAGGACGTTTGCGTGGCAGGTCCTTGTAAGTGGCGATGATGAGTTCGTTCTTCATCGAATGCTCCCACCCTACCAGTTCTGTCACCGTCACTTGATAACCGTGTGCCTCCAGTTGCAGGCAACGCAAAACGTTGGTGAGGTGGCTACCGAACTCGCGGGTGTGGATAGGATGCCGCCACAATTCGATGAGCGCATCCTTCGCCAGCTGCTTACCCTTGTTCTTGCGCAACAGGGCGGCCACTTCAGCCTGGCAGCACGGCACCAGCACGATGTGCTTGGCTTTCTTCTTCAATGCGAAGTGGATGGCATCGTCGGTGGCGGTGTTGCACGCATGCAGTGCGGTCACCACATCGACTTGCGGAGGCAGTTTGTCCGACACCGTCGATTCGGCGACCGACAGGTTCTCGAACGACATCCCAGCAAACCCTAGCTGCTGCGCCAACTCGCGCGAATGCGTGACTAACTCCTCCCGCGTCTCAATGCCATAGATATGAGACGTGTCTTTCAACACCTTGAAGAATAGGTCATACAAAATAAATCCTAGATAGGATTTTCCTGCACCGTGATCGACCAGCGTCAATGCACCTTTATCTTTCTTTACTTCTTGCAACAGCGGCTCGATGAACTGATACAGGTGATACACCTGCTTCAACTTACGGCGCGAGTCCTGATTCATCTTGCCGTCGCGTGTGAGGATGTGCAGCGCCTTGAGTAGCTCGATGGATTGGCCGGCACGTATCTCGGGATACTCTGGGATGACTGTCTTTTTCATGCCTTACCTTAACCTTTATGTTTGACTCTTGGCAACGGTGCCAATGCCTGCAAGATGTCATGCGGAAGCGGCGGAAGCGGCCCGCAAATTTGAGTAGCCAATACTTCTGCGCAAACACCCGCCGTCAGCAGTCCGCGCGTTCCGTGCGCCAGACTACAATACAAGCCAGGCTCCACTTCGCCCACGAGTGGTGTCGCACCTGGCGCGGAACAACGCACAGAAGCTCGGCCTTGTAGCGCAACTAAGCTCACCGCACCCAATGCTTGATGCAGCGCCGGTGCATAACTACCCAGGCTGGCCAGATTAGCCGCATGGTCGGCGCTGCGCACCTCTGTCGCTTCATCATCAAACGCATGTGTCGCGCCCATCACATGCAACCCATCTACAGCGGGGGTGCAATAACCATCGCCACATACCACTGACTGTAAAGCATGGCTCGCTTCTGTCGCTGGCACCAAGGTGATCTGGCCGCGTACCGGGGTGAGCGGAAAGTGTTCGAATTGCGCGAGCTTCTTGGCGGCGTGGGCGCAGCACACCACCACGACATCGGCCTCGGCTCGCCACTCGACACCTTGAGTATCGTACCCATTCACACACCAACTAGATGCCGTCTTTTCCAATCTTTCGACCTCACATCCTAGACGTTGCTCGATGCGCGCATCATCAACCAACGCGGAGCATAAAGCGGGCGGCACGATCCATCCGCCAGCGGGGAACCACAGTCCGCCAAACTTCATCTCGCCCCCCGCCAACTGCGAAGCCTGCTCCGCATCCACGAACTGCATCAGATGTTCCGGCCATTCCCCCTCGGCCAAACGCGAGATACGTTTTATCTCGATGTCTTTGCAGGCGAGCTGCAACAAACCACATTCGACGCGCGTTACGCCATCAATGGGAAGCACCTCATCCATCAACCCCAGCGCATGCCCATACGAAGCAAGCACCAAACGATGCAAAGGATCTCCTCCAGCACCAAATCGAGCATGCAGGATGCCGCGTGGATTACCGGATGCCGCGCTCGCCAACTGGGGAGCACGTTCGATGAGAATGACGCTGATACCGCGTTGAACCAGCGCATCGGCGGCAGCACATCCGGCGATGCCCCCGCCGATGACGATGGCCGTACGAGGAGGATGCTCGCGCCTGATTGCAGGCGCGGAAGCTTGAGGACGGTGTCGCCCGCAAGTCATCTCGCGCTTACGCCCAAAGCCGTGTGCCTTCTGCACGTCGAATCCGGCTTGCTGCAAACCGCGCCGGATCCAACCCGCACTGGTGTAGGTCGCCACGGTCGCGCCTTCGCGCGAAGCTCGGGCGATGTGGATCAATACGCCATCACTCCACATCTGGGGATTCTTCGCCGGGGAGAAACCATCCAGGAACCATGCATCCACACACTGCGCTGGCAACTGGGGCAGCGCCTCGTCAACATCCGCGCAGACCAAGGTCAACCGCACGCGCCCTTCGGCAAAGCGCCACCGGTTCCAGCCGGGCACACGACGCGACCACCGTGCAGCCAATTTCTCGGCAAAAGAATCCAACTCGGGCCACAGCGCCAAGGCAGCGCGTAGCTCATCATCATTCAAAGGAAATTTTTCGACACTGAAGAAATCCAGACTCGCCCCCGCTGGCGCTGTGCGCTCGAACAACTGCCACGCACACAAAAAATTCAATCCAGTGCCAAAGCCCGTTTCGCCGATACAAAGAGTATCGCCCGCCGACAAGGCAGCAAAACGTTCCGCCAGATCATTACCTTGCAAAAACACATGCCGCTTCTCTTCCAGACCGGAGTCGGTCGAGAAGTACACATCGCTAAAGCGATCGGAATAAGGTTGGCCGTCTTTCCAGTCGAGCATTTTGTTCAATTAAAAAGGATTCCGGCGGGGTGTTCCCGCCGGAATTTTCGTCACAGTGACATCTGGTATGACTTGGTTAGAGCTTGGCGTCTGCGCCAATTAAAAGGTCACACTGCTCCTCGACCGATTATATCCATTTTGCATTTCAGACCCGACGGATATAGGGCCATATCTATATCTTTTCAACAGCATATATAGGCCTTTCGATATATTGAAATCCATATCTCACAAAGGGATACTTCGCCCCATCCCATGTTTGAGGTACGGATCATGAATTCGGTCAATTCGATAAATGCAAATACCAGCTATCCCACCAATTGGAGTTTGCACTTCCTTTGCGACTGCAAGAAACGGACCCCGCAGGAAAAAGTGCATGCTGGCATTGCCAAGAAGCTCTCCACCAACAGAGTCAGCATATTGAGCGACCACTCGATCTGTCACGGTAAAAAAATTTCATTGCAACTCACCATTCCGCCGCTTGGTAGTGGCGAGTCTCCCACGACCATCAACGCGATCGGCCATGCCATCGAAACAGTCGCCAATACTCAGGGGTTCTTGACCGAGGTGGAATTTCTTCACTTCGCGGTGGACGGACGAACGATCTTGGCCCAAAACCTGCACAGGCATTTCAATGCTGCATAGATGCCCCTATTCCACATCGCAAATGGACAGGGGAACGCGCGCGGGGTGTCCGATATAATCCGGCATCGCCAACCTTTACCGAATTCATCATGAAGACCGCTCACTCCTTATTCTTGCTTGCGCCCCTGCTCGCTCTCCCTGTTTGCGCACAAGCACTAGAAGTGCCACCAGAGGGCGCGCCGGCACCGATTGAATCCGCACCGCCCCAATTGATCAAAAGCACGGCCCCCGGTCTGCACTGGATATTGAACGCGGGCATAACTTATGGCGGCGACACCATCGGAAAAATATCTTTCACGAATGGCACCACGAGCAACATCAAAGCTGGTTCGTTCTTGCAGTTCGGGGCGGGTGGGCTATACCAGTTCCAAGAAAACCCCATAGCCGTGATGCTAAGTGCGAACTATCACTTCGATAGCGTGAGCGCAAAAAACGGTACTGCCTCATTCGACCGTTTTCCCATCGAGGTGCTGGCTTACTACACAGGCAAAGAAAAATTCAGAGTAGGAGGCGGCCTTCGCATTATCAACAGTGCCGAATTGGCATCTTCTATTAGCGCCAATCAGAAATTCACATTTGGTGCGACCCGAGGTTTGGTCGGAGAGATAGGCTACCAACTCGATTCCCACGGCTGGTTGAACTTCCGTTTCGTCTCGGAAAAGTATCAAGCCCAGACCGAGGTGTTGAATGGAGTCACCTACTCGCGCGCGAATAGCGCGCCTGTCAGTGGCTCGCATTTGGGCGTAAATTTCACCTACGTATTCTGATCAGAAGAAATGAGCAAGCCAGTGAAAGAACGGCTCGCTGCGCTCAATCAGACTGATCACGATCTCGAACAGGATCAACACGATCACATACCACTCCAACTTGTGTAGCTGCTTGTTGTCCCACACATCGGCCAAGGTCTGCACGGTATCTGAAATGAGTCCCAACTTCCTGTCTAGCGCGGATTGACGCTCTTTCAGTTCGAATTCGTCTTCCAACGCAGCATACAAGCCTTCCAACTGAGGGAAATCCCACAGCGTTTCGGGGCGATCGCCAATTTCGGCACGCCCCACCATACGATGTTGGATCAATAACATGGAGCCGATTTTCTGCAACAGCTTCTTGCTATCCGCACTGACTTTTCCGTGTGTCGCCAGCTCTTGCGCCAAGGGCTCGATCTTATCGAACTCGCCCGCCACCCTCTTTTCGTAGAGCGACAACACCAAATTCTTGCTCAAGGCATCCGCGATGAGCTGCAATTTCTCCAGCGACACTTCATCCAGCGTTACCGCACCGCTCTGCACACCGATGGTGTTGCGTCCACTATGGATGTCGAGCACCTCCGTCTCTGGCACCGCATAGGCATTGGTCAGCAAGGGTTGGAGCGATTCGATGAAGCGCACTTCGTCCGTCGTATGCACGCCGAACAGCACCACCACACCATAACGAAACAACACCGCGATGCCGCCATTCGCATCCACCTGCAAGGTGAGCGGCGTGGTGGCGAGACAATCGGTGATCTTGAAGAGTTTCAGTTCCAAGCGGTCACCCAGCAACAGGGCGCGCACTTGCAGGTCTTGTCGATTTTTCAGTTGCAGTTCCATGTGTTGTCCTTAGCTTCAATGGGCGGGGGATTTACTTACCCCCCATCCAGCGCGCTCCCCAATGATACAGCCCCAATCCCACCAAGATACTTGCCGTGCCAAACCATACTTGTGGCAACACGATTTCATCGTTCAATGCATGACCTAAAAGCAACGCCATCACCGGTGTCACCAAGGTGATGAGCGCAACACGCCCCGCCTCCATATTCTTGATGAGATAGAAATACAAGGCGAAGCCCAGCACAGAACCCAATGTTCCCAAATACACAGTCGCCGCCACCGCGCGTGCAGGCAACTCACTCGGCCAATGACCATCCGCCAGCAGCCACGCCCCACAGAACAGCGGCAGTGCGACCGCCAACGTCCCCAACGTCATCGCCAATGCCGAACTGTCATCGCCGATTCGTTTGATCCACACCAAACCCAAGGATTGCGATGTCATCGCCAGCAGCACCGCGATAACCCCCAGCGCAGAACTTGCTCCCAGATCGAGTCCGCCATGGAATACCAGCCATAAGCCGATGAGACCAAGCACCATCCCAGCCAGTTTATTCGGCGTCAGTGACTCTTCCTTCAACCACAGCATCGCGCCGATGCTGGTGACCAAGGGAGACAAACCGAACAGAACGGCGATCATCCCCGATGTCACAAATTGAGCAGCCCAATAGGTCAACATCATCGCAACGAACATGCTCAAACCGCCGGCCAAATAGGCAAGGACCGCCTTGCGATGTAAAGGAAAACGCACCTTGAATAGCGCCAACAGCACTACACAGAGCAACACCCCAATCGCCATACGCGAGAACACCGCGAAGCTGAAACCGATGCCCAGTGCGCTCCACTTGATAGCGAGGGGCGTGGTGGACCAAATGAGGATGACGGAGACGAATGCGAATGGAACCGACATGGTGTTTCGATGTTTTTTGGAGAGACTGCCATCATACCGCGCCATCGCTTCTGCTAAAGTGATGCCATGGCAAAGCACACACTGGATCGCATCCTCCAATCACAAGGTTTCGGCACCCGCAAGTGGTGCGCCAAGCTCGTCCAAGAAGGCGAAGTCAGCATCAATGGCGAGGTCGTCACCGATACCAAACTTCAACTCGAAACAAAAGGATTGAGTTTCACCCTCTATGGTGAAGACTGGCGATACCGCGAACACCTCTACATCGCTTTGAACAAACCCGCCGACTACGAATGCTCGCGCAAACCGAGCCACCACCCCGGTGTACTTTCCTTATTGCCGGAACAGTTCTCCTTGCGTGATGTGCAACCGGTCGGACGCCTCGACCATGACACCACAGGGCTGTTGCTGATGTCGGATGACGGCAATTTCATCCACGCGCAGTCCTCCCCCAAACGGCACATCCCCAAAGTGTATGTCGCCACCACGCATGATCCGGTAACGCCGTCGCTCGTATCGGAATTATTGAAAGGCGTGAAACTGCACGACGAACCCGCCCCGCTTAGCGCCATCATCTGCAAACAGCTCGACAACCATCGCTTGGAGATCGTGCTGGAACAAGGGAAATATCACCAAGTGAAACGCATGCTTGCCGCCTCAGGCAATCATTGCAGCGCGCTCTGCCGTACCCAGATCGGCGAACTGAAGTTATCCGACCTGAATTTGGCTTTGGGTGAATGGTGCTATCTCGACGAGGCCGAACTTGCCTTGCTCATACCCGCCTCCCTCTGAAATCTATGGGGCTAATGGTATGATGCGCGCCGGTTTTTTCGGTCGGACTGCATTCGATGTATCGATTGCAAGGTCTAAAGATAGGCCTGTTCACATTGCAAAGTCATCACCCTAATTTTATTGAGAGGAATCATCTTGAGATCATCAACACGTAATATGGTGTTCACCACCTTTGCATTGACCAGCTTGTTCACCCTGAGCGGCTGTTTCGAAGAGAAAGCCAAAGAGACTGCCGCTGCACCCGCTCCTGTCGTTGAGATCGCACCTGCTGCATCCGCTCCAGTAACTGGTGCAGCACCTGTTGCTGCACCAGCTCCCAAACCCGTAGCTCCCAAGACCACTCCGGCACCCGCTCCTGTCAAAGCGGTTTGTGCCAACTGCGGCACGGTCGTGGCCGTGAAGGTGCTTGAAGTGGCTGGTAAGGAATCCGGCGCAGGCGTCGTTATCGGTGGTGCAGTCGGCGGATTGATCGGCAATCAGGTTGCTCAACCCAAAGACAAAGAACTGGCGACACTCGCTGGCGCTGTGGGCGGAGCTGTTGCAGGTCACTACATCGAAAAGAACATGAAGAAGTCGAAAGCCTATGACGTAGTCGTCAAGCTAGAGAATGGCGAAGAGCGCACACTGCGCCACACCGCTGATCCCGCATTGGTGGCTGGCGACAAAGTGAAAATCGAAGGCGAGTTGGCTGTAAAGCAATAATGCC
>Ga0172367_10009997_pt1 | contig 10294 bp, 3 predicted proteins | sample Lak10m_FD_114542 | JGI IMG/M metagenome (GOLD analysis project Ga0172367, IMG submission 114542) | Freshwater microbial communities from Kabuno Bay, South-Kivu, Congo - kab_022012_10m | ecosystem: Environmental > Aquatic > Freshwater > Lake | place: Democratic Republic of the Congo: South-Kivu...
ATGGTGCTTGTTGCTACCAGACTGCCAATCGGCGCATTTCGACAATCACCAACGAGGCGAACCTCTAGTGAGCCTCCGGAGCGGCCTGATCAACGTAGAACACATTCCCACGTTCAAGATCCGAAACGAAGACATTTACATACCCAATCTGCATGGTGCTCACTGTGCTACCACAACTGACTCACTTCCGACCGATAGTTGACATGCACGTATCGAAAAGCCAAGGTGTCGACGACCCCATCCGTGTCGGGGATGTGGTCAGATGCGTCTTCGGAATCGGTAGGTGTTCATTCGGTGGCCCGTGGCATCAGGCGAAGCCATGTTCGTCGAATCGCAGTGTGTCAGCATTCGCTTTCACATTGCGAACAACGGACTCTGAAAAGCCGCTCTCATTGACCACCTCGACATTGATGGTCACGGAGACTTCTGAACCCAATTCGCGTTGCAGTAGGGCAACTACCTCCTGCTCAACTTTCTCGAAGTCTCGCCTCATTTGGGCAGCGGCCGGATTGAGATCCTTGCGTCCCCAGAAACGAGTTGGTGCGGCTGGCCCCGTAACAGGACCTCCGGTGGTCGGTGCTCCAGGCGCTGGTTGGGGGTCGGGTCCCGGAACCGGCCCAGGGCCCGGCTGAGGCGCCGGCTTTGCGTTGATCTGGGCAGCCGCGACGTCGGGTCTCACTATGAGCCATGTTCCATTCACACCCATCGCAAGTGATCCGCTGATCAGATCGACATATCCCCCGTCGGGCTTCATTCCAGCGGCGAGAGCCCACGTCGTTTGCTCCCAGCCGATTCGGTTCGCCCCGTCGACTAGAACGGCCACGAGCGCTGCCATGTTCTTAAAGCGCGGAAGGTACGTGTACCGGGCAAACACATCCCAAAGATCTTTGATGCTGCAATGCCCTGTCGACCACATTGGCGACAACACGCCGTCCAGGATGCTTCTCAGCATTTCAGTGGAGTACGTGGTGTTGAGCATGCCTTGATTTACCAACTTCTTGGAGCACCGCTCCGCCAACCCATCTGCTCCATCGCAACGGACTACCTCGAGTTCCACCGGTGCAGCGGCATCAGGCTGGAGCGGAACAAGGGCGATCTTGTAGGCCTCGCGAACAGCAGCATCAAGCCGTGCGGTTGCTTCTCTCAGCCGATCTTCAACTTGCTTCTGGTTCAGCGGATCAAGGTTGAGCGGAGACACCTTCTCCGCATCGAGCTGCTTCCACGCCAGATACGCCGCCGTGGAATCGAGAAGTGCTTCGACGTGTCGCTGTTCGGGAGCCAAGAACGCGAGCATGTTCTTGTACAACCTGGCCGCGTTTCCTCGTTGCTCGAGGATGGCCATCGCCGCTGCCGTTGCCGCGGACTCTCCGCGTCCCTGTTGAGATTGCTCGGGAGACAGGATCACCAGGCGCGCTTCGTCAGAATCAGCGATGTCCGCGGCCGCGGTCGGCATCACATGTACACCAGTGAATTCGTGACGAGGAGAACTCATTGACGTCAGGCGCTCACAGATCTCCAATTCGATGATGTCTCCGCGGCTTGATCTGATCTGTTCAGCACGGTCTCGCGCCATCTGACCGACGTGTGCCTGAGTGCCATACCAATACCGAGTCCCCTCGTTGTAGAGGTACGTCGCCCGAGCGACCAGCTTCGCAAGTGCATCATTGAAGACCGCTACCTGTTCGCCCGGCATGACCGAACCGAGGCGAACGCGTTGGATCTCGATTCCCCGGTTTGCGGAATTCAGCGACGGTGCCGAGCCGAGCATGACGGTCCGAGCCACTCGCCGTGTCGCGGCGTACTGATTCAAGTTCGGGTACTGCAGGTCGATCGCCCGGGGAGTGGACTCCTCGCCGTCGACGTCTCGATGGATGATCGGGGGCCACTGCTCAGACAGGTTGGAGACGATTTCATTCGCCACGGTCGGATCGTCAATCGGCAACAACCCAGGCATGATCATCGGCGAGCGGTCGTTGTCGGACCACAATGCGTGAATCACTTGGGCCATCAAACGCAAGACACCTCGGGTCCGTTGAAAGCGCTCGAGAGTCGACCAGTCGTCGTAAAGCCGAGTGAACAACTCCGGGTGAATTGGATACGAACGTTCAATCCGACGTGAGTACTCGGCCTCACGCGCCTCCGGTGGGAATTCCGCCGCTTGCTTGCCGTAGAACTCCGAGAAGCTCTTCGCCGTCGCCTTCACGTATTTGAGATTCTCTGCATCAGGCGCTTGGAACAGTCGACGACGAACAATTTCGAAGCCTTCTTCTGCTGTCGCAGGAGTCCACGCGTCCTTGGTTCGGCCGACTGCATCACGCAACTTCCGAAGAGCAGTATGTGCATCCTCACCCGAAACCTGAACTTGCACCTCGATACCACCGGAGTCGACTGAGGCCGGTAGCGACACAACTAAGAGCGCCCCAGGCACGCTCTTCACGACCTCGGTCAAAGTCTGAGCGAAGTAGAACTGGGTGTCGAAGTCTCCTGCACGCAGACCCTCCTCACCCAGCAGTTGGGCCGCGTATGCCACCCATTCGTCGATGAGGATCACGCAAGGTGCGGCATCTTCGATCACTTTGCGAATTCGATCGCCCGGGCTGGTTCGCGACTCATCGGAGGCCCGGATGTAGTCGTAGGCCTCCTTACCACCAAGTTGCCAAGCGATCTCCCCCCATAGCGTGCCGACCTGGCAGCCATCGGGCTTCTCGTCGGCTTGCGCTGGCACAAGTCGAGTACCAACAACCACTGCTCGATTCACTTTCGGGAGCGTGGTGACCTCCTCGGAAGCGAGAAGATCCTGTAGTTCCTGCGGAAGGTCTTTCGTGGGAACTCCAGCAAACAAGTGATAAATCGAGATCATTGAGTGCGTCTTGCCACCACCGAACGTCGTCTGAAGGTCGACAACAGGAGGAGAGCCCTTGTCGCCGTTGATACGACGCACGGACTGCCGGAGAAGCTTCGCCAGGCCCTCGGTGAGATATGTCCTCTCAAAGAACGCGACGGGGTCTGTGTATTCGTGTGATCCCTGGCCGTGGTGCACCATGAACAAGTCGGCCGCGAACTCCGCAGCCGAAAAACGTCCCGCTGCGACATCGGGGTGGGGCTGCATCACTTCGCGCCACGGCTTCAGACCCGCAACCTCACCAGAAAACAGCTCTTCAGCCTTTGGCTTCGCTCGGCGAGCCTGGTCATGTGCCTTCTCGGTGAGGAGGTTCTCCTTCATCGTCAGAACTTGCTGAGCCTGCTCAGCGGCATGTCGAGTCAAGACGCGTTCAATGGTGTCGAGTGCCCGGAAAGCATCCGCATGCCCGACTTGCCCTCCGTGAGAGATGTTGTTGCGCCAATCACGAACCTCGTGGAGCCAGCTGAACTCCTCACGAGACAGCACATACCGGAAGATCTGTGCCCGATTGTCGAGAATCACGCCGATCTGCGCCGAAGCATCCGTCTGAAGGTTCTCCCCCGGATATGACTCAGTCCAATTTCCACCCATGGGAGACCGTCGTGTCATCGCATCATTGATGACCGGCCACATCCCTACTGCGAAGGAATCCAGTCCCCGACTGATTCGCTCCTTATAGCTCACCGTCATGTTGAAACCTCCAGATCAGAACAGAGTTGATGGGTCAGTCGGTGCTTGGGCGGCAAGAGCGACAAGGTCCGGCCACTCGGCAGCGAGGTTGTTGTAGGCACGAGCCTCTTCGCTCCAGCCATTTCTGTTGGCAATCTCGTAGAGCCTGTACGCGAGGTCTCTTGCAGCCTCACCGAGGCCGCCCACCTGGCGAAGAAGCGCAGCTGCAGCCATCAGCCCACCGTCGCCCTCCACACGTCGGATGAGGTGCTGACAGACTTCCCACACTGTCAGGCGCTTGTCCGTCGTCGGGTCCCAGTAGTCGGCGTACTCACTACGAGCGAGAAGTCGAACTCGTCCCGCACGTGCTTCTACGATCCCAGACTTTTCAAGAGCGTTGACCGCAGTGCCGCGGGCCGTCGCAATGTTCTGAGCGTCTCCAAATTCACCGGAATTCATACCGTTTTGCGCAAACCACGTCACCGCCCAGCGAGTGTCCGAATCAAACTCGGACTCTTGCTCCGACTGAAGCTCGTCCAGAACCTGATTGATGATCTGAAGTGCTGTCCCAACTATCATCTGCTTGTCGCCACCCTCAAGCACTTTGGCGTATGACGTGAAAACTGCCATTCCTGGCCCAATTGAAGCTTGAGCCATGTCAACAGGCTGCACGCCCCCTGACTGAAGTTCAAGCAGCTTCTCCGACAACTCTCGACGTAGATGACGAATGAATCCCTGACGATCGGTGATTCCAGCGTCGGTTGGACGTGGGCGACATGCAAGAACAACCGACGAGGCGAGTGCATTAGCGCCACGTCCGATCATGCGAGCGGTCATCTCAGTGCGAACGGGCCACGTAGCCGTCACCTGAAGGCCAGTATCGATCATGCCCTGAAGGAGCTTCTCCCATCCGGTCGCTCCAGCGCCCGATGTCCCCGCTTCCTCGTCCAACTCGTCGTCCTCTTGCTTGTAGGCGTAGAAGACCGTCATAGGGATATCCGGATGGTGGCGCTCCTTGACACGAGCGAAGACATCGCGGAAACCGCTCTCAAAGTGTTCGTTGGCCGCCGCCTGGCTGCCGTCGAAGCGGAACGGGGTCGCAACCAGTTCCTCGGCTTTGGGGGTCAGGAGTGTTGCGAAGAGATCCGGATGGATTTCCTTGAGTCCGTGTCGTAACCACACGTAGAAAAAATCCGCGAGGTCGGCATAGCCGATGTTGTCGAAGTAGGGGGGATCTGTCGAGACTACAACGTTGTTGGGGTAGTCCCGAGTCGCTGCGTTTGCCTGCAGTACCTGAACAGTGCCGGGTCGCTGATACTCAACCAATGGGCCCTTCAGCGCGCGTGCAGTGTTTTCCACGATGGTCATGAACGAGCCTGATGAATCTCCGAACGGGTTGCCTTCGGCGAAGTCCCACACCATCGGAATTGCTTGGCGCGCAAAGAGCTGTCTTGGGCATTCGGCAGCTGGTTCCCATCTGCAGAGACTGTTTGCGAGATCCGCCAGTTTGCTCACGCACAACCCAAGGATTGTTACGACAAGGTCAGCGTACCTATCGTCTCCACCATCCCGACGAACTGCCTCCCTCACTCCTGCGAGATGTGATGACAGAGTGGTGAGCGCCTTCATCTGACGACCTGTGAAAAGCGACGCGTGAGTTGTCATACCGTACGCCTGGACGCGGAAGCCGAGAGCTTGATCGGGAAGGCTCGTGCCAAGCGGATCCATCTCTTCAATTGCTGCAGCGAGAGTGTGCTCCTCTGAAGGCGACACATAGATCCTCCGCCGATCACCCAGCGCGGCTATGGCCATCAATTGAGCTTTCATCTCGCCGTTTCGAGCATTCTCGCGTACGTACGTCAAGGGGATCGCGGTCTGACACGCCACACAGGTGGCCCCTAATCGGCCGACAGTGCCGTCGACCCGTGGAGTTCGCCCTGGCCGCACACGAAACTCGACTGGCTTGCCTGGTCCAGAGCTGACTGGATCCACCCAGCACTCGCGTCCAGCCTTCTTCGACAGGATGAACGAGCGAACCAATGGCGCCGCGATGCGACAAACCGGATTCGGACATGGAATTGTGCGGGCCCAGATCCACGAGATGACTGGATAAGAACGTCCAGCGTCATCCGTGGCCTCCGGGTAGTTCTCTCGCAGTTCATCGAATACTGCATCTCGAAGAATCCGTCCGTACCACGAAACGTCGGCCGCAAGTCCGCCGAGTCCAGAAGACCTCGTCTCCACCAGCAACTTGCCCGAATCGGGATGCACTGGTGATCGCCCCAACGAATCACGTGCCATGTCGAGGATTACCCTGTTCAGAAGCACGGCCACCGGGTTCAAATCACTGGCCCCTACGTTCACCCCAAGGCGCTGCGCCTCAATCGGGATAGAGCCGCCACCAGCGAAGGGGTCCAACACCATTACCCCATCTCCCACACTCCGCCGTATCTCGGCCTGAGCCTCTTCAAGCACTGGCTCGCTCGGACCCGTAGGTGATGCGAGCTCGCGCATCAGAGCGAACAGTCTCTGACGCTCAGCTTCCACAGCGGCCTCGGTCGGGAATCGCTCTGGATGTGAACTCGGGTCGTCCACCAGTTGGGCGAACACCACCGACCGGCTAGCAGCGAGCGGGCGACGAGCCCACCACATGTGGATGTTTGCGGGATAACCGCTCTTGATCTTCTTCTCGGCAATGCACGCCTCATTGATTTGCGTAAGAGGCAGTGCAACCTCGATGAGCTTCTTCGGCATCGTGAAATCCTGACTTCAGTTCCTAGGAGCCGACAATAAAGGGCGACCACCAGTTGTAGTGAGCCTGCTTTCAATCACGATGGCGCACTCCCTCGAGCGAAGTAATTCGGCCAATCCAGTGTCGCAGCCACAGCATCAAAAGGAAGCACTAGATCAGCGCCATACGGCTGCCGCAGGTAGCGGATCACATCTTTCTCTGGTCCGTCGGGCGATACGTCGACCATCGCGAGGATGTACGACTCCGGGACGTTGGCCGCAAAGCGGAGTTCGTTCTGGGTGACGACGAAGGTGTCGGCACCCGAGATGCGCCCTTTGACTTCGATGAACAGGGGGGTGCCGTTCGGGGTTGCCGAGCGAATGTCGAACCCGGGGTTGTTCGGCGGCATCTCTGTTGCAGGTTTTCCACGAAGACGTTGTTCCGTCGCCATCACTGTGTCGACCGCTCGACGCTCAACTTCCTTTCTATCCATTGCGTGAAGTGGGGCTGCGGATTCAACCGGTTGCTCGGGCGCACCTTGGCCGATCGACGTGAGCAGCCCTGCAGGGATGACCAAAGCAGCACCGACAACGACTGGCGCAGCTGGTGCGATCTGAGCTTCACGATCAAGTTCGTTGAGTCGCTCGACCCGACGACGTTCGAGTTCATCAGCGCGTTCAAAGAGTGTCTCTGGCCGAACACGAACCTTCTGCCCGGCATCAACACGTTCCTGCGCGGCACGCGCACGATTCGCCCAGTATCGGGCAGCATCGGTGAGGCGAGCGTGGACCGCGCGACGGGCCTTCTCGACTCTGATACCCGTGTGCAAACGAACTTGAGCAGTGTGCTCCGCAGCAAGCACGTCGATGCCGTAGTCGAGGGCTGCCTGCTCTGTCGCGACGGTTGGCCAGCCAAGTTCAGCAATTGCTGCTCGCACCTTGGGTCCTTCGTCAGCGGTCAGAGGCCGGTAGTCAACGTACGGTGCGTAGCCCGCGGGTTCCGGGGTGCCGTCGCGCCGGATCGAGGCGAACTCGAAACGACGTGAGACGACCCTGCGTCCGCCATCGGTATTGATACGAGCGTCCGTGACCGAATGTTCCAGGAACACGAGGAACTTGGGATCAGTACCAGGGTCTGCCGGGTCGACGAGGATTGCACCTCGGTCGAGAAGGGCGCGATGACGCTCGAGAACGATGTCCAAAGTGGCGTCCAACAATGGATGTCCGGGCGCAAGAAGTTGGGCGGGTGGTGCTCCGTCGATCTTGGTCTTGGATGGTTCGAAGACGATGCGCTCGTAGCGATTGAGAAGCGGAGCGCCGCGACCAATCGCACGGTCGCGGATGCGCATCTCTTGAGGAACATTCGTAATCTCGAAGCGGCCGGGCTCGCGCTCGGAAATACGGCCACCGAGTCGAGTGAACGCATCGATGAACCAGAACTGCACGTAGCCGGGTTGGAGCCGACGAGCCTCGGCCTCGACCATCTCTGCGCGAATCCTGTCGACATCGAGGACACCTTGTCCCTCACGAGCTAGCGCGTCTTGCTCAACAAGTTCTGCCAGCCCCGCGCCGACCTTCGCATCGACAACCTCGACGAGCCGGGCTTTGACTTCGGGTTGATTGCCATAACGAATCGCCTCGATGAGGAGGTCGCGGAGATCCCGTTCGGGCAGTGCCTCACCAAGGACGTCGAAGACCTGCTCCTTGCCAAGCGCCTCGCGCATTTCATTCAGCTTGTCGAGCAGGCGTCGATAGACGGCGCCCTCGCGTGTTTCGTCGGCGACGAGGTTCCACATGTGGCAGACCTCTTCTTGACCAATTCGGTGGACACGACCAAAGCGCTGTTCCATGCGACCGGGGTTCCATGGCAAGTCGTAGTTGACGAGTAGGTGCGCGCGTTGGAGGTTGATTCCCTCACCTGCTGCGTCGGTGGCCACCAGGATCCGACATTCCGGGTGCTGGGTGAAGCGGGCCTGGATCGCCTTTCGCTCTTCGCGTCCGACTCCACCGTGGATCGCTACAACTGCTTCGGGCTGACCGATGAAGGCGGTCAGCTTTCGTACGAGGTAGCTGAGCGTGTCCTTGTGTTCAGTGAAGACGATCAACTTGCGTAGGGTTCCACCTGCTTCACGCATCTCCGGTCGTTCCTGCAAAAGCGTGCTCAATTCCTGCCACTTCTTGTCCGTGCCCGACTGTCTCACGACTTCGGCGAGATCCCTCAGGCGGCCAAGCGTGGCAATCTCGAGCTCAAGCTCGGCGATCGTTGCAGCATCATCGGGACCTTCGACAAAGGTTCCTTCGACAAGTTCATCGACGATCTTCTCCTGCTCATCGGCATCCAGGTCATCGAGGTCTTCGTCGAGCTCGATGTCGTACTTCTGGGCCAGTTCGCTGAGTACGTCCTTCCGACGGGCCTGAGCCTTGATGTCGGCCAGCATGTCGGTCAGCCGGCGGTGACGACGATTCAGCGACTGGTAGATGGCTTCGGGAGATGAGGCCAAACGCCGCTGAAGAACTGTCGCGGCAAAGCCCACACGGTTGCCCTTGCGGCCATCGCCCTGCTGCTTCAGGCGCTCGGCACGCCCCATCTCATCGGCAACGTATTCGGTCACGGCGCCGTAGAGATCCATTTCAGCTTTCGTCAACTTGTAGGGAACCGTGTACGCGTGCCGTTCTGGGAAGAGCCGAGTTCCGTCGAATCGAAGCAGATTTTCCTTGATGACTCGCCGCATCATGTCCTGCACATCGCTGACGTGCACTCCATCGCCAGCATCACCGGCGACGAACCGGTCGCCGTCGAGTAGCGCCATGAAGAGCTGGAAATCCTCAGGCTTTCCAGCGTGCGGCGTCGCGGTCATCAGAAGAAGGTTTCGGCTGATTCGCCCGAGGAGCTCCCCGAGTTCGTATCGACGGGTCTTCTTGATCTCGTTCCCAAATCGGTGAGCGGACATACGGTGGGCCTCGTCGACCACCACGAGGTCAAACTCGTTATCGGATAACACCTGTTGGAGCTCGTCGCTTCTCGAGAGCTGATCGAGGCAGCAGATCAGATACGGATGGTTTCTGAACGGGTCTCCCTCGCGAGCCGATGCGATGTCGCCGTTGGTCAGAATGTGGAACTCGAGAGCGAACTTCTCCCAGAGCTCGTCGTGCCACTGGCCGACAAGGCTGCCAGGTGCCACGATCATGCAGCGCTTCAGGTCTCCACGAAGGATGAGCTCTTTGACGAAGAGGCCCGCCATGATCGTCTTACCCGCGCCCGGATCATCGGCGAGAAGGAAACGGAGTGGCTGGCGCGGGAGTAGCTCGCCGTAAACGGCCTCAATCTGGTGTGGCAGCGGCTGGATCTGTGAAAGGTGGACGGCAAGTCGCGGGTCGAACAAATAAGCCAACTGAATACGCCGCGCTTCGGCAACCGAACGGAAGAGGACACCGTCTGCATCAAAAGGCCGGCCCATTTCCGGGGTCGCGACTCCAAGATCCGACTCCTGAAAGCGGTATACGAGCTGCTCATCAACGGTGCCCGATGCAAGTCTGTAGGTAAGCCGTACCGACGAGTCGCCTGCTCTAGCGACGGCTATTACTACGACGCTCTCGCCGGGAATGATTCCCGAAAGCATTAGCCCGGGCTTGATGTCTTCGAGCGAGGCCATCAGAGTTCTTGGCTCAGTCCCAATTTGACCCCATCCTCGGACCGGAGGCGGTCATAGCTGGCTCGCAGCATCATGCCAGACAGTCTGCCCTAGGGCTGCCATCAGGCAAGCCCAAACGTGGCCTAGTCGTCGAAGAGCGCGCTGACGAACTCATCCGGCTCGAATGGCGCCAGGTCGGCGACGGTTTCGCCGAGGCCGACCAACTTCACCGGGATACCGAGTTCGGTTTCGATCGCGAACACGATGCCACCCTTTGCCGAACCGTCAAGTTTCGTCAACACCACACCGGTGACTTGGGTGGCTTCGGCGAACTGTTTTGCCTGCACGAGACCGTTCTGGC
>Ga0172367_10009998_pt1 | contig 10294 bp, 15 predicted proteins | sample Lak10m_FD_114542 | JGI IMG/M metagenome (GOLD analysis project Ga0172367, IMG submission 114542) | Freshwater microbial communities from Kabuno Bay, South-Kivu, Congo - kab_022012_10m | ecosystem: Environmental > Aquatic > Freshwater > Lake | place: Democratic Republic of the Congo: South-Kivu...
ATTTTTTAAATACAGGGTACCCCCCGTACCCCCATTGTGATTTCCGTACAGATCCACCGGTTCTTTTATGATAAATAATACAAAAGGAAAATCCATGGATCCACTAACACGAAAACTGGTAGAAACCGTACGTCAAATAACCGAAGGTAACGAAAAGCTGCCTTTGAATTCTGGTCCCGATCAACAATCTTACGGACTTGTCAGAACGTTACCGTCTCCAAAACCAGGCATACACCAAACCTTACACGTAAACGACGGGAAACACTACGTGGTTTCCTCCAGCCAAAACGAAACAGTGGTGTTTCCTGCAGACTCACGGGGAAAGATTACAGACATGAATAAAATGCTTCATGCCGGTGATACACCACAACACGGACAAGACGGATTTAATATACAAGATCACCACATCGCAACCTTCAGTGAGTTCACAAACTAACTCCGATGTTTTCGTTTAAACAGTACATTCGTGAATCCGCTTTTCTGGCCGAAGGAACAGAAAGTCACGCCGCAAACTACGCTGCGGCTCGCCGTCACTACCATCGCCTTCAAACCGATCCTGACTACGAAAGACAGGTACGAACAGGCTTATCGTCTGGTCATCAAGTATTACAAATACCTGTAAGTCCTGTTACTGCTGCTCGGGCCGGTGGACTACCGGGAATGTCTACAGTTACAGGGCATCTGCAACACCGGAACCCAGACGCAGAACAACTAGACCGTGTTGACTTTGAAGGTGTGTACCATCCGAAAAACATTACAAACGATCCGTTAAATCGTATGAATCTAGGTTCGTTTTCCACTATAAGTGCGGGCATAATTCCACACGAAAGACAGCACGCAGTTCAGTACAGTGGAGCACAGGTAAACGCAGCACTAAAAGCAGCAACAGTTTCAGGAACACCTGCAAACCAACGTTTACGCCAGTATCAAGCCAATCCTAGTGACGAAAACAAACAAGAGTTTCTGGACTCGTTAGACATAAAATATCGGCAATCACCAACAACAAAAGCGTTTTCCAGATTTGTCAGCACGGTTTCAGGTCTTCGTTACGCTCCAGAAACAGAAGATCATATCCGTAAAATTATGACGCTTCCCCACCAAACAAGCGAATTCGATAAAGAGTATCCTATGTACTCGTTCACGCCGTGGGAGATTGATTCACGTATTCAAGACTCCATTCACGATGTAGTGAAAGAATCAGGATCTGATACTACAAAATTTGAAGAAAATCACGGAACCTACCATCTAGACCATCTACACCTGTTCAACCAAACCGGAGACGTGACACACCTTAAAAATTTTGAAACCCATGTGCGAAACGCAGCAATAACTAGAGGAATACACTACAACCGAAGTATCGGTGTTCATGCATATCAGGCAAACGAGTATTTTGATCGTTTGGCCGACCATATAGGATCAGGCGAAATGGTTCGTGGTATGGCTACTCCACCCACAGACGTTGAAGGGTGGAAAAAAAATTCGTTGAAAGCGTTAGACGATTTTCGTGTACAACATGAACGACAAGTCCAACAAGCAAGTAAAACTGCAATGGGAGCAGCAGGGTTAATTCTGACTAAAGGCAATAATTTTGGTGGAAGAATGTTGAAAGAATACGAACACCTGATTGCTCCGCAACACGCAGAAACGTTTAAACAACACGTGGATCAAACGTTTGAGTCTATGGATCCTAAGTTTAATCTATACAAATAAAACTGACATTATAAATATTATGATGAAATCGTTTCTCCAGTACATCTCTGAACTTTTTGATCCTAAAACCGAACCGTCACCGGAAGAACATCCAGACTACGTAGGCTTAAACGATGAAGGCCAGCACGTATACCGTGCAGGTGTAGGAGAGCACGGTACTGTGGAAACCACGTTTAGTCTGGGCAGTATTGAATGGAACGGAAAAAAATATCCTAACGCAGCAGAAGCAGAATTCTCGGTGAACGGCAGCTGGAAAAAACAACCAGACTCAAAACACTTAGATCCCCGAGAAATCATGCGTACTGTTCACAGCCACTTTGACCATTACATTCGTACACGCAAACCTGATGCTTTTTTCTATTCCACAGAAGATCCGGTTCGTCATCGCATCTACCAGATGGCCGCAAAAAAATACGGAGTTCCTGCTGTGAATTATATGAACATGAAAGACAGATTAGTGTGGAAAGAAAGAAAAGAATTTTCACCACGACCACGAGTGCTACCAAACCGAGGAGTAGCTACTACACCGCCGTATAACGAGGCTATGAATCGACCATACTGATAAATATCTGCATGCTCTCATTCCTCCAATACATCTCTGAAGCCCGGTCTGCCGCATGGCAACGTAAAGAAGGCAAAGACCCTGAAGGTGGCCTGAACAAAAAAGGCGTTGCTTCGTATCGTCGGGAAAATCCAGGCTCTAAACTACAAACTGCTGTCACCGAAGATCCAAAAAAACTAAAAAAAGGTTCCAAGAAAGCTAAACGCCGCAAATCGTTCTGTAGCCGTATGAAAGGCATGAAAGCCAAACTAACATCTGCCAAGACTGCCCGTGATCCAGATTCTCGTATCAACAAAGCTCTTCGTAAATGGAACTGCTAATGAAATCTTTTCTTCAATATTTACGGGAATCTTTAGCACAACCAGAAAGAACAAGTCGTGCAACATTTCCTGTTGACAAACCATCATGGTTTAACTCTAAAACGGGACAAATTCTGCCTGTAGAAACCACATATCATGCAGGACACGTGGTTTCGTATCCGGAACAGTTTGGTTTAAACACAGAACAACTTCATGATGCTATATTAAAGTTTGAGAATCCTCAAAATCCAAGCATGGAAACTCCTGAAGGGCGAAAACGTCTAGCAGAACGGCGAGTAGACCAATTAAAGACCGGATACAATGACACTAACCGAGGAATAGATTCACTGGTTCTGGGAAGCGGTTGGGTTCGCGTTCAACCCAGCACAAGAGGAGCACTGTACGCTCAGGGAGGAGCTTCGGCACTTCACGGTCTGGCAAAAGCTGTGCTTCGAGATCATCCTCATATAACATCTTTAAACATGGATGTTCACGGAGCAAATCAAACTTACGGGCATCTAGATCCGTCCATACAAGGTGTAGCTCACAGTGTAGAAGGACGAGACATGATTGCAGATTTCGTGGAACGTGGTGGAGCACCACATCGAAGTTATTCCAAAATTATTCGTGTACGAAAAGAAATAAATGAAGCCCAAGAGTACACCAGTGCTGCCACATCACAATCTCAGGTAGCCAAAGGATTTGGTGTTGTTGCAAAACATGTTGGATGGGAACCAGGAACAGTGAATCTGGATCTGGGTGGTGGACGATACGACCACGCAGTTCGATTTCTGCAGGGGCATGATGTAGAAAGTCATGTGTTAGATCCGTACAATCGTCCAGCAGAACACAACGAACGAGTTAAACGGCTGATAACAAAACGCGGTGGTGCAGACACGGTTACAGTTTTTAATGTGCTAAACACTATTAAAGAACCAAAAATACACGAAGACATACTTCGTTCAGCAAAACAACACCTGAAACCAGGCGGTCGTTTATACTTGTCTGTGTACGCCGGAGACAAAAGTGGTACAGGTCGCCAAACCAAAACAGATTCGTGGCAACGCAACGAGCCTGCGAGTGCGTATCTGGAAACTGTGCGTAAACACTTTCCTGGAGCACAGTTACGTCACGGCATCATACACGCCACAAACGACTAATTTCCGGAAATACTGGAACGGAAAAAAAATAGCGTAAGGCATACATATCTGACCCCTCTGTGAGAGGGATTTTTATAAAGGAGACACTATGAGTACTAATAAGTCATGTCCGGTCAGTGGTGGTTTCTGTTGGCGTAATCCTCTGCAAGTAGCCCTTTTCCTTGCAGTAGTTCCTTACGCTTTAAAGACTGTGGGTTGGGCCTGGGGTCTAGTAACCTCGCTAGGAACCGCCGCGACTGCGGTCAAGTGAACACTTTAGTGTTGCTTTAAAAAAACCTCCGGAGAAATCCGGAGGTTTTTTGTTTTACACCGTGATGGTGCTGCGAGTGTGGGCTCGTTCTAGAATCTCTTCCAAAGAATCGGTCCATGGAGCGGCCACAGGCCAGCGAATCCACATGTCTCCTCGAAGAGTTTCGTTGCATTGTAGAGGCGTTAAAGTAGAGCCTGAACTTATGGTGGTGGAAGGCAGATCTGTTTCCAAACAGTACGCAAACTGGTTTACTCCTGTTAGCCGAAACACGTTCACAGCAATAACATCGTATTGTCCGCGTTTAGTGTTGTACGTGTGAACAGTGCTGCCGTCAGAAAATGTAACGTTTCTGGAACGACCTGCTCGTGTGGAAAAATTACCTAACCAGTACGATTCTTCCAGATTGGTTATCTGTTTAGGTTGACGGTTTGTGTTAGTTTTTCGTTTAACGTTTTTAACTTCAATACGAACAGGAACTCCCTTGTACACAGGTAAAAGGTCTCCTTTAACTTCGGTATTGTTGTCTCCGGGTTTAGTGCAGCCAGAAACTCCCGGAACTTTAACCACAAGTTTTTCCAAAAAATATTCTGAAATGTATCCTTCAAAAAACGCTAAAGCACTTATGTTTTGGTTGAAAATACGAGCCATGATGTCTTTAAACTCATGTTCGTCCACACCAAAACTGTTTGCGTATTCTTGAAAATCCACGGGATTAATATACACGATAAACAAAGACAGTCAAATAATTTAAATACTTTATACCATAAATACAGTACCATGAAAAGTTTTGGTCAACATATACACGAAGCGGCAGAACTTACTCTGCAATACCACGACAAGCTTAATTCCAAAATATGGGACGGTGAAACGCTTCGTCCAGAAGTCCGAACCAAGCTTTTAATGATTGCTCGTACATGGGCAGGATTTGCAAAAATTCCAAACGATGCGGTAACCGATATCATTCTGGTTGGTGGAAACGCAAACTACAATTATACCCCGTATTCGGATATAGATCTACACGTAGTGGTAGACATGGAAAAAATTCCGGAATGCGAAGGACTATTAGACGAGTACCTCCGTGGCAAGAAACAGCTATGGGGGCTCGTCCACGATATTACCATTTACGGACACGATGTGGAACTGTACGCCCAAGACCGTGACACTCCGTACACCAAAGACCAAGGCGTGTACAGTATTAAAAATAATCAATGGTTGGTAAAGCCGGTTCGTAAAGAAGTGGATCTGAAAGATCCTGCTATTAAACGTAAAGTGGAACAGTACATTGAAAAGATTGACACACTGATCGATACTAGTGCCGAAGACGAAGCATTTGAAGGAATGAAAACCAAATTCCGCGAGATGCGTGCTGCTGCACTGAAACAAGGCGGCGAATTTTCTGTGGAAAATCTGGTGTTCAAAGAGTTGCGTAATCTGGGGTATCTGGACAAGGTTTCAGAGTACCTACGCTCTAAACAAGACGAAAGATTAAGCCTATGAGTGGATTTAATCCGAACGATCCGTTTAATGATGAAGAGTTTGAATTTGAAGGTGTAGAAGTCACTGATCCTGATGAATTAGACACACGAGTTCAAAAAGCGTACAAAAAACAGATGCAAGCTTTAGAAAAACTGGTTATTCCGTTTATGAAAAATCTGATGAAGAATCCGGAAGTAGAAACTATTAAATGGCCTAACCGTGTAGAGCCTATTAAAAAACAGATAGAAAAAATTACAGCTATAACCAAGACCGATCTAGAATTCTAAATAATAGACAAGGATACCCACATGAAAGAATTTCGTAAAAATCTGGTAGAGCGTTTTGTTGGTAAACAATTCAGAACTATTACAGATGTAATTTGTGAAAATTATCAAACCACTAACGATGTGTCAATTATTGAAGCCGTATTCGATGAACTGTTCGAAGGTGTTGCATTCGAAACATATATTGAATTCTTAAATGAAGAAATTTCATTACCGGTGATACAACCCAGTCCGGCACAACCAGAGACAAAAAGATATTCTTTTGCAACTATGAAAGAAGACATGAAAAATGCCGGTGGTGCGTGGAGAGATAAAACCGCTCATAAGACTGCAAGAAAAGCATTGGGTATTGGTCCTAGTTATAGACTGTTTACTCAAGAAGCGGGGAATCCCAAACTAGCAAAATCAATTCAAGGACGAGAAACTTTGGGATTAACTCTTCTTCCAGAAAAACAATCAGGCATTATTAATACTTGTCCTTGTGCAACAGAATCGTGCGCCAAAGCATGTTTAAATATGACTGGTCGTGGTGCTATGAGTCAAGAAGCTCGTAAAAAGAAATTAGAAAAAGTTGTAACACAAGGCCACGATGCTGCTGTAGTAATCCACAATGAACTTGATGCACACGAACGAGCAATGACTAGACGTGGCATGAAAGCTGTTGCTCGTCTTAATGTTGTGTCTGATGTTCCATGGGAAACCGTTCATCCTGATTTTTTCACACAACATAAAAATGTTCAATTCTACGATTACACCAAGATAGCCAGTAGAGTGCTGAATGCTGATGGCACACCCAGACAACTTCCTGAAAATTATCATTTAACACTTTCTTCTACAGGAATTTCTGGTAAAGACACCAACTGGCACCATGTCCGACAACATTTAAATAATGGCGGAGTTTCTGCTATGGTTTTTGCGGTTCCTGCAGGTCGTGGAGATAATCCCGGTGGTGTTTTACCTTCGCATGTTATTGATGAACATACCGGTAAAAAATATAGAGTTATAGATGCTGATGCTCACGATCATCGTTATTTGGATCATCTATTAAGTGATATTCCCAAAGGAGAAGGAGTTATTGCAGGATTACGTACTAAGGGCGGAAAAGAAAACATGAAACGAGCAGGCCATTTTGCTGTTCAACCAACAGACGATAAAGGTTCTCCCGTGGTTGTTCCTGCCAGTCATCCTGCGAATCAAACCAAATGATTAACTTTAAACAATATCTATCTGAAGCAGCAAATAAAGCACAAAGAGGAATGCAACATGCTGTAGATGTTGCAACAGCTTTAGTTTCTGGTATTAAAAACAGAGACGCAGGATTTTCTACCAAATCGGATTTATTTGACGAATCAGGACATGGCCAAATAGAAACTCCATCAGAATCTGGATCATTGTATAAACCACAAACAAGATATGGAATAAAAATAGGAAAACCTACAGCAAACGGTACCGATGCTACAATATTTACACACAATTGGAACGGAAAAGCATGGTCAACTACAGAGCATCCTATAGAAATTGGTCAAGGACATAAACTGTTTAGTAGATACTACGAATCGGAACAACCAACAACACGAGAAGTTCCACAACGCGATTTACGAAAAAAACTTTTATCTGATCCCAATACTCCAGTATATGGAGAAAGTGTATCAAAGAAAAAAGCAAAAAACGTTTCCTATAAAGGATTAATCAGAACTTTTGGCGATCTTCGTCAATTAGCAAAATATCAAGATGTAAAAGAACCGACATTATCTTTTGATGCTGCTGAAACAAATAGAGAAACTAAAACACCATCAAATAGAAGAATAGGAACTTCAGTTTTAGTAAATTTACAAAATGAAAATTTGCGCGGTCTTTCTTTTGATAAGGTTGATGATACACAGCCCATATATTCTAGAAAAATTCAAAGAGCTGCGGTCAAAAAAACCAAAAAAAGAAAAGGCAGAACACCTTCACAAGATACGCAATTAAGTATTAGAAGTGTGGAAAATATGATGGATGCTCATGACAAACAAACTTCCAAAGGAATTGATGCTATATTATCTTCTTTAGAGCAAGAGCACTCAAGAATACATGATTGATTTATTGTAACGGATTGTCTTTGTAAAAATCTTCTAGTTGTTTAAAGTATCGAGGATCGGTTCCACCTTTAGGTCCGAATCGATGATACTGGTGGAAGCGTATAGCATCTTTCTTAGAAATGGGTTTAGTATCATCAATACCCAATTCACGCAATTCTCCACGAATAACTGCCACACCAAGCTTTTGATAATTTTCGTGATGCATAGGATCGCAGAAATCACCTTTACAGCCAAGACCATACTTAGGATCGTCCAGTCCTTTAGCAAGCATGGTTTTGCCTTGCTTTATAAAAGAACCCGTAAAGTCTTCTATTCCTGAGTACAGATCTTTATTTTCTTTTTTCCCGTATGATCCTGCCACTAATCCTTTAGTTAGTTGGAGTGGTCCGTACGCGGTAGATACTAGTTTAGGATTTTTTGGTCTAGCAGCAGTCCGCACATATAATTCGGGATTGAATGATGTGAGTTCTTCTGGTTTACTTAAACCGGAACCTGTATGTTCGGCTCTAACTGTTGCGGCATATAACGGTGCAAGATTTTCTGGAATTTTATACGGTTCAGTTTTAGGAGTTTCTGCTTTTTGTGTTTGTGGTGCCGTTTGTGGTGTCGTTTGTGGAGCACCAGCACCTAAAGCAGCAGAAAGAATCACAGGAGCAAACAATGAATTTTCTTGTAGGTACACTAAAAATGGTTTCATACTCATATTTAGGTTTTAATAAATAATAATGTCATGCTAGGATTCAAAAATTACATCACAACCACACTACTTTTAGAAGAAAAACTGGATGATTTTGTTCAGTTTGCGTGTGATCACTTAAAATTACAAGAAAAACCCAAAATTATGTTGGTCCAAGTGCGTGACGGCAACATGACATCAGCAAATTACTGCCCCAATACTCAAAAAATCAAAGTTTATGCCAAGAACAGAGCACTTTTTGATGTTGCTCGTTCTATTGCACACGAGTTAGTGCACCATAAACAGAATGTGAACGGCGAAGAACTGAACGGAGACACCGGTTCAGACTGCGAAAACGAAGCAAACTCGGTTGCAGGACAAATAATTCGTATGTACGGTCACAAAAATCCAGATTTTTACGAGTAACATGACAGAAAACGAAGAAAAACAACAAAGAATTTTTGGTGAACTAAAAACTGTAGATCAAACCACACTCAATGTGGAAGAAACAGAACAGCAAACACCAACAGAAATACGAAATCCGTCTGTTCAACAGATAGTAAACGAGTTGAACGCTGGAGTTTGCACACTTTTTTTCTATAAAATCACAAACGGAACATTAAGACGTATGCGATGTACTTTGCAAGGTGTTAATCCTGTTCAAACTAAATACAATAGACCTGGAGTGGTTGCTGTTTGGGATCTGGACGCTAGTCAATGGAGAAGTTTCTACGCAAATCGTGTGTTTAAACTTGTAAGAAATGAAAAAACTGACATCCAATAAACAAAAAGGAGAAATCCCAATGGCAGAAGACAAAAAAACCGATCTTCTTGAAAAAACTGCCCAAAAAATGGCAGAAGTTGCGTCCGAATCGGTTCAATTATATGAAAAATATCTTTTGGATGAAGTTACATGGAGAGATCTAGCAAAAAACATGACTAAATTGCGTTCTGCCATCTCTGGTTATTACGCTGCTGGTGGAAAATAATTATTTTTACGTTTGATTTTTGACTGACACACTTTTTGAGGTATATTATGACCATGAAGATTGAAGATGACATCAAACTAGACTTTGCTGACGTGCTTATTCGACCTAAGCGTAGTAATCTGGACAGTCGTAACAAGGTCCAGATGCACCGCGAGTTTAATTTCAAGCTTCCAGACAACAAACAGTTCTCTTGGACAGGTGTTCCCATCATGGCGTCCAACATGGATACCATTGGAACGTTTACAATGGCCGATGCTATGCATCGTCATGATGCTATGTGTGCTATTCACAAGTATTACTCTGTAGACGAATGGGATCGTGAGTTTAGTGGCTGGATGCGTAATAATTCTGGACAGTGCAATGTAGTGTACACCATGGGAATGGGTGATGGTTCCAAGAACTTTGAAGAAATTGATAAAGCACGTCAAATTTTCAAGAAGCATCCACAGATTAATTTTATTTGTATTGATGTTGCCAACGGTTACACAGAAAAGTTTGTAAAGTATGTGGAGGCTGTGCGTGATCTGTTTCCTGACAAGGTTCTGATTGCAGGAAATGTGGTTACACGTGAAATGACTGAAGCCCTGATTCTGGCTGGTGCCAACATTGTTAAGATTGGTATCGGACCTGGATCGGTCTGCACGACTCGAAAGGTTGCGGGTGTGGGATATCCACAACTGTCGTGCATCATGGAGTGTGCTGATGCCGCACACGGGCTTGGTGGTTACGTTCTTTCGGACGGTGGTTGTACTTGTCCGGGCGATGTAGCCAAGGCATTTGGAGCGGGTGCAGACTTTGTTATGGTTG
>Ga0172367_10010002_pt1 | contig 10290 bp, 7 predicted proteins | sample Lak10m_FD_114542 | JGI IMG/M metagenome (GOLD analysis project Ga0172367, IMG submission 114542) | Freshwater microbial communities from Kabuno Bay, South-Kivu, Congo - kab_022012_10m | ecosystem: Environmental > Aquatic > Freshwater > Lake | place: Democratic Republic of the Congo: South-Kivu...
ATCCAAGCTTATAGAACAAGTCTTTTTAAAGGTAGCTTTATTGAACAAGAAGATATTATTCATTATCATAAGAAAATTATTCTAGACACTAAGAAGATTTGGAGTTTTGGTCAAAACTTAACAGGTATGCATGATATTATCCGCCTCAGTGTGAAACGCTATATTACAAGGCTTGATGATCCGGAAGAAAAAAATTTCATTCTAACAAAAGATGGTTCTATTAAGATGAGCACACTTCCAAAAGTTTATTACATTGATCTTGTAATTAAGTTTTCTCATAAATCATTTTTTTCTAGATCTGAAGAAGTGCTCTTTGAGTGTCGTCGTTTAATCTTGAATAAAGATGGTCTTGTGAGGATTCTTGGGTCTTAGAAAAGTTCTTTTTGAGGGGGTTCTATTCCGTCATACTTTGAGCCCCTTCTCCGTCATCTTGAGCCTTCTCCGTCATCTTGACCCTGAATGAAATGAAGGGGAAAGATCCCCTGACTTTGCATTGCAACTTGGGAGATTCTTCGCTTCGCTCAGAATGACAAAAAACTCGTCATCTTGAGCGTAGCGAAAGATCTCCCAACAGATGAAACAAAGCAGATTCTTCAGAAGATTCTTCTTCTTCAGTTAAAAACGGTAACCAAAAGCAATATTAATATGTGGCATGATCCTGTGGATAAATACATCTAATAATCGATCTTTATAACCAATAATAGATTCTGGAGATTCATGGAAGACATTGTTTAATGTGAAGCCTCCTCCAATACGTGTAAAAATAGGATTATTTCCTTCAAAGGCATAACCAAATTCTGTTTTAATAAGAATAGAAGCATAGTTATAGATTGGAGAAAAACCAAAGCCAGGTCCAATTTTAGCAGATATATAAGGACCTCCAAAGTAGGCATTGTCAGAAGGTTCTCTAAAGTTGTAATAGACTCCACCTAGAGCAAAAATTTCATGATGTTTAGTCCACGCTCTGAAGTTGTTAAATTCTAAAGGATCATATGATTCTTGATAGTCTTCATAACGATAGCTCAGTCCGAAATTAAGACCCCACTTATTACTGATAGCGTGAAAGCTCTCAAAGTGAATAGGGATATAAATAAGTTTTTTCACAGGATCTTGAGCAGAAGCAGATGCTTTCCAAATAGCTAAAATTGTTGGGTATAGGATGGTGTCTAGGGGGTTGATCATAATTTCATGTTTTGGTTTTAAAGGGGTTTTTGCTTGGATATGAGGACTAGATAAGAAACCCAAAAATAAGAGCAAGTATATTTTTTTAAAAGACATCAGAAAAAACTCCAGAATAAATATGCGAATAAGACATAATAAGATAGTTTTTAATTCCAACTAAATATAGCTAGTTTTTATCATGTTTGCAAGAACCTCGCTAGGTCACAAATTATTTTTAAAAAAACCTAAAAAAAAGGGTTTCCCTTCTATTTTTAATCCTAAAAAAATGCTAAATTTAACTTTTGGGTTTTTCACTACTTACGTTAGGAGCATTTCTTGTTAAGATATAAAAATGATTGCTTTTTTTTCAGTTTAGTTTCTTTTTTTATTCTGGCATTCTCTTCATGTAAGATGGATTATCCGTATGTAAAGGTTTTAAAAGCTAATCAAGAAGCTGTTGAAGGGTATTTAAAAGACATGGAAATCACAAAGTTTTTTGATGATACACCTTTTAATAAAGATGAAGTCACAAAACCTTTTAAGTTACCTGAGAATCCTTGTCATGATTGTGAGTTAACTTTTGTGGAACCTAAAAGTGTGCAATTTCAAGCTAAATATTTAGATATAAAGGCTTTTAAATACTCAAGTTCTATTCAAAGAGGTAGAGATAGCATTGCTTTAAAGAATGATGAAATTTTCAAGAGCTTTTGGGCAGGTGAACTTCTTTTAAAAGACTCTATAACAGTTAAGTTAAACAAAGGCAAAGGGAATGCCCGATTTAGCATGAAAAAAACCTTTCACTTTACAATTCGTGCGACTAAAAAGAATGGTGAGCTCTATACTCAGGAGGAGCATAAAAAATATTTAGATATCAAAAAACAAATGACAGATGAGAGTTATGTTTACCCTGATTCCTTTGGTATTAAGAATGATAAGGGAGAGAGTTTTTTTGTTGACCTTCCAGAGGCTTCTTCCTTTCAGCTTAATGATTTAGCTGTTACAATTAAATGGCTTAATAAAAATATTGATATCCATGCCTATGCAAAATCTAGTGACGCAATAATCACTCAAAATATTAAAAGCACTATTATTTTCGGAGATTTGTCTTTTGAAGCAGGTGTTAACGTAAAGGTTAACAACAAATTCGTTTCTTCATCATCTAATTATGAAGAAGAATTTAAAAAGAATTATGACCAGATTTATGATGAAAATCAAAAATTTCCGAAATATCATCCTCTGAATTTTGGTGGTAGATATCTCTCTTCAACGGAATCAGAGTACATCCATAGTGCAGCTATAAATACATCTAATAAAAAAATAATAGATATCACCGATGGAAAAGTAAAGATATCACCTCTAATTCGGTGGGTAGGAATAAGCACTAAGTATTATAATAATGACAATAAGGAGGAGGATAAGCCAGACATCATCAAAGATTGTTCTTTTACTTTGCTAGCTGATGGAAAGGTTGAAATTGACGTTAGGCAGGCTCCCCTTAGTGGTTACGTAGCTTTTAGGTATAAACCTGTTATGGAAGTAGGAGAAGGTGAAAATTTATTTAGAAGACGAGATGAAAATAAATTTGTTTACAAGATTGAAGTATACAATACCACTGCGGACGATTAAAAGTTAAACTTGTCATGCTTTGAGCGTCTTCTTTGTCATCTTGAGCCTTCTCCGTCATCTTGACCCTGAATGAAATGAAGGGGAAAGATCCCCTGACTTTGCCTACATAGGAGATCCTTCCCCTTCATTTCATTTCGGGTCAGGATGACAAAAAAGCTTTGTCATCTTGAGCGTAGCGAAAGATCTCCTTTATTTTCAGCAGGGGAGATCCTTCGACTTCGTCTCAAGGCATGACAAAGGCCTCGATTTTGCTTTGAAAAAATTAACTGTGATTAATAGCAAAAAAATACAAATAACTTGACTCGTAGAAAGAACCTCTCCAAACCAGAAGCCTCTCTTGTCGTCTCTTAAAAACTCTAAGAAAAATCGGATCCCACAATACCCACGAAGAGAAAAAAGTCCTAGATCTTCTGGTTTTTTGTTTTTTCTTGTTTGAAGAAAGTAAACAAATAACATAAGAAGAAAAACAAAAAAAGATTCTAACAGTTGAACTGGCACTCTGGGAACAGGGTGTGCATGGTGAGGAAAGCTGACAGACCACCAGTAAGAAGCAGGAATTCCGTAGTCATCTCCATTTAAAAAACATCCGATACGACCAATAGAAAGTCCCAGAAGCACAGACAGACCAGCTATGCCAAAGAGAATTTTTCTTTCTTCTTTTCTTTTTCTTAAATAAATCATTTGAACAAAAAGAGCCGAAAGAACTCCTCCAAAAAAAGTAAGTCCTCCAAACTGTCTTAGTTTTGAAAAAAAATCTGAAAGAGAGCTTGGGTCTTCTTCAATTAGAATAGTCAAAGATCTTGCTCCAAGATAAGAAGTCACATAGGAAATAATAAAACTCTTGAAAAGAAGCTCTTTTTCAAGAGTGGGATAAAAATTTTTTCTTAAATGATGTGCATAAAGATAGGCTGTGATGATACCAATCGTTACAACCACATGCCACGTGGGAATAAAAAAATGCTCGGATTTATAAAGTAGGGGCATCATGCTAAAATAAAGCCCTAAAGTTTTTTGCTACACCGAGCAAATTTGATTTTTGCTTGCCAACCGTATCTTAAACTAGGAGCCATACTATGAAGTTGGTACTTGGCTTTGAAGCTAGGAAGAGAAGAGGTGTGCTCAGAGTATGTGATCCCTGCATTTTCTATGCGTGTTGATTTATGAACAAAGATGCGGTCTGTTCTACTAAATTTATTTTCAAGAGACGAACTATTTAAAATAGGATTTGAAGGGTTTTTTGTATCACACATTTTTCCATCATCACAAAAGTCACTAGCTGTATCTATGAGTCCAAGGAATCTCATCATCAGGTTGAGATTATGAAGTTTTTCACCTCCAAAATGACCAGCGACTATGATGTGATTAAGGCAATCTTCTTGTGCCATGATACTTTCCTCGATTTTATTTCTTAAGAAAATAAAAAACTGTTCTGGATTTTTGCTTTCGCTAGAAAGATTAACATTAAAAAGATAGAGAGGTTTTCCACTAACAATAAGTTTTTGAAAAACAAGATAAGATGAATCGTCAAGTTTCCAAACTTTTTTAGTAGCCTTCACAGCATCCGGAGGCAAATCCTCAAAACGCAAATAGACGCTAGCAAATTCTTCTTCATCTGTTTCCGGATCTTCTTTTATAAAAACTGGAAGGTTTTTGTAGTAAGCCAAAGAAGAGCTTTCAAGAATAGCAGCATCCGAATCTATTGCATTTTTGAGTAACATTTCTTGAAAAAAAATAATGTTAGGAAGATTGTTTTCTAAGAGTTTATCAAGTAGAGCCAGGCGTTTTCGTCTGAATAACCAGTCTCCTTCCCAAGAGTTTATGCCGTTTTCCATGGTAGGGATTTTTTGGTTAAACAGAGAGAGAGTTTCCACTGTGAGAACTGTGTTCTCCCAGCTTTTCTTTTTTAATAAAGAAGAAAAACTAGCACAAGAGTCTAGCGCTACATAAAAAATAATAAAAATTAAAATACGTGTTAACAACCTAATAACCTTGATATGACAATGCGTTGAATCTCACTTGTTCCCTCACCAATTCTTAAAAGAGCAGCATCTCTGAAGTGTCTCTCAATCGGGTATTCCTTCATGAGGCCATAACCTCCAAATATTTGTTGCCCTTCTCGAGAGCAAAATTCAGCAGTTTCAGAGCAGTAGAGTTTTGCCATGCTAGCTAACATTCTAAAGTCTAAATTGTTTTGTTTCTGCCAACAAGCTTTATACAAAAGGTTTTCACTTGCTTCCACACGAGTAGCCATATCAGAAAGTTTAAAAGCTATAGCTTGATGCTTACAAAGAGCTTTCCCAAAAGTTGTTCTTTCTTGCGCGTAACGTAAAGAAAGATCAAGAGCTCCTTTAGCAAGACCAAGCCCCATAGCTCCAATAGAAAGTCTTCCGTTGTCTAGAGTTTCCATCATGATAGAAAATCCTTGACCTCTTTTGCCAAGTCGATAACTGTCAGGGATCGTGACATTGTCGAGATAGACTTCCCCTGTGTTTGATGCTCGCCACATGAGCTTGTCTTTCATTGCTTTGCAGGTGAGGCCTTTTGTGTCTGCTGGCACAAGAAAACAAGTGAGTTCTGGTTTTCCATCATGTTTCCTTCCACTCACAGCTTGGATTGTGATTCCTCTTGTGATGGAAGTAGCACTGTTTGTGATCCAAATCTTTGAACCGTTAAGAGTCCATGTTTCATTTTTTTCATTATAACGGGCTGTGGTTTTGCTAGCTGATGCGTCACTTCCAGCTTCTGGTTCTGTGAGGCCAAACGCCCATAAACCTTCTCCAGTGCAAAGGTCAGGGAGGAATTTTTCTTTTTGTTCTTTTGTTCCGTAGTAATAAATAGGAGCAGCACCGAGACTATTATGGGCTGCAATTGTAGCTGCCTGAGAACTATCCACACGAGCAAGTTCTTCTACGCAAACAATATAGCTTAAATAATCAAGGCCCTGGCCTCCATATTCTTCGCTGACAACTGTGCCAAAAAGCCCAAGGTGTCCCATCTTAGCCGTGAGCTCGTAGGAAAAGCTTTCTTTCTCATCAAGTTCTCTTGCTTTTGGTTGAATATATTCACGGGCAAAGTCACTGATAGAATTTCTCAGTAACTCAAGTTCTTCACTAGGAGCAAAACTATAGGCCACGGGATCTCCTTTATATTTATTCTAGGGTGTAGCGTCCTTCTCGTCTTTGCGTATTAAAAAGAATATTCAAATAAGACTGGTGTCGTCTTTCTGAAATTTTTTTGTCACTCACAGCTTGGATGATAGCGCAATCAGGTTCATTGGAATGTTTACAGGCTCGGTAGCGACACTGGTTTAAGTAAGGTCTCATCTCAACAAACCCCCAACACAACTGAATAGGTTCGAGTTCTGTGAGAGTGAAACTTCGAATACCAGGTGTGTCGATAATAAAACCACCATTTTCTAGTTTCAACAAGGAAGTGTAAGTTGTCGTGTGACGACCTTTCCTGAAAATTTCAAGTTCTTCCACATCTTGCTCGATTTCTGGCTTTAGTAGATTTGTGATAGAAGATTTGCCCACTCCCGAGTGACCAACAATAAGAGAGATGTGTCCTTTAAAAAGATCATGAAGAATTTTGGGTGGTTTTTTCTTTGACGACAGACTTAAGGTTTCAAAAGAAATCACTTGGTACCCTAGGTTTGTGTAAAGCTTTTCTTCTTCTTCGCACTCTTTCTTGAAACTGTCAGAGGCTTCTTCTTCGAGAAGATCTTTTTTGTTTAATATAATAATAGGAGTGATCTGCTCATGTTCAGCTTGCACAAGGAAACGATCGATGAGCCCCCAGCGAACAGGAGGGCTCAAGTAGCTTGCTACAATAACAAGTTGGCTCAGGTTGCTGGCTAAGATATGTTCTCTATTGACGACAAGAGGATCCACACGAGAGATTTGTGTCTCCCTCGGAAGTCTCTGCTCAATAGTACACTGAGGGAATTCTTCAGAATCCGAGTGCTTTGAATTAAGGCACAGGACTTTGTCTCCCACTACGATAAAATTTCTTTCGCTTCTTTGGTTCTGAAGAAATTTTTTAGCGACAGTAGAAAGCCACACGTCTCTTGTGTCCATGTCGAGTTCTTTTTTTTCTGGGGCTAAGAAGACATATTTTTTTTGGACTTCCACTACACGGGCTAAGAAGTAGCCTTTCTTTAGGAGTTCTTTAAGCTCTTTTTTATCACTCAGGACAAACTCTTTTTTGTCTTGTTCTGCAAACGATTTAGAGCTTTTTTTTCTAATTTTTTCATGTTTGACGTAATCGTCAAAATCTTTTTTCTTACGAGACATAAATTTTTCTCAAGCTTTCTCTGTTTGGGTCAAAGATTTCCTTAGACCTTTCGTTTTTGTCACACTCGCTGATAAGTGAGGGCCTAAGTACGTAAGAGCAGCCTCTTGAATAGGTAAAAGCTTTTTTGTTGGTATTATTCCATTCTCTTTTTTCTCAATGAGCTTGCTTTCTGTGAGGAGTTCGATGAATTGAGCAAACCACTTTGGAGTGAAAATGCCTTTTTCTGGCAACATAGCAAGAATCGTTAACTTTTGAGCAAGTTGGCTGCAATCTTTCTCGTAGCTTTCTAGTTTAAGAGGAAGAGCTTCATGCTCAGTGTCAAGAAGAAGAATAAAAAGACAATAGAGTTTTAGTTTAGGCCCGATGATGCGCCCTAGAAGAATCAGCTCAAAATGTTCTTCTGTGAGGACTTCTCGTTGTTCAAACTCGTTTGTTTCTTTATTGAGTGTGAGAAAACCAAGTTGAGTGAGAACTTCTAAGTATTTAGAAATAATCTGAGGGGCTTCATCTTCACTCCATTGGAGGAAAAATTCTTTGAATAAAAGCCCATAGAGAGTTTCGCATGTTTTTTTTAGTTTTTCCTCTGAAAGACTTGAGTAAGCTTCAAAGGAAGAAGCGATAAGAGATGGTACAACAAAGAGATGAAGTACTGTGTTTTTATAGTAGCTCATAAGGTCTATTTTTTTTTCTTCTATATAGACCACATCTCCAGCTGGGTGAGAGAACCGTGTAACAAAGCCTCCAAAAGCATTTTCACTTAGCTCTGATTTAAAATCAGCTTCTGGAATTTTTATATAAGAAGAGTAGGGTAGAATTTTTAAGAGCTCATACCATTTGCTAAGAAGCTTTGTAAGTTCTTCTTCTGGGAGCGCGCGACTTGGAGCTGACAAAAGAGCTAGAGACACAAGAGAGATAGGAGAAATCACAGAGGCTTCTGCAATTTTTTCTATAATTTTTTTGCCGAGAGCTTTTGTTTCTAGTTTGAGGTGTTCTTCCTGTGTGAGCTCTTTTTTAAGATCAATTGGTTCTCCAAAGTTGATGTAAGCACACCCTGATTTTTGCTGAAGGACTTTTCTTGCTTTGAAAAGTTGTCCAAAAGATTCGCTTTCTTTTTTGTAGCCTCTGAGTTCTTTAATATAAGAGAGACCGTCTTGCATTTTGTCATAGGAAATATTCACAGGGACGAGGTAAATTTTTTTATCGCTACTGTGAGCGTACCGTGTCACCATAGAAAGAAGTCCAAGCTTTGGTTCTAGGAAATGACCAGTGCGGGAGCGACCTCCTTCTAAATAAAAACAAAGAGAGTGACGATTTTTAATGAGATAGTGAAGATATTCTTCAAAAACTGCTTTATAAAGAGCATTCCCGTTGAAACTTCGCCGTAGAAAAAAACTTCCTCCCCCTCTGAAAATACGTCCCATAGGCCAGAAATTCATGTTGATTCCAGCTGCTGTATGAGGAACTGTGACTCCAAGGCGAAGAAGGTGGTAGTTGAGTACGAGGTAATCCATGTGACTTCTGTGGCAAGGAAGATAGATAATCTCGTGTTGTTCAGCTAACTCTCTGATTGGCTCAAAGTGATAGATATGAACTTTTTTATAGATTCTTTTAAAGACCCATTTTAGGACGATCTCAAAAAAACGAAGGATATTGTGAGAGGCTTGTGCTGCAATTTCATCTATATATTTGAAAGCTCTTTTGCGTGCTTTTTCTTCTCTTATTTTTTTAGTTTTTTCTTCTCTTGAAATAGCTTCTTTCACACTGTCAGAATGGAGAATAGTGTGCATCACTTGGGTGCGGTTGTAGACAGAAGGGCCTAATACAGAGATTTGTTTCTCATAGAAATGAGTACTCAGTTGTTTGTGCAAGTCTCTTGATTTTTTTTCAAGGGTAGCCTCTTTATCTTCTTCTAGGAGGTCTGAGAGAAAAATTGGTTTTCCTAGGCAAGAAAACACATTGCGACCATGAATGAAAAAAGTAAAAATTCTTCCGATTAAGCTTCCTCTTTCTTCGTCAAAGAAGAGAAGACGCATAAGAGATTTTTCTCCTGGGCCCGGGTTTCTTCCCCAAAAAGTGGAGACTGGTATGAGCTGGGTTTTTGAGTTTTTATTTTGTTCTAGCTCAAGAAGTTTTTCAAGTTCTTCATAGTCTTTTAGGCTCAAGTCTTCTGCTGTGACAGACTGTTTTTTCATATAAATAACAGAAGCTTTAACCTCTTTATTTGTATTTTTTGTGACAAGAGGGCGGGGGATGCCTTCTTGAGAACAGTGATAATCAAGAACGAGAAGATCGAGTAAAGATTTTTGTTTAAGGACGTAGCAAATAGATCTCTCATCACTCAGAGGGAGATTGCTTTTTGGACTCTTTGGAATTACGCGGCTTTTCACCCAGAAGTAGATCACTTTTTCGAGTGAGCGAAGAAAGCGAACTCTTATTTTTTTATAAGAAAACATAGTCTTAGCTTTTTTTGAGTCAGAAGAAAAAAAAAGGCGGAATCCTTTTTCACTAATAAAGATATTTCTACAGCCATTTGAGCAAAAAGTCTACTTGTCATGTCTTTGATCAGTTTGTCATGCCTTGAGACGTAGGCTTTTTGTCATGACTTGAGCGAAGCGAAGAATCTCCCAAGTTGCAATGCGAAGTCAGGAGATCTTTCCCCTTCATTTCATTCAGGGTCAAGATGACGAGTTTTTTTGTCATTCTGAAGGCCTTTAGGCCTGAAGAATCTCCCAAGTGACAAATGTCATTTGAAGCCTCTTTTTTTCTTCTATTATCTGCTTCTCATAAGAGGAGGAAATTCTATGAAGAAAAATGCTTACAGAGACAAAAATTATCGCGACTCGGTTGTTTCATGAGGGGGTGTAAAAGTGGATAGTCTATTTTTAAGGATCTACTCATCTTGGCCCTTAGAAATCAATCATAACAGCAAAAGAAAGCCAGATAAAATTTTGAGATATGAAGTTGGCAATGAAAGGCTCTCTTTGCTTAGATTAAAAATGGAGTTCTTTGCTTTCGGGGATACAGAACAAGGAAAAAATGCAGCGTTTCTAGCAAAAGTAAATAAATTTGATTTAGATTACCGTATGCCAAAAGATACTAGATATGAGTACTTAGCTGGTAGGGAAACACAAGATGGAAAAATAATTTTGTTTTCATATATTTGGTTTTGTAGTCTTTCACAGGCAAAAGAGTATGTTTTTAAAAAAGGGA